>Ga0224507_10001219_pt1 | contig 10321 bp, 11 predicted proteins | sample SF_Jan12_sed_USG_3_FD_170159 | JGI IMG/M metagenome (GOLD analysis project Ga0224507, IMG submission 170159) | Sediment microbial communities from San Francisco Bay, California, United States - SF_Jan12_sed_USGS_13 | ecosystem: Environmental > Aquatic > Marine > Sediment | place: USA...
AAGAATTAAATATTACAGAATCCTAAATTGTTCAAACAAGTTTAGCGTCTTATATTAATAAATGCGTTTTTTACCAAACGCATTTATTATCCTAGAATCCGCGATCCAACTGCGGAATCTAGGATTATCAAACACCACCAGCAAACCCCTGCTGCCGCCAAGCTTCATGACTAATAATAGCAACCGCATTTGATAAATTCAGGCTACGACTACCCGGCCGCATCGGAATCCTCAATCGACAACTCGCATCAATACTTTGTAGCACATTATCAGGAAGGCCATGCGTCTCCGAACCGAACAAAAGAACATCGTCATCCAAATAATCAATTTGATCATGAAACCGACTTCCTTTTGTAGTACACGCCAAAATCCTGCGTCCCTTCATCGCTTCTAAAAAAGCATCGTAGTTAGGATGTCGCGTAACATTCGCCATATCATGATAATCCAAACCCGCACGACGGAGCTTTTTCTCCTCAAGATCAAAACCCAAAGGCTCAATAAGATGAAGGCTGCAACCATTGTTAGCAGCTAAGCGTATGATGTTGCCAGTGTTTGGTGCAATGCGAGGTTCGTAAAGTGCAATATGAAACATAAGTAGAGTCGATACGTGTGATGAAATGTTGACACTATACCCAACGATGAACCTTGGTCAACTTATCTTTGTGTGAAAATTGATAAGTGATGTATTAGAGCAGGTTAATTTGGATGCTATTGGATGTTAGTTAATTTGAGAGGGTCGGCTGGGGAAGTCGCTATCAGTGGCCAAGCAAAGATGCCAAATTCGGGTTATCAGCGACGTTAGATGCGTGTCAACAATTGAATTTCTTTCAACTATCTGCACGCTCGACATTGCTGTATCACTGGAATACAATGTTCACCCTAAAGGTGAATACAACTAGCGCCGATAAAATAACTATACTGAAGGAAATGTTTTGATAGTACAGTTCCGTACCGGGAAGCTTGAAAGGTGTTATTTAGAATCAAAACAATCAATTAGAGAGTTTGGAGCTTCGGTTGGACGGAAATATATACAAAGAATAAATATTATTAAGGCTACTAATAGTCTCGATGATTTAAAGAAGTTACCAGGGCTTAGATGTCATCCTTTAAAAGGGGATAGAGTTGGTCAATATGCTATCAACCTGACTGGCTTTTATAGACTGATATTTACCGTGGAAGGCGATATTTTGAATATTGCGGTTATAGAGGAGGTTAGTAAGCACTATGGCGACTGAACAACATTTTGTAACAGATATAGCTATTCCCCCAGGTGAGTATTTGGAGGAAGTGCTTGAGGATATGGGGCTTAATCAAGCAGAGTTAGCTCGTAGAATGGGCCGCCCGGCTCAAGCAGTAAATGAAATTATTAAAGGTGATAAGGCTATAACCCCAGAGACGTCTATTCAGTTAGAAAAGGTGTTAGGCGTGCCTGCTCATATATGGAGCGGTTTGGAGTCTGAGTATCGATTAATTAAAGCGAGCCAGGTTGAGGCTGAAAATGCAAAAAAAGAAGAGAAGCTTTTGGTTGATTTTCCATATTTAGAACTTTCTAAATTGGAGTTAGTAGAAAAAACTCGAGATCCGTTAACTAAGGTTCAGAGTCTTCGTCGTTTTTTCGGGGTTTCATCACTGTTTAATTTGAAAGGGGTTCGGTCGTTTAGTCCTGCTTTTAGGCAAAGTACTAATAATGAAATTAACCATGAAGCTTTAGCTTCATGGTTAAGAGCTGGGGCTCTAATTGCAAATCAAATTGAGTGTGATGAATATTGTAAAGATACTTTACTCTCTAAGATTTCTGATATTAGGGAGTTAACACTTAAAAAAGAACCAAATGACTTTTTTCCAAAGCTCGAATCGTTATTGCAGCAATGTGGTATAGCTCTTGTCGTAATTCCTCACTTTAAGAAGACTTATACGACCGGTGCAACATTTTGGGTTAAAAAGTCGAAGGGAGTAATAATGATGTCTCTCAGAGGTGGCTGGGCCGATATATTTTGGTTTAGTTTATTTCATGAGTTAGGTCACATACTCTTACATGATAAAAGACATACCTTTTTAGAAAATGACACTCATTCTTCTGAGTGGAAAAAACAGGAAAATGAAGCTGATAAATTCTCTCAGATAACGTTAATTCCCGAGAAAGAATTTAGAGAGTTTAAACTATTAGGTAACTTTTCCTATCCAAGTATAAAATTATTTTCAAAAAATATTGGGGTCTCGCCAGGAATTGTTACGGGCCGATTACAGCATGAGAAACTTATGTCTTACAAGTTTCATGTTGGCCGTATAAGGTATAAATGGAAATAGTTTCAACAACTTAGTCAACGGCATTTTTAGGCCTAGCGCCTGATGTGTAGCACAATATAATAGGTTGTTTTTTCAAATTTTTTTTTAAATTAACAGTGATGGAACTTCTCCCGAAATTTCGAATATCTCATTAACGAATTGTTGGAGATGTGTAAATGGCTAGAAAAAATACATATAATAATGTGTTTAAAGCAACTACTGGCGGTTAGGTACGAAATAATTTTCGTGACAAATTGAATATTAATCTACTTGGAAAAACTGATATGATTTTGACATTTACGATTGAGTTCCCTAACTCAAGGGACGATGACGAAGAAGATATGATGCGAAAAATAGAAATTGAATCTTCTTCCACATTAGATGATTTACATTTGGCAATCCAGCAAGCTATCGATTTTGATAATGACCATATGTATGAATTTTTCGTATCAAAAAACACAAGAAGTAGAAGAAAAACAACTTACGATATTGACAGTAATGATGTATTTGATATTACTCTTGATGATATATACCCCATAGAAGCTGGAAATAAATTGTTTTATTTGTTTGATTATGGTGACAGTTGGATTTTTAAAATAACAAAAACAAGAAAAACACCAGAATCAGCAATTGAAGGTGTACTTTACCCACGAGTAATCGAAAGTATAGGCGAAAACCCGGAGCAGTACGAAGAGTGTGATTAGTAAAATTTTTGCTAATTTTCTTCGGGAGGAAATACATAAATATGTGTTTTCGTTTTTGTAAAAAATCCTAATATTCGTTAGGCATGCGCGAAAATATTTATGCACTACTAATGTCAATAATAGAGGAAATTTGAAGTGAAAATTAAACCAATATTGTTGCTTATGATTTTTGCATTTAGTTGTGTCGGTTGTGCAACTACTAATAATGATAAAATAGACTCTACTCCTAATTCAATTGTTGAGCATTCAAAGGATGATAGTTTAAATCAAGAGTCAGTAAAAAAATCTACTATTCAGCCGAATAGGGCAATGATCAAAAATAGTAAAACCGGTGATAGCAAGCCAAACGCAACCGAGAATATGTTTGGTTATATTATTGGTTTTGTTCTAGGGTATGGATTGGTTGCAGGATTCTAAACTTAGAATAATAACTTTATTCCGATCGCTTATTTGAACTTATAACGGGTTTAAGTAGTGATTGAATTACACTAAGTCGTAGTGTCCAAGTTCCGAATATGTGTATATGTTAATTATATAAAATTTTAAATTGAGGGTAATAGATTGGCGAAAAAGTATTATGTTGTATGGGAAGGTCGAACACCTGGGATATTTACGGACTGGGACAGCTGCAAAAAACAGGTGGATAAATTTCAAGGTGCAAAGTATAAATCATTCACAACTCGAGGAGAGGCTGAAGCCGCATTTAGTGGAAAATCAGTAAGCTCGACTAAAATAAACAAGACCTCATCTACTCCAAAACCAAAGTCCTCTAAGCCATCGTTACCAACTCTTTCCAATGAGCAAGTTAATAAAATTGGTGTTGATACAATGATTTTTTCTGACGGGGCATGTAATCCGAACCCAGGTGAGGCGGGTTCCGGTATTTCAATATATCGAAATAAACAAATTAGTGAGCTTTGGTACGGCTTGTATAACCCTAACGGTACAAATAATACTGCAGAACTAAACGCACTATATCAAGCGTTTATAGTTTCTAAAGAAGAAATTGATGCAGGGCGTACTGTTGCCGTTTTCTGTGATTCAAAATATTCAATTCAGTGTGTAACGCAGTGGGCAGTAGGTTGGAAAAAAAAGGGCTGGAAAAAGACTGGAGGCGAAATAAAAAACCTAGAGTTAATTCAGGAAATGTTCGCGTTGCATCAATCTATAAAAGATAAATTTGAAGTTTTTCATGTGAACGGACATGTTGGTATTGAAGGAAATGAGTTAGCGGATCGCATGTCACTTTTAGCCATCAGTTCCGCAGAAAAAGAGTTTTGCTTATATAAGGAAGAAATTGATATAGCGAAAGTTTTATCAATGAGATCAGGTTAGATAATCAGTTTTTGGGGATGCTGAATATAAAAATTGCATCAACTAATAAAAGAGTGATCTGATTCACAGGCTCTATGAATAACGGCGTGTACATTAATCATATAACAACAAATTAATCATTGAACAGATTTAAGGGGTTAATTTTTCACTCACATGAGGGATTATATGATGAAGTACACTACAAGAACATTGCTTACACTTTTACTTATTGGTTTAAGTCATTCGGCATTTGCTGAAGTGATCGAAATTAAGGGTGAGCACCTCACCGTCACATTTGATGACTCTGTTTCAAGTAATGTGGCAGGATACAATGTATATATCGACGATAAGTTATTTAATGAGAATGTACTAGTTAAATCCGGTTACAAAATCAATGCATCACAATTTAGTGATAGTAATAAAGCTCATAGTATATATGTTACTGCCCAGTCATCTTTCGGTATTGAAAGTGAGCCGACGCCTACGGTAATGTTTAAAGTTGCAGCTATGGAGACAGTCGCTGGCTTGGAATAGTTTTATTAGTAAACGGAACATTACCGGGCAACGATTCAACGTTCGATACATTAACACTTTATGTAAGGAACAAGGCCCAGGAAAAATCTATACTACGGAGCAAACTCAAGGCTGTAGTTGTGAACAGATTATTGACAATAATGTGTACCGGTAAAGGTAATTCAATATTTGGTTGTGCTAGTGGAGTAATGGATACGTTCATTAGGTTACTAATTTAGATGAATCCTATTGTTAACGACATATCGCTTCAGTTTGTGAATCATCCCTCAGTTAAACCATATGAATATTTTGATGGGTTAGATAACAGGATGTGATTAAGAGCAATCTAGCATTGTTGTAATGCTGGCAATAATAATTAAAATATTTACGTTTATTTTGATGTTATCAATGTCCATCCTTCTGACCTGACTAAATGAGAACAGCTAGGGCAGACTGTCAAATTCACATCCGCTACTTTGTCTGGTAGTTTTATATAATTTGTGCGAAGAGCATAAGTTATTTCCAAAGGTATGTTCGTGGCCTAAAAAATACTAGTTCAGTATCAAGATAAGCGATGCTACTATTGATTCTAATATGCAAACAATTAAGAAAATTAACATTGCCCTCGACAACGGGCTGGCTAAGGCGGTATTTGATCATGTAAGAAACTACATGATGTGCTCGTTATTGTTGGCTATAGGTGTCTCTGGTTTTGGTGATGACTCTGATTTGTTGCTTAATTTGATTCCGAATACATATTCGACGATAAGTCTTGTGGCGCTTTCCTTTATTTTGTTTTGTTTGAATCTTTATGATGGTATTCGTGTGTTATCAAAATCAAGCTATCATACAATTTACATTATTGGATTAGTCGTGATCTATATTGCGATGTCTGTTGTTGTAATTGAATTAACATCAAGCTTTCGTGCTTCGTTTACAGGTTGACCAGGGCAGTATTAATGAATGCCTGGCCGACTGAGTGAAAAGGCGCTTGGTTATGCGGCTATCCAACTACAGCTTGATAAGGTATAGCCCAAGAAGAGAAAAATTAAGACAGTTAATGGGTTGATGTAAGAGGTGAGTTCGCTAACAGATGGAATGGGTTTTGACGCTGTTTCAAAATTTGTTACTCAAGAGTTACTCAAGAGTTACTAAATAAATTGTATGGCTCCCATATTTAGAGCGCACTTCCAGCTCCTCCACCATCTATTATTTTCCAGCCGTATGTACTTATAAGTGAAGATCTGGCAGTTACAGCACCGTTTCCGCTGAATTTGCTGTCCCCCCCGTGAAATTTGACATCGTTCTGAACAATCTGGCTAGCCCAGCCTTGAAGTAAGGCGTTATAATTTTCGGTAGAAAGCATTCCAAAAGCGAACATTTCACTCATACTGGTCACAGACGTGACGTCCCATTCACTGATATCCTGGTCGAACTCCCTGGCAGCTGCAAACATATTACGCATGCTAGTTACTGAAGAGACGTCCCAATTTCCGATATCTTGGTTGAACTGGAAAGCGGCTGAAAACATAGCACTCATATCCGTCACTGAGGCGACGTTCCAATTACTAATATCTTGGTTGAAGGATGTAACGGCGTAAAACATATAACTCATATCGGTTACTGAAGAGACGTCCCAATTGCCGATATCCTGGTTGAATGATGCCGTGCTGTTAAACATTCCACTCATATCAGTTACTGACGATACGTTCCAATTACTAATATCCTGGTTGAAAGGTGTAACGCCATAAAACATATAGCTCATATCGGTTACTGACGAGACATCCCACCTGCTGATATTTTGGTTGAATGAAGTTGCGCTGTTAAACATCTTAGACATGTTGGTTACTGATGAGACGTCCCAATTCTCAATATTCTGGTTGAATGAAGTTGCGCTGTTAAACATCTTAGTCATGCGAGTTACTGACGATACGTCCCAACTCCCGATATTCTGGTCGAATGAAGTTGCGCCGTTAAACATCTCACTCATACTAGTTACTGAAGAGACGTTCCAGTTTTCGATATTTTGATTAAAGGATGCAGCGCCAACAAACATATGGTTCATATCTGTTACTGAAGACACGTTCCAGTTACTCAAATCGCCGTTAAAGGAGGTAGCATCTGCAAACATCCAGCTGATGTTATTTATTGAGGAGACATCCCAGGTGCTCATATCTTGATTGAATGCAGCTGCCCCCCAAAACATCGCTGTCATATCTGTGACTAACGATAAATCAGGCGAATCAGTGGCGTTGCTTGTAAGATTGACATATTTACAGAATGCACAATTCATCGTCAGCCATTTATTTGTGCCCCATTGTTCTATGGTGAGCATTTTCTCTCTATCACTATCTAACCGCGAGTAGGTTGATGGAAACCTGCCATTAATACTAACGGTATAAATTCCGGGCGTTGTATAGGTGTGGGTTATGTCGTCGGTTACATTGTAATCCAAAGAGCCATCGCCCCAGTCAACGATGTAATCGTAGTCCAATTCTGCAGAACTATAGTTGCCCTTTCGGGTGCTTATCATTATTTGATTATCGTCCGTAACGCCTGGGTTGTCAGTTTTCCAGGTAGTGATAAATGGATTTGGTGTTGTTACATAAACTATGCGGCTTATTGTCCCGATATTATTTGCTGCATCTACTGCTGAGTAAGTTATTTTATATGAACCGACTTTATCTACGTCTATTTCTCCCATTATAGAGACATCTAAACTTCCATCTTTTTCATCAAATGCGGTGGCACCTGTTTCTACATAAGTACCGCCTTGCACTAATATAACTATTTCATCGTCATCCAAAGTAAGAATGGGGGCTTTTATATCTGGTTCTTCAATAACAAAAATGGTTCGGGTAACTGTGTTGAAATTATTAGCTAAATCAGTCGCGGAGTAGATAATAGTATATTTTCCTACGAGCTCAATATTGAGGTCACTCGATATATTAACGCTTATGGCTCCGTCCCTATTGTCAATTGCAGTTGCCCCATGCTCGGTATAGCTTTCACCTATTATCAAGGTGATGGTGCTATCTCCGTGTAACGTGATAATCGGCACAGACGTATCAATGGGGCTAATAGTCGGTTCTTCATCATTAACGCTACAAGCACTAAACAGTAGAGTGCTGCTTAAAAGAAACAATAATAAATAAACTTTTTTTAGGGGAACAATATTTCGCATTGTATATTTTCTCTTAGGTTTATTTGCGAACTGCTATGCCATGTTTTTTATTTAAAACCAGGGAGATGCTTATCCTGGATTCATGTCTATATTTTTATATGTCTTTATTTTATTAATATATTCATGAGGTTAGCGCGTTGTATTAGCTCACATCAAGCAACGAGCAACTTAAAATTTAGAAACACCTTCAAAAATAAACCTCTTAGATAAATATGCTTAATAGCTCATGAAAAGGACTGAGCTTCAAAACGGTTAGTCTGATCAGAATACCATATCATTTATGAATGGCTGGTTAAGGTTTGAGCAGTTCAATGGTGATTTTACCGTTTATTCAATATCGTTAACGTGGGATATATTGATCTATCGAAACTAAATGATAAATTCTTTAATTTGTTAAGGTGTATATAAGAATTTACTAAGCGCCATTACTTGGCAGTAATGGATGATGACCTTGTTAAATAGGCCTTATATTTTGATGGAGTATGTACGCAAAATATTACTGGCACGAATAGTTCATGATATGACTGAAATTAATATACCTGCTCAGTCAAGGATTAGACTATGCGCGATAAATTTGTCATTGTATTTGCTCTGTTAATTTTCAATAGTGGGATCGTAGCCGCTGCACCAAGCGGGATTCATTACGTCGGCGGTGCATCGGTAGGTTACAACTCCTTTTCTTTCGATAAAAAGATTGAACAACAACTGACATTCAAATCCGTTGAAGGTTTTACCACTGTTTTATTTCGTGGTTTTATGTTGTCTCTAAATACTTCGATGAGTTTAAAGGATAGCGATGTTTCTGAAGCGGGTGCAACCGGTTCGGCTTCACGCTTTGATAGCAATGTTTTAGCTGGTTATCAGATTAATCCAAGCATCACATTATTTGCTGGGTATAAAGGAGGAAAAACCGAGATTTCTTATCGTAGTAGGGATGGTGTTAGCCAACCAGGCTGCAGAGTTAATTCAGTGGGAACGTATGAAGAAATCTTTTTGCAAAAAGGCCCCTATTTAGGTGGCTCGTATACACTAAATTTAAAAAAATCAGGAAAACTTTCTGCTTCTTTAGCATATGCTCGGCTTAAATCAGTGAATACATTTGCATGTGGTGGTGATGGTACAAATACAGGCGACAATATTGCTCTTAGCGACATAGATGGTTCTGCGTCAGCAGATGCTGATTCGGGTTACAGCGCTGCGCTGACCTGGGGTATGTCTATAACGCCACGGTTAATTTATCAAACCAAACTTAAAATAAATTACTATCAGCAGAAGCTTGTAAGCAATGGCAAAGTATTTCCAATAAGCCAAAAGTTTATTATTTACAACACTGGTTTAATATTTGTTTGGTGACGCAATACTAATTCAAATATGAGAGGGTGACTTCCATTTTTTGCTTGCTGGTTAGTTCTAAGCCAGAGATGATTACATCTTAGTGCCAAATAGAGTACCTATCATTTTAATAGTCTCCGGGCTATCCCATTGATGAAAGCCGCGCACTTTTTTGAGTACGCGCCCTTTGCTGTCAATGAGAAGTGTTAGGGGAATTGTAGTGGCACCCAACATGTTTTCCATCGTCAATTTATAATCGTGATAATTGTCAAAGGTGATGCCGGAACGCATAAGAAAGTTGTAAGCGGCATTGCTATCGTCATCGGTGGAGATGCCGATTATATTGAATTGTTTTCCGCCATAACGATTAAATAAGTATTCTAAGGACGCCATTTCTTCCCGACAGGGCTCACACCAACTAGCCCACACGTTTATGATCAGAGGTTTACCACGGAATTCAGATAGCTTTCTAAAATCGCCGGCGAAGCCATAAAGCGATGCCTCTCGTAGCACACTACCTTCTTTAACTTCCCCTGGCGTACCGGCAAAAGTGTGTGTGGAAACTAACAATAGGAATAAAATAATGATCGCTTTGATTTTCATAATCGGGTTATCTCAATGTTGGTGGCGGGGATTATATCAAATAAATAATAAGCGACGTATCAATGTTCCTACTTTAACGGCATAACAGTAGATATATGAAGGGGACTTAGTGAGTCAATATAAAATAACCAGATCGAGTTCATCAGTGACAACTACTAATGTGTCTTCATTGTTTCTATGACAATTTACTTCTACTGGTGTTTGTGAATTTGTTATGGGATTATATGACGTTGGTCCTCACATGTATTTAAACATTCATTGAAAACTATCTCTTATTAAGAGCATTGCCACTATTAAGTAAGTGTTTTAAGCATTTAAAATTCATACTAGAAATGGAATCGATTTGTAAATAAATTATTGTGCTCAGTTGAGATAGTCATAATAC
>Ga0224507_10001220_pt1 | contig 10318 bp, 7 predicted proteins | sample SF_Jan12_sed_USG_3_FD_170159 | JGI IMG/M metagenome (GOLD analysis project Ga0224507, IMG submission 170159) | Sediment microbial communities from San Francisco Bay, California, United States - SF_Jan12_sed_USGS_13 | ecosystem: Environmental > Aquatic > Marine > Sediment | place: USA: California...
CGCCCGGTTCCACATAAGGCATGGAGGGCGGCATCCACAATAGTTGCCACATGCCTTTATCAATAGTGTCCTCGAAAAGTACGCGCATTCTCGGATTCGCAGGATCGATTGCCTGATAATCTTCCAGCATCTCCTTCTTTAGTAATTGTCCGTTTGCTGAGGAAAGAGTTTGGCGGAGAGGATCAGAAGGTTTATTTAGCTGGGCATCCAGCTTGTGCCTCAAATCATAATGTTTCAGGAAGTTAATCAGGTAAGGAGCTGACTTCCAATATTCTATTGGCTCTCTTGCCTTAACGCAGATTGATATAGCGTCAACTGTGGCAGCATGTTGCAAGTCTGCTGGCATTAGGGGGGCAGTCTGTTCTATTTCGGTCAGCATCGAATTATGATCACGGGTTGTGGCAACCCGCTCCGTTCGACACATTACCTTGAGAAGAGCCTGTTCAAGTTTGGTCTTCTTCTCTGGATAATGTTCGGAGCCCTTCGTGCAGGCATGAAGAGACTTTCGATGTTCAGATAAGAGACTTTTTACTTCATTTACTTTGCCGGAGTCGTTTAACAGGAAATTAAGCGTTCTTATAAAATCTGGATAATGGTCGTCCTCGTCATTTTCCTGATCAAGGGTGAACATCTTGTAAGGCGTTGCGGAGAGCAAAAGAACCCGAACGTCAGGATGTTCAAAAAGCGCGGTCGCCAGCATTGAGGCTTTGTTATTTCCGTCCAATAGTTGTTTGAATCGTTGGAACTCATCAAGAATGACCAAGTCGGGCTCAAGTGCGGAAAGGCACACAGAAGCTAACTTGTTTCTGAGCTTTCCGATAAGTTTGTAGCGAAGCTCTGAATCTTCCCAAGGGATTCTACTGTAGTCCCGATAACGAGCAAATCGTTCACATCCATCCTTGAGGGTTGCATACAATTCTGCATCTTCAAGGACTGCCTGACGGAAGAACTTGGAAAGATCTGCGTCAAGATCATCAGCAGGGAGCTTCTTGGCCTTAGCTCGCCAGTTCACCTTACCAGCGGTTGCCTGAAGGAGGTTGAGCAATCCTAAATTTAATAGTCTTCGACTTTTATTTTGAGCACATGGCAAGTCATATAGTATCCTATAAAGGATGGCTCGCTCGTCTGCATGACCACCTCGGCTGCGGGCATGGTCAAAGGCGGTGCCGGGCGTCAGGCTGATGAAATTAACTTTGTTCTTTCGCAGTGACCGTACTTGTCTTGGCAAGTAAGTAAGTCGCGTGGCTATTGAAAAACCATCCTTATCACTGATATTTAGCCGGTTGACGTTCTGGGTTGCAATGGCAGCATTGGAACAGATGTAGATCACATCAACTCTATCAACTTGATCTTGCAAGTGTTCCAGAGTTTTGGCGATGATTCCCCGGGCAACAAGTGTTTTTCCAAGACCAACTTCATCGGCAATCAGAAATCGGGAAGTCGAGTCATCTCCGTATAATCGCTTGAAGACGTACTCCACGGTCCTTTTCTGGAAATCTTTAAGACTGGCAAGAGCGGGCGCTGACAAAAAGCGACTTTTATGCATCACGCCCTCCGATAGCTGTTTCAAAAATATTCCACAGGTTAAGAAAGTCGTCGGGGATTATTGTATTCGGCTTGCCTTGAGACAGGTCTCGAACCAGTTTAGAGATTTCCTCTAGCCTTTGAGGATGTCGGCTGTACGCTCGGGTAAGCTCTTCCAGCAGTGGGATATCCTCTCCAGCGGCCAGCTGGGCTAACCATTTAGTAAATCCTGACCCATTACCGGGATCAAGACCGGATTCCGAATCATCCCCCAGCAAGAGCATAAGGTAGCGAATGAATCCATCCTGATTACTGATCACTGTTTGCAAAATGGCAGAGTTACGTTCATCTGGAATGCCTGTTACGGGAAGATTAAGTACAAATCTTGCCGTAACACCAGGATGTTTTGGTTTAAGCTCAAAGGCTATAAGGCCTGTCACGGATGAGGCGGAAAACTCACCAAGATTAATCATGCTATGATTATCATTATCCAAGATGTCGACTGCAAATGTACTTAGGATGGTTATCGGCCATGCATAAGCGCTGACAATCCCTTTAAGGGATGGGATTTTCCCAATCAGAACTAAATCCCACAAGCCATCCTTTGAACCGAGGTTACAATCAACAGACAATGCTGTGTCAGAGATCAGAGAACGTGCCTTCTCAACAGACTCCTCAGCTTCTTGTCTGACAGAATTAGTCTCAATTTTCTTGGTCGCGTCGAAATCGATAAGATATTCTCCCAAGCCGTCAGCGCCGAGAAGCTCGTCTATACCTCCGACCTTACTTTTCTTGCCTCTCAGCCCGACCAGAATCTCAATATTCTTCGAAGCTCTCAGTGCCGCGTTAGTCGCATTCGCAGATCCCATAACCACATGGGTGAAATCTGAATTTCGGGTCTCAAATAGATAGACCTTGGCGTGTAGGCCAGTCGCAAGCTGCTGTTCGGTGACGTCACCTTCCTCGCCGTCCTCGGTCTCCGCTGCATCGTCTAAATGAAGGCACTGTGTGAAGAGATCGATAGTGTCCTTCTTAAGCGCTGACAACGACTCAGGGCGTGAGATGAGTGCATCGGCGGCCTTGGATTTTTTTGCCAATGCCCGCAGGGTTTCGTCAGAACAGAACGGCGAAATAACTGCCATCCGATTAGCCATTGGAGGCTCCCAGTCAAAACCTTTCGTTCCCGGAAGATAGAAGGTCAACTCGTCAAAGCCGTCGGGGAGTTCCCACTGGACCCTGTGCAGCTCGTCAGCAAATCTTATAGATTGCTCATTCCTTTCTGATTTTGTCATTCCAGAACTCAAATCTGGAAGCGCCTTAAAAAAATACGCCAGCGGCTCATTTAAATTGGACTTCTGGCCAGCAATCGTGCCCTCAAGCTGAAGAGACAGGTCCCATGACTGATCGGTGGTCATATTCCTTGTCAGTACCACCAGGCGGTACATCGAGCTACTTTGATCAGGGCTGATAAAACGGATCGCCCAAATCTTTGGATGAAAAACACCTCCACCTGGGGCCGTTACCTCGACAACCATTTCTTCCAGCAATCCAAACAAGGGGGTCGGCTTGGCAATCTGAGGGACTTGAATCCGTCCTTTTTGTACATAGACGGTCATTCTCTTCGAGTACCTCCGGATTGCTTCAAGTACGGATAAAGGATCAGGATCAGCTTGACCATCCGCTACCATTAGCGCCAAGTAAACCGGAGCCTCGAGCAGTAAAGCAGGGTCCATCGAAAAGGTTGTTGCAATAGCCTCGTCAAAGATCATTCCCGGCGGAGGAGTCAATGCAGAAGTATATAAGCTTCGGGAGTTTGGGTTCAGCATGTTCCCTTCCGATTTATACCTTGATGAAGGTCGTTCAAAAGCACTTTTACATTCGGCCACCTGTAAACTAATTTTCCAACACCGGAATATCCACCCCACTGCTCAAGTGCTCTTTGATTTATAAACCGGGAGTGGGTGCCTTTTAGTTTCATTTCTCTTTTTTTTATCAGTTTCAACGCCTCAGTATTGGAGAGAATGCTATTTGGAGATTCTTTGGTATAGTCGATCCAGTGCTGAACAAAAGAACGCGTTTGTGGAGTAATGGTGTGTCCGTGATCGACGGTTAATTCCCATAGTCGGCTTTCTGACCAATTGTGAACTTCTTCCACAGGAAGGTTTGCCACCCAATTGTTGAAACTTGTTTGATGCTTTTCAACAAGTTCATCATGTTTTCGGAGTTCGGCGAGCTGGATGTTATACGAAAGCGCCGCGCCATGCATTACTTCGGAGAAAAGCCTCGCATGGGTCAGAAGTTCTTTATGATTATCGGAAAAGCTATCGTAATCTGGATGCTCCCACGGGGCATTGGTTTCAGCTGGTTCACAGTGCAGCGCCAAGAAAGAGAGTAGGCTGTTGGGGCAAGCAATCTGGATACGATCACGGATGAATTCGGCTTCCTCCCGGGACAAGGCAAAGTCAACCGTATCAGGAAAGTTTAGTGGCGGCTTGGGTAATCTCGGATGCCAACTAAGAGTGGCCATGCGCTGCTCAATGTCTATGTCATCTCCTCTCCATTTAGCATCTTCTTCAAGAACTTTAAGTGCATTTCTGCGACGGTAAGTTTCATCGATACGCCTGTGGTATTCATCCTGGGAAAATGGAGTGAGGCGTATCCCCCAAACCCCGAGACCGGCCCAATATACAGAACTGGGCAACCGTTTAAGTTTCTTTCCTGCTGTTTTTCCAAAGACGCCAGCCTGATCGTCCGAATCCATTAGGGGCTGAACAAGGTCCCTTTCAAGTTTGTCAGCCTGAACGGCAAAACTATCCACTGACAGTTGTTCCTTTTCGAATTTATCGTAAATCCATGGAACGAAAAGCATGTATCGAAGGCGTGTTTGGATTGTACTTGTGCCGGGAAACAACTGATCTGCAAAGCTGTCTCGAACGGAACCAAGCCCAAGCTCGTCACGGCTTTCCTTCTCCTGAAAAAGGGAAAGGATTCGAAGAGTGCGCTCTCTCGCTTTCGAGTCATGATCAATCCATGATAGAAATGAAGGCATCTATATATCTCCCTTTTCTATCGGCTGTTCCTCCAGCTCGAAAAGGTCGTGAGACATGCGGCGGACACCTATGTTGTATTCCATCAGAAGTGTGACCAGCTGTTCGCCGTTCATGAGGCCCACGGGCGTTTTGTCCGGTTGATTGGCTTCTTTGATGGCTCCGGTGCTGAAATCGCTGGTGGATATGATCAACCCCTGTTCATGCACCCCAAGGCTGCCGCGCACCTGCTGAACGGTCGGGCTTTGAATATTGCGTTTCCAGCGTTTGGCCTGAACAGCCATTTTTATGCGGACTACATCACTGATCAGCATTGTGCCCCGGACATCAATGCCGCCATCATTGCCGTACTTGGTCACCTCGATACTTTCAAAACCCATCTCAGCCAACAGCTGTCCAACCAGCTCCTCAAATTGAGCCGGACTCAGGCCCATCAGCTGGGAAAGCAGTTTTTTCCTGATTTCTCGATTGTGCTTGGAGATTTGATACGGGAGGCCGGTTCCCATCCCTTTGACGAGGCTGTAATATCCGGGTGAGGTGCGAACAAACCGGCCGGGCTCACCACTGGCCTTTGCCCGTTTGAGTTCAGTTACCAATTGGGCGTTCATGGTTGCTTCGGGAGTCTTGCCTGAGGTGTTCAGCCAGCCCTGATTTATGGCTTTGTCAGTGATCTTCCGGTAATGCATCGAATTCCGGTTACCAAACTGATCCAGCACCTTTTCAGCGGCATCCAAAAAGGATAGACAGTGTCTGGAATTCTGGTTCTCTTTCGAATTAACCGTAGGGTTTACGTTTTTTAGTTTTGGCTCCTTTGCATCGCAAACAGCAACAATCTGAACATCACGCAGAAAGAACGTCTGAGGCGCAACCTTCACAAAGGTCGACTGGTCCCCATGCTTTTTAATATCCGTGTAAAGGCGGGCACTGACAGTGGCCTCCGGTGTTTTACCATCGCTTGACCACAAGCCAGCTTCAATAATCCGCTCGGCAATCTCTTTGGCATGGAGAGGTCTTCCAGTGTCTTGCAATATCTGTATGGCTGCGTTTTGTACGTTCATAGAGCTGCTTTCCATTCTATCTGCTTAAAAATATTCCGTTTCATGATCACGCCATGCTAAGTTCTTGTTTGTGTTTTATCTTCTCCCAGCCCGGGATGACAGAGTCGAGGAGCTTATAAAATTCAGGGCCATGATCATGATATTTCAGGTGACACAGCTCATGCGTAACAACATAGTCAATGCATTCTTTAGTAACGAATGCGGTTTATTTCTTTGAGCTGGCCTCTCGGAATGTGCTCCAACAAGACGTTGGATGTCCGATTCTGCCTTTCGCGGAGGGTTTGTGCAGGTGTTAAAAAATTAAATCCCAGGCCAATCAAAAGTTGCAAGGCCGGTATTTGAGAAAGATGCTTTTTATTTATTTAAAAAGTATTCAGGGGCTTATCCCTAGTGCGTGCCAGTAGGGCCTGAATCCCGATTCCGCAATATTGGTAATAAGCATCAAAAATGGCACATAATCATTTTTAGTATGGGCTGTATCTAGGGCCTCGTAATATTCTAACCGCTTTTCCACAGGAAGGACAACCGGCGGGAACCCACTTTTCATAAGCTCCAAGTTCATTAGCAGTCGTGATGTTCTGCCATTGCCGTCTACAAAAGGATGGATTTTCACAAAATCAGCATGAACCCGGGCAGCCAGTTCTACCGGATGAAGAGATGCACCCTCAGTTTGATACCAGTTGATAAAGCTATGCATTTCACTTTCCACATGTAGGGCATCGGGCGGAACATGATCTGCACCTGAGATGATGACATTTGTTTTTCTATAAACACTCGCATTTTTATCATCAATATTTTTGAGGATCAATTGGTGAATTGATTTTATCTGCCATTCAGACAGAGGTTCATTTTTCCTGACCAAATCTTCAACAAAAAAAATGGCTTCCCTGTGGTTGATCGCTTCAAAGTGCTCCTGAATGGTTTTCCCACCAATGGTTATGCCTTCCAGAGCAACCTTGGTTTCTTTCAGGGTAAGTGTATTGCCTTCAATAGCGTTTGAATGATAGGTCCAGCGAAGCACCAGATCCTCATGAAGATTATTTACTATTTCAGGAGGCAGTGGTCGAAAGGAATCAAGTTTCTGCTTAAGTGTATCAATCTTGCTGAAATTTTTCATTTTTCTTGCCCACTATTTTTAACCATTATCGACTGCTCCGGTTCAACGCCAGTAAATCTTTGCTTATGAGTTTTTTTTCTGGTGATTTCCTTAGAGTAGCCAGATTTCAGACGGTGTACACAACCATTACCGCTATCGGTGGAGTGAAGCAGCAGCGGTTTTTTTATGTCACCCAATCGCTTTTCCTAAAACACCTCTGGAAGCATATTTTCCAGATATTTGGCATCATAGAAACTGTCGAACATTGGCTGAACGCTTTTTCCGGGCAAAAAATATCCCTGAGAAAAACCGTCGTGTGGTCCTCCTTGCCAAAGTTTTTTGTGGTGGCATGGTTATACGCTTGCCTATTTCTCCAATATCGATGTCCTTGTTTTTATACGACGCCATTTTTGTCCTTTTTGCCGTAGTGGTCACCGCTTAAAACCATCCGATTATTGGCCTAGATTTCGCTCTTCCGTAGAAGAAATAAAAAGAAGTATCCTTTACCGTCATAACGCAGGCAGATGGTGCTGGGACTTGCCTCGTCCATGGCAAGGGCAATAGTGGCGGAGGTTGAAGAAGACCCGGATGGGAATCCTCGGTTTATTTTTTTCCGGTGATCCGCCACAGGCCTTTGAAAAATTAATTCAACGTAAAACAATTCCCGTTAGTACTACTGTGAACAGCGATATAATTCCACACCAAAAACACCGATATTATTCCCAACCAAGAGCAGCTGTCTAAGAATCAGCCATCTTATCTCCTTCCTAAATATTTTTTTATTATCATTTTAAGGTTTTGTGATCTCTAATGACGGAGGGCAAACAATGGAAGAGATCCCTTGTGCCCAATGTGGTAACTTTTTTAAACCACGAAATATCAAACAGTAAACCTGCTCATCCGACCCGTGTCAACGAGCCAGCAAAAAGGCATGGCACCGTAGTAGACTGAAAACCGATCCTGAATAAATGGTCGGTCAACTGCTCAGCAATGAAAAATGGCAGTTGAACAATCATAATTATTGGCATGAGTACCGAGCTAAAAATCCCCAGAAAGCTTACCGGAATAGAGACCTTCAACGTATATGTAACAGGAGAAAGATGAAAAAGTCTCCTTATCGCGAGGAAAATGCAAGCTTGATTGCAAAGATGGACGCGAGCAATGGACTACCTCGCAGTCTCAGCGGATATTTTTGGTCGCTTACCGGACTGGGGTCTTGGCCTTCTAACTCTTGTGTTGTGGGATTTGCGTGCTGGGGATCTGACCTTCGGATTCGGGGTCTCCAAGGGATACGGATCTTGCCGTGCCGAAATTACCGGGTGGGATGATGAGCATTTCAGGGATTGTGTAGAAATGTCTTTAGGCCAGTTCCGGGAGATTATTGCTGAATATGTAAAAACCGGGGAGGCAACGTGGGGTGATGCAAACTACTTCAGTAAAGAGCTTGGCGGGATGATCACCGGTGGGGAGTGACAAAGTCACAGTGGAGTGAAAAAAAAGCTCCCATTTGTCTCGCTGATTGAGGTAAGATGAAATAAATCCGTTTTTGGTGCGCCAAAAGAATGTGAAAGAACCAATTATTGAAGTTGCACTGAATAATCAGTATGTTGTTTTATTTTTGCGCTTGAGTCCGAAAGTTGAATTCGGAAAAGCGGAATTGTTTTGTATCGTGTTTTGTAACAATAAGTTGACTGCATAATGGTTTTTGAGGCCAAGCGCTCAGCGATATTATTAAGAAAATGGTCATTTTAGGGCCGTGCAAAGGAGGTGATGAGAGGTGGTTGGAGCACCAAGCGGAAACGGTATTGTAACCGTTTGTATTCCAAGATGAAAAAAGGGGTAGGGTTGTGAGGTAGCCCGGTTTTGGAACGGGATTGAAACATTACCTTAGTGACGCCAAGTTCGTCTGCTGCCTCCTGTTGTGAGGTAGCCCGGTTTTGGTACGGCAATTAGGGACACCTTACTTAAGTCGCCATGTAATATAGATTATTCATCCTTCTTGTGTTCTATCTGTTTCAACAGCCGATCAAAGTCACTTTCAAACAACCTATCCTGAATAATTCGATATTTTTCAAATTCGCTTTCGGCATGTGCTTTGGCTATTTCCGCCGTTACCCTTCCTGCGTCCTGCAGTATTTCGCGATCCGTGGCTTCGATGAATTTGTTCAATCGTGTTTCCCAATCCTGCATGGTCATCGGCATCTTGCGCAGGGCCATGTCCTCAGCCATATCCAGGTAGGCGTTCACCAATCGGGTCAGTTGCGCCTTTTCGTTTTCGGTCAGGTAATTCTTGGCAACACTCACATCAAACTTCTGGATTTTTCCCTTCGGGCCGTTTTTCCATGTGGTCAGGCCCATATTTTGTTTCTGATGATCTGCCCGATCGACAATCACTTCGGCAGCCGTCTGCGCGTGAATGGCCCAATGTAGTTTGTTCTGAACGGTGGCAAAAAAACGTTTGGTGGCTTGAGCGGTGACGTCATAAGCATACTTTCAAAAATACTTGGAACTTTTCCAGGTAATCATTATGAGCTTATTCCAGTCTTGAAGGCAAATTATCCAGGCTAGAAATTTTATAAATACTTATGCGATTATGCTTAGTCGATGGACGTGGCGTAGATATCGGTGATCTTCTGGTAAAACTTGCGCGCGGAGAGGCTAACCTCCCGAATACGCTCCAGTTGTTCTTCAAAATATTGTTCAGTGAGGATGGAGCCACCGCTTTTAATGCGCTCATCATCCATCACATAGGCTTTGATGGTGTACTCTTTGATGACAGTAGTCGCCCACTTCCGGAACTGCACGGCACGTTCTGAGTTGACCTTATAACCAACAGCAATAATGGCCGACAGATTGTAATGCTTGGTATTGTAGTTTTTACCGTCAGCGGCAGTTATTCGAAAATTTCGAATAACTGAATCTTCTTCGAGTTCGCTCTCGGAAAGCACCTTCTTCAGGTGGTAGTTAACCGAATGGGTTTCGGTGTTGTAGAGCACCCCCATCATTTTCTGAGTCAGCCAGATGTTTTCATCCGCGTAAACCGCCTCAACGCCACCTTTGCCCGCAGCCGCCAAAAATGTCAGATACTCAGCCGCCGAGGATCGAACAATGGATGCCTCTTTTTTTCCTGCTTTTTGAAGTTGCTTGTTTTTATCCTTCTTCATCTCATATTTCCCTTAAACCATGCTAAGTTCTAGTTTGTGTTTTATCTTCTCCCAGCCCGGGATGATAGAGTCGAGGAGCTTATAAAATTCAGGGCCATGATCATGATATTTTAGGTGACACAGCTCATGCGTAACAACATAGTCAATGCATTCTTTAGGCGCTCTGATCAGACCTGTATTGAGGGTTACGGTGCCCTTGTCTGACAGGCTGCCCCATCTTTTTTGCATTCGCTTAATAGATAGTTTTGGCTGGTCCATACCGAGACCATTAAATTTCTGCCAGCAACGATCCATGCTTTCAGCAAATTGAAGCTGTGCCTTTTCCAAATACCACCCGTTTAATAGTTTTTTGGCAGCACTTGGAGTCGGCTCACTCCGGCAAGTGATATGAAAAAAGCCGCGAGATAATTTAACGGATTTTTCCGGCCC
>Ga0224507_10001221_pt1 | contig 10315 bp, 9 predicted proteins | sample SF_Jan12_sed_USG_3_FD_170159 | JGI IMG/M metagenome (GOLD analysis project Ga0224507, IMG submission 170159) | Sediment microbial communities from San Francisco Bay, California, United States - SF_Jan12_sed_USGS_13 | ecosystem: Environmental > Aquatic > Marine > Sediment | place: USA: California...
CAAGCAATATGATCGATAGGTTGATGCGGAGGATGAATCAACATCTTTATCATACAAAGTATTTCCATGGGGCATTAGAGGCTGCAGAATGTAATATACGTGGTTGGGCATTAATCCAAAATTTTTCTCCTCAAAATCCAGCTACCGTCAAAAAGCATGATGGCAAAAAAAGTCCGGCTGAACAATTGAACGGAGGATGCTATCACGAATGTTGGCTGCAAAATCTATTGATCTCTGCATCACTGGGTGGATATCGCAGGCCTCCCCTAAATCCGTAACAACCAGATTTTATAAACCGAAACTCTGATACGGCAAATAATTTCTCAAAATAGCCTTCATAAGGCTAACTATATATTCGATAAAAAAAGGGAGCCATACCTAAGGTACAGCTCCCTTTTTATCAGATCTTGGTTGGGAGAAGAGCTATTCGACACTCATTTTTGAAATATCGCCCACTTGGAGAATAAGATTGGCAAGAGCAGTGAGGAGATTGAGTCGGTTTTGACGTACTGCGAGGTCATCGTCCATGACCATAACGTCGTCGAAAAATTTATCCACCGGTTCTTTCATGAGCAGAAAAGTTTCCAGGGCCTCTTCATACTGCTTGGCGGTAATCAAGGAACTGCTCTTTTGCTCGACCTCGGTTAATACCAGGTGGAGTTCTTTTTCCGCCTCATGGGAGAAGAGGCTAGAGTTAATATCGATGGCAACATTATCCTTGATGATATTACGGATACGTTTAAAGGAACCTGCCAGGACACTGAATTCTTCGCGCCGCCGGATGGAATCTAAACCGTTCATTCGTTGAACACAATCTAAAATATCATCAAAGTCAACACTTGTGGCGGCAAGAACAACTTGCGACTTCATCCCCTTAGCCACGGAATCATTTTCAAAACGAAGTCGGATAAATTCTATAACCTGCTCGGCTATCTCATTACCGTCTTTTACAAGGTCTCCATAACCTGCCAGCCCATGCAGCACCAAATCTTTCAAAGAAAGGGTGAGTTCCAAACCGCGCACAATTTGAATAAGTCCCAAAGACAAGCGACGTAGCCCAAAAGGGTCAGCAGCACCGGTGGGTTTCTGTCCAATGGCAAAACAACCGCAAACCGTATCAACACGATCAGCCAAGCCAACAATAGCTCCAACCAGATCAGTAGGGAGATCTGCACCGGGTCGGACCGGTTTATAATGATCCTCAATGGCTTGGGCCACCCGTTTATCCTCACCGTCGCGCAGACCATAATATTTACCCATTACGCCTTGCAGTGTAGGGAATTCACCAACCATTTCGGTTAACAAATCCGCCTTAACCAAACCGGCAGCTCGAACCGAAGCCTGCTCCGTTTCTGGATCCAATTTACGAGCCAAATATGATGCCAGTCCGCCCATACGCTCAGCTTTTTGAGCCATTGTGCCTAGTTTATGATGAAAAACAATGCCGCCAAGCCCTTGACTACGTTCAGCCAAAGTAGTTTTCTTGTCTTCACCATAGAAGAAGATGGCATCTTCGAGGCGAGCCCGCAAAACACGTTCATGACCGTTGGCGGCCTTTTCTTTATCTTTAATCCGTGTATTATTCATTGCTACGAACAAAGGCAGCAGCTTTGATTGCGCATCAACTACAGGAAAATATTTTTGATGTTCTCGCATGGAGGTAATCAATACCTCTTCAGGCAACTCTAAAAAACTTTCATCAAATCGTCCGCACACTCCGCAAGGCAACTCCACAAGATTGGTAACTATATCTACCAAGGCCTCATCCACCAGAGGCGTGCCTTGATCGTCTATCTTTTGCTTAACCGCTTCACGAACCTCATCAATTACCATCTCTCGTCGCACAGCAGGATCGACCACCACTTCCTGCTTACGCAGTTGCTCTACATAATCATCAATAGAACTTACGGAAAACGGTTCTGGAGCCATGAACCGATGACCCTTTGTACTATTTCCGCTAGTAATCCCTTCAATAGTAAAATTGACGATTTTTCCACCAAAAAGGACAAGTAACCACTGAATTGGCCTAGCAAAGCTTAAAGTTGTATGAGCCCAGCGCATAGATTTGGGAAAGGCTATTCCTCGTAACAAATCTTCTAATACACTTGGCAGCAGGTCAATGGTTTCGCGACCGCGAACATCTTCTTTGGCCAATAGATATTGGCCTTTGGGAGTATCAACTACTTCAAGGTCGGTAACTTCAAGTCCTTTGGATTTAGCAAAGCCAACCGCCGCCTTGGTAGGGTTTCCATCGGCATCAAAACCTGCTTTAGCTGGGGGACCAACATGTTCCTTGGTCATATCAGCCTGGGCGGTTTCTAATCCTTCCACAGCAAGGGTCAATCTTCGGGGGGTACCAAACGTTCTGATTCCGATAAACTTTAAGTTAAGTTCGCTAAATTTATCAGCCGCCTCTTTTTCTAAATATTGCAAAGCTGGCTTGATATAGCCCGCCGGAATTTCTTCTGTTCCTATTTCAAATAACAATTCGTTCATACGTGCTCTTAGTATAGCTTTTAGGTAACCGTTTACCGGACATATCAGAAAAGTATAATAGTTTTAAAACTGTAAAAGCTCATCAAAGACGCCTAGATGTACAATAATCTACATTACATTAGTATTCCAATGTAAATCCAGGCTATATTTTACTCAGCTGCCATATGGTGCTGAACGCTTATGCTTTTATTGATAGCTAATCACGTGGACCACAACTAGCTTAGTTTATATATCAACATTGGATGTGACTACCGGCGGTTCAGATTATGAATTTGCCGCTGCTCACGATAACCTCTTTATGCCAATAGGGACAATTACATAAATCGGAGATGCCTAATGGCGCATATATTTATTACGGTCCTTCAAAGGAGGCGAACGTTGAAAAACCCGTGGAGTAATTTTCCACCTCAACTTTAAACCAACAAATGGCTGAATGTTCAGAAAGTAACTCACCGATACGACAGCTTACTGTTTCTGCAGAATCCAGGGAATCATCCTGCCCTGGTACTCCTTGATCAACCACATTGATAATATCTTCAATCCACATAAACTTATTGAACCGTACAGCCACATTAGCACTCCCCCACCGTCCCATAGAATTAGGTAGACCGCAAACGTTATAATGCTGCAGCGGAAGTATAATAGGGACCTTGACCTCTAAGGTAAGTACATTTTCTTCCTGCAAAGAACCGTGTAAGGTACAATCGTAGCGATCAACGCCCAAAGAGTTCCCTGGAGAATCTGATTGCAGGAAATACGGAAATTCTATTTCCACATGGGCAGCTTCCGCGTCCAATCGTTGTTTCATCTCCTCTAAAATAAGATGAAAGTTGTGCAAGTTTATCTCACCGTGAAAACGATTAAGAATTTCTATAAATCGACTCATATGCGTGCCCTTGAAACAATGGGGCAAGTTCACATACATATTCACGGTAGCAATAGTAGGCTGTAGACGACGAGCCTTATCTAGCACTGTAAGAGGATAGGAGATAGTTTTAACACCAACCTTCCTAATGTTTATCCGCCGATCGTCACTTAAATTTTGAATATCCTTCATTAATAAAACCTGATCAGCTGATACGGAAAGCAAGCTACAAGTAAAAGAAGAGGTAACACCCCATAAAAGAGTTATTCTCCCAGCAGCTTATTCACTGCAGCTTTTAACTCATCCATATTTGCTGATTTTACAATATATTCCTCGGACGCCCAGGTACCGAAGTCTTGTTTATACTCTTGATAGGCCGAACTTAAAATTATTGGCAAGTCGGGATGCATCTCTTTCATTTCCCGCAGTACCTGGATACCATTAATTCCTGGCATATTGATATCCAAAACTACCAAATCAGGTGGATCAGCCTTAAATTTCTTAAGAGCTTCCTCTCCATTATAAGCGGAAATAACCTGATATCCCTGTTCTTCAAACTCTTCTCTGTAAAGCAGTTGAATGCCTTCTTCATCATCAACGAGTAATATTTTTTTCATCTATGTACTCTCCATGATAATATCTATCTCTTCAATTCACACAACAGATATTGTCAAAAATAATAACCCAAATCGGTATACCATTTTAACCGGGCTTGTCGACTAGAAAACCTCCCGCAAATAACGAGCAGTATCCTCAGGTGGCATGGAATTAATATAAAAACCTGACCCCCATTCAAATCCGGCAATACTGGTGAGCTTTGGAACAATCTCAAAATGCCAGTGGTAATGATCTAAGTTCGGGGAACGTAACGGCTGGGTGTGAAGAACAAAATTATAAGGAACCCCTGGAATGCAAGTATCCAATCTCCGTAAAGACTCAGAAAAAATTTCAGCCAAGGAGTACATGGATTTTTCATCCAGGTCGGCATAAGATGAGCTGTGTTTTTTGGGTAAAATCCACATCTCAAAGGGAGTACGCGGAGCAAATGGACTCAAAGTTACAAAATGCTCATTTTCGCAAACGATCCGAATAGATTGCTGAACTTCCTGCCGAATAATGTCACAATAAATACATCTATCTTTGTATTTGAAGTAAGATAGACTACCTTCAAGCTCCGAAGTCACCATTCGCGGCAAAATAGGAAGAGCAACCAACTGGGAATGGGAATGTTCGAGGGAAGCACCAGCCGCCATACCATGATTTTTAAAAATCATTACATAACGGAATCGATCATCCTTTGCCAAGTCCCTGATCCTCTCCCTATAAGCTAAAAACACAAGATACATGCTGTCTTGGGGTAAGTCAGAAAAACGATCCTCATGGTTCGGACTCTCAATAACGACCTCATGGGCCCCGATACCGTTCATCCTATCATAAAGCCCTTCCCCTTGTTTATCCAAATCTCCTTCAATCACAAGTGCCGGATACTTATTAGGAACTACACGAAGTTTCCAACCGCCGGAGTTGGAGGAAGCTCCAACATCACGCCCAAAAACCAAAACTTCATGGGGTGTTGTTTTTTCATGACCAGGACATAAAGGACAAAATCCAGCCTTGCTCTTGAATTCTTCAACAACAAAGTCAGTCGGTCTCTTTGAACGTTCCTTGGCAATAATAATCCAGCGGCTCAGCACTGGATCTTTTCGTAATTCAGGCATACGTTTTAACGTCCCTGGGCTTTTTCCTTTTGCTCCTGACTGGTCTTGCAATCAATGCAGAAAGAAGCGACTGGTCGGGCCTCTAATCTTTTTATAGTGATTCCCTCTCCACAATCCAAACATATTCCATAAGTACCCTCATCAATACGAGCTATTGCTTCATCGATTTTACTCATCAGCTTCTGTTCTCTGCTTCGAAGACGAAGTTCAAAATTACGATCGGATTCAAAGGTAGCCCTATCATTAGGATCTGGAATATTTCCCGGATGGGTGGTCATCTCAACAAGGGTCTGCTCCACATCACTAATTATATCTTTTTTCATCGCTTCGAGCTGTTCCTTAAACTTTACCAGCCTATCACTATCCATGCTCGTTCTCCGATTATCTTATAATTTCTATGATTCCCAATAGGGTTTATGTAAGGAAGGGCCATGATTGAACCCATACTTATTATTCAAATAAAAAGCTACGGAACTTCAACCACTTATCATTTCGGAAGCAATGATATTATTCGTTGCTTAACCGAACAAATTATTTAGAAAATAAATCTTACTCGACTCAATCCACTCACTATTTCAGCACCAAGAGTAGATAACAAAAACATACAGAACAAATTAAAAAGAAACAGAATGCATTTTTAACAAAACAACTAAATGATAACAAGGAAAACCCATAGTAACCAGCTTATGAAACAACATTTTCCTAATTGCGAATATACTCCCCGCTTTTGCCCCCTGATTTCTTCAGTAAGCGAATATCGCTTATTTCCATCCCTTTATCAATAGCCTTGCACATATCGTAGATTGTCAAAGCGGCAACAGAGACCGCACATAGGGCTTCCATTTCCACGCCTGTTTTTCCGGTGATGGAAACAGTAGATTCTATACCAATGGATACATCTTCCTCATTAAAACTAAAGCCAATATCCATACCGGTAATATTTAATGGATGACACAAAGGAATAAGTTGATCAGTTTTTTTAGCTGCCATTATTCCTGCCAATCTGGCAACTCCAAGGACATCCCCCTTGGCAACACTACCCTCTTTAACCCGGGCAAAAGCTACCGGAGACATGGAAATCTTACCTTCTGCACAGGCTATGCGGGCTGTTTCTTGTTTTGCCCCCACATATACCATTCGAGCATTTCCAGCCTCATCAAAATGACTTAATGATTTTTCCAGAGCCACTTGGCATACCTTTACTGTTTCTGCTCGGATTGATCTTTTTTAAACCAGCCCACATGACCGTGCAGAAGACGGGAGAAGAAACCTTCTTCCTGCTCTTCTGGGCAATCTTCCTCAAAACTGGCAAGTAATTCTTTTTGTTTTTTATTAAGTTTGGTTGGAGTAAGGACCTTAGCCTCAACGACCATATCGCCTCGCCCGCCTCCCCGCAAACTTGGTACCCCTTCGCGACGTAAGGTAAAACGATCCCCGGACTGGGTACCGGCAGATATTTTTAGCTTGGTTGTTCCGTGAATAGTGGGGACCTCAACTTCACAGCCCAAAGCAGCCTTAACCATGGATAAAGGATAACGAAGATAGATAGTTTGACCGTCACGTTGAAAAAACTCATGAGCCTCCACATGAAGCACCACATAAAGGTCACCGGAAGGGCCACCGCGACGCCCCCCCTCTCCTTCACCTCGCAATTTCATCCGTGCCCCGGTATCCACCCCAGGGGGAATCTTAAAATTAACTTTCTTCTTACGATTAATTAATCCCTCACCACTACAATCATTACATGGTTCAGTAATTATCTGCCCAGCGCCTCGACATTGGGGACAAGTGGAACTAACCTGAAAAAAGCCTTGAGAACGAATAACTTGTCCTCGGCCATGACAGCTGGGACATACCTGGGGCTTAAATCCGGGACGGGCACCGGTACCTTCACAGGTCCAGCAGGTTTCACGCTTAGTGACCTCAACCTCTTTTTCCGTCCCGTGCACCGCGTCCATGAAGGAAATTTCCATATCATAGCGCAAATCATCGCCAGCCACCGGACCATTGGGATCCTGACGACCAGAACGACCGCCAAAACCAAACATATCACCGAACAAATCGTTGATATTAGAAAAAATATCACTAGAATTGCCCGGACCATTATAACCGGTATTTTTCAGGCCATCATGTCCGTACGTATCATAAATCTGGCGCTTCTTTTCATCGCTGAGAACTTCATAGGCTTCAGCGGCTTCCTTAAATTTGGATTCCGCCTCACTATCACCCGGATTGCGATCAGGATGATATTTCATCGCCATTTTTCGATATGCTTTTTTGATGACCTCAGGGCTATCGCCTCTAGAGGACCCAAGAACTTCGTAATAATCTCTACTCATGACTAACAGTTATGCTTTCTCCGTGTCCGGGGTATTTTCATTCCCGCGACTATTACCGCCAAGTTCATTAATATTATCAAAAGTAACCTTACCAGCGGCTATCTCTCTCAAGGTCATAACGATTTCTTTATTTTTACCACGTACCAAATACGATTCGCCTTCCCGATGTTGACGAAGCCGTTCAACCGCCAAGTGAACCAGAGCAAAACGGTTATCGTCACCGACTTTATCCAAACAATCTTCAACAGTAATACGAGCCATAATTCAAAACCTTCTTAAAATGGGGATGAGTTTAGTTAGCAACAAGATTATTTACCTCGTTGCAAAACACTCAAAGGAACTATTTAGTTTCAAATGGGTTCTTTAACAATAAGGTTTCTTCCCTATCCGGCCCGACTGAAACGATAAAGGGCTGTACCCCGGATAAATCTTCAATCCGTTTAAGATAATCTCGCGCTGCAGAAGGCAAGTCTTCAAGCTGACGAACTTTATCAATTTCCTCTTTCCAGCCTAGGTGATCTTCATAAACAGGAGTAACCCGCTGAGTTTGACGAATATTACCAGGCATACAGTTACGCTCTTGGCCATCAACCATGTATTTAGTGGCGATTTTCAATTTATCATGACCGCTGAGAACGTCGAGTTTAGTAATGGCCAATCCGGTCAAACCGTTAAGACGTACCGCATCGGAACCCACTACCATATCTAACCAACCACAACGTCTTCTACGTCCGGTGGTAGCACCAAACTCACCGCCCTTGGATTGCAACCGATCACCAATCTCATCGCCTTCGTCCAACTCAGTGGGAAATGGTCCTTCACCCACCCGAGTAGTGTATGCTTTTAGAATACCAATAACATGGTCGATATGGGCCGGTCCAAATCCAGAACCGATACAGGCATTACCGGCAATGGTATTAGAGGAGGTAACAAAAGGGTAGGTCCCGTGATCAATATCAAGCTGGGTGCCTTGAGCCCCTTCAAACAAGATATGTTGACCTGCCCGACGAGCTTTATCCAGCTCCATGGACACGTTGCCCACGTAAGGTGCAATCTTCTCGGCAAAGTCTTCAAATTGGGCTCTAATCTCATCAAAGGATACAGGAGCAGCGCCGAATTTTTTAGTCAAAAGAAAGTTTTTTTCATCAACATTAGCCCGGAGCTTGTCGAGAAAAAGATCGGAATCCAGTAGCTCTCCGGCTTTAATACCGTACCGCCCAATCTTATCCATGTAACAAGGACCGATACCGCGACCGGTGGTGCCTATCTTCTTACCCTTACTCAAGGCAGCTTCACTGGCTTGATCCAAACTTTTATGATAGGGCATAATCAAGTGAGCATTTTCACTGATCATGAGACGCTTTGGGGTAACCGGCAATCCTTTTTCATTGAGTTCATTTATCTCGTCAAAAAGAACAGAGGGATCAATGATAACCCCGTTGCCGATCATGCACATTTTATCTTCGTACAAAATCCCCGATGGAATGATGTGAAAAATAAATTGTTTCCCATCTACCACCAAAGTATGGCCGGCATTGTTGCCACCTTGAAAACGGACTATGCAATCAGCGTAACGCGTTAACAAATCAACTATTTTCCCTTTACCCTCATCACCCCACTGGGTACCGACCACAACGACATTGGCCATGAAAAAAACTCCTGTAACTCACTGGATTAAAATATAAAAAAACTTTATAAAACCCTCTTTGGGTATAACATCTTACCAGAACCGCAAAAATATAGCCGAGGGTTGAGTAAAAGTCAAACTATGGAGAAATAACCGAAACAAGTTACTATCTACTCAATATACGGTTCTTTATAGCCAGAAAATTTAACATAAATCATAATTTTTAAAAAAAAAGATGTAGTTTATTTTAAATCAAATAAAAATATATAAAATCTATCAGCTCAATCCCCAGCCCATTCAGCAGGCTGCACAGGACCGCATTTTGTTTTCATTTTATAAATTCCGTTTTCACCGCCCCCATTTTGAATGGCTAGCGTCAATTCATTGACATGCAATGAGAGTTGGGGAGTAATGAGACAAGTACGTTTTTCTCGTACCGCAGCCGCCAATTCGGAAACTCCCCGCGCAAAATCCATAAAATACAGGGCCGGACGTCGCCCCTGCCACCTCGTGCGCTTATCAGGTTTACGAACAAAGGGTATTTTTTTCCAACGCATCTTATAGAGAAAGCGAAACAAGGCGTTACGACGAACGAAAGGATACTTCCAACCCACAAAAGCCTTACTATTGTAATGATGTACCTTGACGGGACTTCCATAATTCCAGCACTCTTCAATGGCGAGGATACCTTTATCGCCATAAATACGAAGCCGATGATCATGCTCAGCCACGATACCGCAAGTAAGTCGGGCAACCACCCCACTTTCAAAGGTGATACAGGCCATGGTAAAGTCCGGGGTATCAGCGGGATGAAGGGGCAGTTCCGTACGTTTATCCTTAATCCTATTGGAAGCAAAAGCTGTCACCTCCACAGCAGAGCCAAACCATGCTACCAACCAGGGTAAGAAATAACCGGCATGTTCCATGGTACAACCAATCTCGAATTCATCATTAACCGGCCAGGGCACCCCTGATGCACTTCGCCAAGTCTCTGGCTCCATGAGATGAACCGGGCCATCATCCATCTCTGCATAAACCAACCAGACATCTCCGACAACCTTATCCCGCAACCCTTTCCACATGGTTTGAGCTTGCTCGCTCAACAAACTACAGGGGGCAGAGACGATATGCAGCCCCTTCTCCTGGGCTAAATTATAGAGTTCCTCGGCCTCTTCAAAACGCAGGGCAAAGGGTTTTTCAGAATAAGCGTGCTTACCAGCCTCCAAGATTTGCCAATTCACCTCGAAATGGGCATCTGGATTGGTGAGAT
>Ga0224507_10001224_pt1 | contig 10307 bp, 9 predicted proteins | sample SF_Jan12_sed_USG_3_FD_170159 | JGI IMG/M metagenome (GOLD analysis project Ga0224507, IMG submission 170159) | Sediment microbial communities from San Francisco Bay, California, United States - SF_Jan12_sed_USGS_13 | ecosystem: Environmental > Aquatic > Marine > Sediment | place: USA: California...
TGACCACCTTTAAGTTGAATATGTTGCTCGTCATCTTCCATTTTGATAATGCCAATTATCTGCTGCTGGGGAACCAGGGCATTGCGATGTACACGAATAACGGTTTTATCAAAACGGGACTCAAGTTGTTTGAGGGACTCTTCTAAAAGAAGGTTTCGTTCGCTAAGGCAGGCGGTGACATATTTGCTCTCGGCTTGAAAGTAGAGGATGTCACTCAGGGGAATTAGGGAGACTTTTCCTTTTTCGATTGCGCGTAACATAGGCTCTTCTGTTTTGGCGATGGGCATGATTCGTTCGCGTGCCTTGCGAATTGCATGAGCCAGCTTTTCTTTACGGATCGGTTTTAACAGGTAATCAATCGCCTCAACCCCAAAGGCCTCTAAGGCGTGTTCGCTGTAGGCGGTAGTAAAGATAATCAGCGGCGGTGATTTTAGCGCTTGGAGTTTGTGTGCCAGCCCCATCCCATCTAGTCCCGGCATCCGAATATCGAGCAGAATAATGTCGGGCGAGTGAGTCTTGATTTTAGCCAGTGCACTCGTGCCACTATCGGCTTCGTCGATGGAGTGAATATCATTCATATTGGCAAGAAGTCGTTGCAGACGTTCACGAGCCAATTTTTCATCATCGACAATCAGAAGCTTCATCGGTCAACGCCTTTAGCAATAGGGAGTGTAAGTATTACGATAAAGTGCTCATCGGAGCGCAAAATATTGATGCCATCATTTTCAGGATCCAGCGCATTGATGCGGTGGCCGATATTTTCCAGTGCCATGTGGTGGCCGCTACTGCGAATTTGGCGATAACTATCACCTTGATGGATGGGGTTGGTTACGCTGAGAGTAAATTGGTTATGTCCATATTTTGTTTGAATGGTGATGGTGCCCCCCTCTGGTATCTGTTCGATGCCGTGGTAGATGGCGTTCTCGACTAGTGGTTGCAGAATGAGTGATGGCACCGGTAGGTCAAGGGTGGTGAGGTCGATCTGCCAATCGACATTCAGACGTTCACCAAGGCGAAGTGATTCGATCTCCAAATAACGTTTGGTGAGATCTATTTCAGCCTCTAGAGTTCTCTCATGTTCATCATTTTTGAGACTCTGTCGAAATAGATCAGAGAGATTAAGCAAAGCATTTTCAGCGTGATCAGGATTGGAGTGGATCAGTGAGGTGATCGAGTTGAGGGTGTTAAATAGAAAGTGGGGTCGGATACGTGACTGGAGTGCTTGCAAACGATAGCTCGCTTCGGCTTCAACCTTCATGCGCCACTGTTGTTGGATATAGAGGTAGCGCAACCCAAAGCCCCCCACAATGGCACCGATCACCAGACTTTTTAAAAGTAAAAACTCGGCAAAAGGGAGTAGTTGAGGAAGGATGCTCTCTGCGCTAAACCAGAGGATGACCTGGGTAATAGTGGTGATGGTTCCCAGAAGGATCAGGTAGATCCATAGGAAGGCCTTAGCCGGTGATAGTTTGCGTAGGATGGGGCGTAAAAAACAGAGCAGTAGCGAGAAGAGCAGTGCGATCCATAGCATGTAGAGTGAGGTGATTGCCAAGACATTCCAGAACGTCTCCAGAGATCGAATTGAAACAAGGGTGATGGTAATGGCAAATCCCTCGGTGACAATAAAGAGTGGCAGCAGAAATAGCCCTTTACAGAAGTTGGGTAACCACTTGTTCTCCTCTATGTGCCCTTTTTTTGCCCGTTCTGCTTCCATTTTCCCCTCTATCGCACACTCAACAATGAGTATAGCTAACCCATAGGTTATACCCTAGCTCCTCGGAAATACAGGTTTCAGAGCTCATGTATCAAGTCAGAGCAAGGCGCCACACGCAGGAAATGGCTAGTCCTTTTCAAGTGTTGCAACGCCGCGCTGGCTTGATACATGGGCTCCCGCAGGGCATGACGAGAAGCAACCATCTTCTTCGTTGCCTACAGGACGTAGGTAATGAGCGATAGCAGGATGCGGTAGCGTTATGAAATCTTGAACTAGATGACTAGTCCTGCGATTCCATGCCTTGAATATGGATGCTTCTCATCATGCTGAAATCTGCATTTCCGAGGAGCTAGGGTATATACTTATCGGCTAATTTTGACCACCTGTATAGAGCTAAGAGTGAATCAATGAGCGATCCCAAGCAAGATAAAGCCGTAGAAAAACCGTGGACTGGCCGTTTTACCGAACCCACTGATGCCTTTGTCGAGGCCTTCGGTGCCTCGGTCGGTTTTGACCAGCGTATGTATAGACAGGATATTGCAGGTTCCGTCGCTCACGCCAAAATGCTCGCCTCGATCGAGATGCTCACTAATGATGAGCGTGACATGATTATCAGTGGTCTGGGAGAGATCAAGGCAGAGATCGAGCGCGGTGAATTCCAGTGGTCGATCGCCCTTGAAGATGTCCACATGAACATCGAGAAGCGCCTCACCGACAAGATTGGTAGTGCAGGCAAGAAGCTCCACACCGGACGTTCACGTAATGATCAGGTGGCGACCGATGTGCGTCTCTATCTGCGTGATGAGATCGATAGCGCAATCATCCCGGAACTAAAGCGTCTACAGACTGCGCTGATCGAGTTAGCCGAGCGTGAGGCCGAGACCATTATGCCCGGTTTTACCCATCTACAGACGGCGCAGCCGATCACCTTCGGACACCACATGTTGGCCTGGAACGAGATGTTGCAGCGCGATAGCGAGCGTCTGGTTGATTGTCGTAAGCGGACTAATATTATGCCGCTGGGATCTGCGGCGCTGGCCGGTACGACCTACCCGATTGATCGTGATTTCACCGCCAAAGAGCTTGGCTTTGACAGACCCTGCAACAACTCACTTGATGGTGTCTCAGATCGTGATTTTGCCATTGAATTTCTTAGCTGGGCCTCGTTGCTGTTGATGCACATGTCGCGCTTCTCGGAAGAGCTTATTTTGTGGAGCTCCAGCCAGTTTGACTGGGTCGATCTGGGAGACTCCTTCTGTACGGGCTCCTCCATCATGCCGCAGAAGAAGAATCCCGATGTGCCCGAACTAGTGCGCGGTAAAACCGGTCGTGTCTTTGGTTCGCTCAGCTCTATGCTGATGATTATGAAGGGTCAGCCCCTCGCCTATAACAAGGACAATCAGGAAGATAAAGAGCCGCTGTTTGACACCATTGATACCGTACGTGGCTGCCTCAAAGTCTATGCCGACATGATGGCGCAGATCACCCTTAAGCCCGACAACATGCGTGATGCAGCGCTTCGGGGCTTCGCCACCGCCACCGACCTTGCCGACTATCTGGTACGTAATGGTGTGCCGTTCCGTGATGCCCATGAAGTGGTCGGTAAAGCAGTCGCCCTGGGTGTTAAGACCGGTCGTGACCTCTCGGAGATGGATCTGGCGGAGCTAAAAGGCTTCTCCGACGCGATTGGTGATGATGTCTTCGAGGTGCTCACCCTTGAGGGTTCAGTTGCCGCACGTGACCACCTTGGTGGCACCGCGCCCAAGCAAGTAAAAGCAGCGGCGGCTAGAGCAAAGTTAACTCTTTAGTGCGATGAATTCAGAGGCGAGGCGCACAGCTTTTCGCACCCTGGCAGAAGGGCTTGAAGGGGTCGATCAAGCGGTCTATTTTGCGGCCGATAAAGATCCGCTAGAGCCGGTGATCGGCCATGGCGATCCTGCTGTACCCGTCGCCATCTTCGGGCGCGATCCGGGGCGTGATGAGGTGATCCGCCAGATGCCCTTTATCGGTGCCGGTGGCCAGAAGGTGCGCAAGACCCTCTACCTACACCGCTATGGCAAAGAGATGCCCGACTTCGAGGCCTCTGTTGAGGTGGGTAAGCACTACTTCTGGGCCAACACGGTTCCTTATAAGCCAATCGGCAACAAGGCGTGGTCGATGAAGGTGAAGAAGCAGTTCCAGCCGCTGGTGGCCGATCTGCTGGTCAACAGCTGGAGTGGTTGTGAGATCATCACCCTTGGTCGCGAGGCCTTCTTCTGGTTTGCGATCAATCAGGCACGTGAAGTCAAACAGCAGCTAGAACAGTTTTGGCAACGTGATGATCGCTTCACCTCATCCCTTGAGGTCAAAATTACCTCTGTAGAGGGCATTGAGCGCAGCGTACGGTTACATCCCCTGCCCCATCCATCACCGCTCAACGCCACTTGGTATAAGTGGTTTCCTGATCTATTATTGGGATGTTTAAATAAACTTAAGGGTTCTAACGGATGAGCGCACCTCCAGAGAGCATTGAAAAATTAGAACAGCTTCGAAGACGTTCGGAGCAGAAGAAGAAGGATAAAGCCTATGCCGCGCGGCTGGCCGCTCTTGAGGAGCAGCGTGCAGCAAAGAATGGCGGAGGAACATTTCTGATTATTAGTTTGATTGTTCTAGCGCTGATTGTTGGCACCACCTATCTGTTTGTTACCGGGGATAAAAAGGTTGGTTCAAGTGGAGCACTAGATGATGCGGCTAAAATCTCAATAGCGCAGAGATAGCATCAACAAGTAGTCTCCATTGCGGTCTGTTTTAACCGTTACCAGCCCCATCCCCTAGGGGCGCCGCTATAACCGTAGTTGGGATAGCCTCCAAAGTTGCGAGAGCCATCCCCATAGGGTGGATAGCCGCCATTGTTGTAGGGTCCGTAACCACCATAATTATAGGGACCGTTGCCATACCCATAGGGTGAGTAACCATAGGGACCTCCTCCATTGTTATCGTCAAACATCTCCTCGGCCCAGTACATCGGAGTCCATATGGGCCAGTCGTTCCAGCCATTATTCCAGTTATTACCGTTATTCCACCAAGCGGAGCTGTTGGTTGATAGAACCAGCAGCAGTATTGCGATTCCAAAATGAATGAAATTTTTCATGGCTATATCTCCATCTAAATCGTACAAAATTATAGATAACTCTCAATTTATATTAGGTCAATTTTAGAAAGGTGGGGTTGACGCTGTGAAAAATATCGCCTTGAATGGGTTCAAGCTCATCGAAAGGATAAAGAATCATGGCTGAACACTATGTCGTCGCCTACAACGGCCAGTTAGCAGAAGGGAAAACGCTAGAGGTGGTCAAGCAGGGTGTGGCTCAACTTTTTAAGGTTGATGTGGCTAAGATTGAGCACCTCTTCACGGGTCAATGGGGCTCCATCAAAAAGGGTGTGGATGAGGCGACGGCCAAGAAGTATCAGGGTGCGTTGGCAAAGATGGGGGCCATCTGTAAAGTGGTTACCGAGGCGCAGTTTGCTGAGTTGAGTAGCGCTCCCGCTGTTGAAGCTAAGCCCGATCCGGCTATGTCTGAGAAGCCACAGGCGAAGGTAACCATGACAGAAGATACGGGCTTGTTGCGCTCCGTGGTCAAAGAGGCTCCGGCCGGACTGGGTGGGCTTGAAGGGATCTCCGTGGAAGAGAATTGGGATCAACTTGAGACGCATGATAATACACCGCCTCCGCAGGTTGATCTCTCCGGGGTGGCAATGGCCGAGGTGGGTGCTGAACTGACAGAGCATCAGGACATTCCTGATCTGGAGGTTGATCTTAGTGAAATTACACTCGATGCTTTGGGCGTCGATATGTCTGATCATCAGGAGCCCCCTGCGTTAGATGTTGATACCAGTGAGATGATCCTCGATGAGCCGGGAGTGACCATTGTGGAACACAAGCCGGTCGTAGAACCGGAGATCGATATCAGCAAGATATCACTTGAGTAGCCTCGCAGGTTGTTAGCAACCAGCCTATAATCGGCGCCTCTTTTGATATTAGGTTCTCTTGCGTGGCAACAACTCTTCAACAGCGACTTCAAAAACTCTCTCAATCAGGCCGATCCGCTCTCCTCAAGGGGGGAAAGGTGGGTCTGGAAAAAGAGGGGCTGCGCGTCGATCAAAATGGCAAGATAGCCCAAACCCCTCATCCGGCAGCCTATGGTTCGCCACTCACCAATCCCTATATCACGACCGACTACTCTGAGGCGCTGTTGGAGCTGATCACCCCGCCGTGCGACACATCGGCAGAGGCGGCGGACTTTATGACAGAGCTGCACCAGTTTGTCTGTAGTGAGCTGGAAGATGAGCTGGTCTGGAATGCGAGTATGCCGTGTGTCGTGAGTGGTGAATCGAGCATCCCGCTGGCACAGTATGGCAGCTCTAATGCGGCGCAGATGAAGACGGCCTACCGCCGTGGCCTTGGCCATCGTTACGGCCGCATTATGCAGGTGATCGCCGGTATTCACTTCAACTACTCCTTTTCAGAAGAGTTTTGGCAGCTGTTTCAGCAGCTAGAAGGTGATGAGCAGCCGCAGCAAGATTTTATGAGTGAGCGCTATTTTGGACTGCTTAGAAATCTACAACGTATTGGCTGGGTTGTCCCCTATCTGTTTGGCGCATCCCCGGCGATCTGTAGCACATTTCTTGACGGTAAGCCGAGCAACCTCGATCAGTTCGATGAGTTTACCCTCTTTGGGCCATGGGCGACCTCGCTGCGTATGGGTGATATCGGTTATCAAAACAATAAAGAGAATGAGATCGGGGTTAAGGCGTGTTACGACAATCTGGAGGAGTACATCAACACCCTTGGGTATGCAGTCAAAACCACCTACCCCGGTTATGAAAAGATGGGGGTGAAGGTCGATGGAGTTTACCAGCAGCTTAATGCCAGTATTTTGCAGATTGAGAATGAGTATTACAGCACCGTTCGTCCCAAACAGATTCCCTTAGCAGGAGAGGCACCGATTATTGCCCTCAAAAACCGAGGAGTTGCATACGCAGAGCTGAGGTCGATCGATATTAACCCCTTCTCACCTATCGGCATTGAGCTGGAGCAACTCCATTTTCTTGAGCTGTTGATGACCTACTGTCTGTTGACCGATAGTCCGTCAATGTTGCCTTGGGAGCGGGTTGAGATCGACAAAAATGAGATGAGTGTCGCCCATCAAGGACGTAAGCCGGGGCTTAAGTTACAACGCCATGGCTCGGAGATTGCCCTGCGTTGTTGGGGAGAGGAGATCATCGAACAGATGACCCCAATTGCAGAGCTGTTTGATCAGAGTGAGGAGGGAACCCCCTATCAAAATGCGATGGAACGACAATATGCTGCTTTAATTGATCCTGAAAAGACCCCTTCGGCGCGGGTGCTTCGAGAGATGTCACGAGAGGGAGAGGCCTATTTCCATTTCGCCAAACGTCGCTCAGAAGGTTATCAACAGAAGATGTGTGAGGAGGAGAACCCTCCGCAACGACAACAAATTTTTAAAGCAGCGGTGGCTGCCTCAAACCAGCAGCGCGAAGAGATTGAACGGAGTGATAGCCTCTCGTTTGATGATTATCTTACCGATTATTTCAGCCAGCTAGATGTGATTGAGGTGATTTAGGTCATGCGACGGATTAGCGGGTGAATACCCAATCGGATTCATTGGATAGCTTAGGGTTGTAGTGATAACCCATATCGGTAAATGACTTGAGATCCTCCACGTCGGTTAGGCAATTTTTGATAATAAAGCGGCTCATCATGCCGCGCGCCTTTTTGGCGTGAACGCCGATCACCTTAAGGGTGTCATTTTTACGCTCTTTAAAGTGGGGTGTTATGAGTCGGCCAGCAAGCTTGTCGGGCTTCACCGATTTGAAGTATTCGTTTGATGCAAGGTTGATGAGTACCTTCTCTTTTTTAAGCACCTTATTGATGGTGTTGGTGATCTCCTCGCCCCAGAACTGATAGAGGTTTTTACCGCGCGGATTGGAGAGACTGCGCCCCATCTCAAGTCGATAGGGTTGCATCAGGTCGAGTGGTCGCAATAGGCCATAAAGCCCCGAAAGGATGCGTAGATGTCCCTGGGCAAAATCGAGCTCTTTCTTGCTGAAATCTGTGGCATTCAGACCGGTATAGACATCCCCTTTAAATGCCAGAAGTGCCTGTTTGGCGTTGTCAGGGGTAAAAGGTCTTCGCCACGTTTTGAAACGTTCAAAATTGAGCTCGGCAATCTTCATACTGACTTTCATCAGTTCAGCAATATCGAGTGCGGAGAGTTGATTCGCGCGGTCAATCAAGAGCTGTGACTCATCCAGCATCTCCGGTTGAGTAAAGCGACTGGTCTGAACGGGAGTGGTGAAATCGAGGGTTTTTGCGGGAGAGATGACAATAAGCATTAACTTGAGTCCGTAATAGTTGAATCATCAAGATAAAGACTGAAACCTTAAGTTACAACCCAGATAGTGCGTATTCGCTGGGAATCCGCTAGAGTGTTGCGATATGAGTAATGGAAATAGTCTTCGCGCTGTCCTTGAGCAGCTTTTTTCTGCCAGTTTTGAACCGGTTATCGCGACTAGCGGTGATAATCATATTATCGTTGCCAACGGCGCATTTTTCGATCTGGTGCGAATGGATATCGACGAACTGACGGGAGAAGATCTGCTTAACATACTGAAGCTCAAGTCACTGGTTGATCCGATAGAGGAGGCTCTGATCAGTCGACGTGTTTTTGCTCAGGAGGTCTCTGTCACCATCGATGATCAGAATGAGGTGCAACTACAGCTTCGGGTGAGCCAGCTGCCAGAGGGCGAGCGGCTGTGGGTGCTTAATCCAAAGTCAAAATATGACCGCAGCCGTGATGCCCAGTTTGATCGATTAACAGGTCTACCCAGTCAATTTCTCTTCGATGATCGTGCCGAACAGGCGGTGATTACTGCCAATCGCCACAACAAGTCGATTGCCCTGTTGCGCATGGGTATTGATCACTTTAATCGGATCAATGAGGGACTTGGTCATAAACATGGCGATGAGGTGCTTAAGGAGATCGCCTCACGTCTGCAACATACGATTCGTAATAGCGATACGGTGGCGCGCCTTGGAGGAGATCAATTCGGCTTCATTATGGCTATTAGTGCAATCGACGACTCAATTCTGGTCGCCGAGAAGGTGCTTGAAGCGGTTAACGAACCGATCATCATTGATGGTCATACCATCACCCTGACGGCCAGTATCGGTATTACGCTCTATCCTGATGATGGCAAAGAGATGTCGGTCTTGTTGCAGCATGCAGAGAGCGCCATGCGCCACGTGAAAAGTATCGGTGGACATAATTTCCAGTTTTTTGCGGCAGAGATGGATCAGCGCGCACGGGCGCGAATTCAACTTGAAAACCGTATGCGTCAGGCCCTCACCAATAATGAGTTTGTGCTCTATTATCAGCCTAAGGTTGATATTGAGAGTAACAGTATCGTCGGTGCCGAGGCGCTGATCCGCTGGAATGATCCTGAAAAGGGGATGATCTCACCGGTAGAGTTTATTCCGGTTGCCGAAGAGAGTGGTCTGATCGTTCCCATCGGTAAGTGGGTGCTGGAGGAGGCGTGTCGTCAAAATAAGATCTGGATTGATGCCGGGCTGCCTACGGTAAAGGTCTCTATCAATATGGCCGCGCCCCAGTTTAGAGATCGTAATATTGTCGAACAGGTCAGAGAGGTGATCGAAAAGTCGGGGCTGCCGCCAAAGTATATGGAGATTGAGATCACCGAGAGTATGTTGGTGGGGGATATCGAAACGGTCATTGAGAAGCTTCATGGGCTGCGTGATATGGGTCTTGATATTGCGATTGACGATTTTGGCACGGGCTACTCTTCGCTGAGTTATTTGAGCCGTTTTCCGATCACCACCCTCAAGATAGATCGCGCCTTTGTGCATGACCTAGAGTCGAATAAAAATACTGCCGAGATTGCCCGCGCGATTATTGCACTTTCACAGGGTCTGGAGCTGGAGGTCGTCGCTGAAGGGGCAGAAAATGCGGCCCACATCGATTTCCTTAAAGAGCAGGGGTGTAACACCGTTCAAGGATTCTTCTATAGCCGCCCAGTGACTGCGGAGGCGTTTGCAGAACTGCTTAAAGCGGGCGTGATCTCTGGAGATGATGTTAGTTAGCATCGAGTTCTGACTCTCTAATTATTATTAAAATTGCATCCAACCGATGCAATTTCTACAATAGCCGCCCGTAAGCTACCGCGACTCCCTCGTCACACACCCTAAATTCTCGCTATGTATTACCCTGAAAAATTTGATGTGATCGTCATCGGTGGCGGCCATGCCGGTACCGAGGCCGCGCTTGCGGCGGCGAGGATGGGTGTGCGTACACTGCTGCTGACTCATAACATCGATACCCTCGGACAGATGTCGTGTAACCCGGCGATTGGAGGAATCGGTAAAGGTCATTTGGTCAAAGAGATCGATGCCCTGGGTGGCGAGATGGGGCACGCCACCGACAGGGCGGGAATTCAGTTTCGTACCCTCAATGCCAGCAAAGGCCCAGCCGTTCGCGCCACCCGTGCCCAGGCCGACCGAGTGCTCTATAAGGCG
>Ga0224507_10001227_pt1 | contig 10286 bp, 9 predicted proteins | sample SF_Jan12_sed_USG_3_FD_170159 | JGI IMG/M metagenome (GOLD analysis project Ga0224507, IMG submission 170159) | Sediment microbial communities from San Francisco Bay, California, United States - SF_Jan12_sed_USGS_13 | ecosystem: Environmental > Aquatic > Marine > Sediment | place: USA: California...
AGTTAGTTTATATTTACTAGGCTGATTTCTACATCGGGTAATTCTTAAGCCATTATCCAATGCGTAATCATAGCACAGGCGTTATATAAGTTAATCACGCGCCCTAAAACATATACAATAAATTAAGCATATATGTTTAAAATTAATAATTTTACAAAACCTTAATTGAAATAAAACCAACAAAACATATTATTTAATGACATGATAAAAATTCAATTATCTCTTACGATTTTATCTCTTCTTTTTGTTTTTGGCTGTTCAAAAAAATCCAGCGAAAGCATCACAATTTCAAATAAGAATTACAACCATTGGTATCAGGTGCCAACCGGAAAACCGGTATCGCTTGTATTTGCAAGTTATAAAACAACTATGATTGCCAATGGAGAAGATGAAGCCCTACTTCGAATCAGTGCTGTTGACAGCACAGGTATGGAAATTATGGATGCCATGCTACCCTTTGAGATTAGCGTAAAAGGTGATGCCACAATACTTGAAATTGATCATACAGCACCCGACATTGTTTCAAAAACGGATAGCCTTGTGATTTGGAGATCACAACTGTCTAACGGGATAAAAGAATTGCTGCTAAAAAGTGGTACTTCCATTGACAGGATCAATGTTGAGGTAAAAACAGACAGCCTGAGACCGGCATCTCATGAAATTCATACCATCTCGGGAAATACTGAGCTTCTTAAACCAAAAGTTTCACAAATAAAACCAAGTCCCAAAATTGAAAATGAAATGATTGGTGCAGACATCTCTTTTTTGCCTCAGCTTGAATCCCGAGGGATGAAATTTTATGACAATGGCATAGAAAATGATGCTATTGAAATTCTAAAAAATCATGGGTTCAATTACATTCGGCTCCGCATTTTTGTCAATCCTGAAAATGAAAAAGGATATGCACCCGATAAAGGGTTTTGCGGGTTAGACAGTACATTAAAGATGGCTAGCAGAGTCAAGGAAGCCGGTTTAAACTTATTACTCGATTTTCATTACAGCGATACCTGGGCCGATCCGCAAAAGCAATATAAACCAAAAGCCTGGGAGGGATTAGCATTTGAAGAATTAGCAAGTACTTTAAAAAATTATACAAAGTCGGTACTATTACAAATGAAGGAACAGGGTACAATGCCAGATATGGTGCAGATTGGCAATGAGATCAATCATGGTATTGTATGGCCTGAAGGGCATATTTCGAATCTTGACAATCTGGCTGAATTACTAAAAGCCGGAGCGCAGGCGGTTCGTGAAGTAGACCCTTCAACCATTGTAATGATGCATTTGGCACTTGGCGGGCAAAATGAAGAATCGGTTTTTTGGTTTGATAATATGATCGCACGGGGCGTTGAATTTGATATTATTGGTTTATCGTATTATCCGCAATGGCATTGTACTTTAGATGATTTAAATAACAATATGCTGGATATGATCAAGCGATATCAGAAAGATGTCAATATTGTGGAGTATAGCGCATTTAAGCGGGAAGTACATGATTTGGTTTTCAATTTGCCTGAAAACAGAGGCAACGGAACATGTATCTGGGAGCCTTTAAATACCTGGAGCCGTATCTTTGACCGGCAGGGAAATTCACTGAAAGAAATTAATATTTATGACGAGATGCATACTAAATATCTTAACCAAGGGCTTAATAAAAAATTAAACAAATGATAGAAAACATAGAAAATATAGAACTTCAATTTTTAACTCTAAATGATTATAAGGCATTGAAAGAAGTAATGATTGAAGCTTACTCTAATATGCCTGATTCTTATTGGAAAGAATCTCATATTGAATCATTGATTGATAAGTTTCCTGAAGGACAGGTGGTCATTAAAATCAATAACGAATTGGCCGGTTGTGCCTTATCGATCATTATTGATTATGATAAATTTGATGAACATCATACCTATAAAGAAATAACAGGAAACTACACCTTTGACACACATAATAGCGATGGTGATGTTTTATACGGTATTGATGTATTTATTAAATCTGAATATAGAGGCTTAAGACTTGGGCGCAGACTTTACGATTATAGAAAAGAACTGTGTGAAAAATTAAATTTAAGAGGCATCGCTTTTGGAGGCAGGATTCCGAATTTCCATAAGTACTCTAAAACATTGTCACCTAAAGAATATATTGAAAAGGTTAAAAGAAAGGAAATTAATGATCCGGTATTAAATTTTCAAATATCCAATGATTTTCATCCTTCAAAAATCTTAAAAGGATATTTAGAAGGCGATGAAGCTTCCAATGAATTTGCTGTTTTACTTGAATGGGATAATATTTATTTTAAGAAGGAAACAACAAAGGCAACAACGAAAAAAAAGGTGGTTCGCCTGGGATTGATCCAATGGCAAATGAGGCTGTATAAAAATTTAAAAGAGTTAATGCAACAGGCTGAGTATTTTATTGACGCCGTTTCCGGATATCGGTCTGATTTTGCGCTTTTTCCAGAGTTTTTTAACGCCCCTCTTATGGCCGACAACAACCATCTTCCCGAATCTGAAGCCATTAGAGAACTCGCCAAACATACACCAGAAATAGTGCAGAAATTTTCTGAATTGGCCATTTCATACAATATCAATATTATTTCAGGTAGCATGCCAGAAATAAAAAATGATCTGCTTTATAATGTGGGCTATTTATGCAAAAGAGACGGGTCTGTTGAAAGGTATGAAAAACTTCATGTGACGCCAGATGAAACAAAAGTATGGGGTATGCAGGGCGGCAATGGTTTAAAAACATTTGATACCGATTGTGGTAAGATAGGGATACTTATTTGTTATGACTCTGAATTCCCTGAATTGAGTAGATTATTGGCAGACGAAGGTATGGACATTCTATTTATTCCATTCTTAACAGATACTCAAAATGGTTATTCCCGGGTGCGTCATTGTGCACAGGCTCGTGCCATAGAAAATGAATGTTATGTAGCAATTGCCGGCAGCGTAGGAAATTTACCAAAAGTGCACAATATGGACATTCAATTTGCCCAATCTATGGTTTTCACACCTTGTGATTTCTCTTTTCCTGCAAATGGCATTAAAGCCGAAGCCACGACAAATACCGAAATGATCTTAATTGCTGATTGTGACATCGGTTTGTTACGAGAGTTGAATCAGTTCGGGAGTGTCAGAAATTTGAAGGACAGAAGAAAAGATATTTATGCATTGAAAAAAACCGATACTAAAAAGGTATAAAGGGCGGTAAAACATCTGTGATACATCAATAAGATTATTTAACAAAATAAGTAAACGTAAAAATGAAGCATATTATTTTATATTGTTTATCGGCACTTTCATTAATAGCCTGCAGATCAGATTTTAAAAAGACTAACGAAACTGATCTGCATAACACTCAAGAAGTTATAAAAACATCAAACGTAAGTACTGATATTTATGGAAATTATGTTGATAACAGCTATAAATTGAGGAACAAAGGATATGATTGGCTCTCTGTATCTGTAAAGAAAGGGCCTGATCAAACCTTATTAATATCAGTGCGCTCAAGAGCCGATAAGAAAAAGCCAACCTGTACATTTGACAGCCGTGCTTACAAAAAAGACGATAAAACTTATGAGTCGTTTTATAATGGAAAGAAAATAATCTACAATTTCTCTAAAAACTCAATAAACATTTCAACCAAATACAAGGCAGATGAAAATGTTCTGGCATTCTTTTGCTCAGGAGGCGCCAGCATTGCCGGAACTTACGCTAAAATATTTGAACCATTAGATCCTGAACAATTGGATAAAACTTCATTTTCCAAAGTTTTAACTTTGCAAGGCGTGGGATTTAATATTGCCTCCATTGAAAAAAATGGAACAAATACGCTGAGTATTTTTACTACCGGTCTGCAAGAAAAAGAATTTAGAGAAACTTTTGACATTGATGGAACCCAGGTCATGGATGCTGAAGTAGAAGACCTCAATTCAGATGGCTCACCCGAACTATTGATCTATACCCAATCTGACGGCAGTGGTAGTTATGGTAATGTCATTGCTTTTTCGGTAAATCATCTAAAATCAATGAGTCAGGTTTATTTTCCACCGGTTGCCGACAACGAAAAAATTAATAAAGGCTATATGGGCCATGATAAATTTTCTCTTGTAGAAACCTCCCTGGTTCAGCGATTCCCTATTTATAAAGATGGTGACCCAAATTCAAATCCCTCGGGTGGCATTCGACAGGTTTCATATAAGTTGGCAGATGGAGAAGCCGGAAGCATGTTTGTGGTTTATAAAATTTCAAATAACTAAAAACTTCTTGCCGTAAATGATCAGAATCGCACCCATTTTCAGTCACCTGAAAAAAAGATAACAGCCATTGATTAAAGTGAAAATAAGCGCTGGTTCAACGAGCACGAAAACTTGGATATTAGGTTAAAAAACCGGTTATTTTGAAATCTAAATTCAGGAAGTACCAATGCAATTTTGTAGCAGATCATATCGATATGCCAATGCTCTCAGAACCTTAGCCAGCGTCACAATTTACCCATACTAACTCCTCTTCTATCTGAAAAATTGACATTTCCTTAAACAGATATCCCTTAATTTTCTGAAAAAAAGTCATTTTTTTTTAAAGGTCAACCGACTAATTGTCAGAATTATACATTTGGTATTTCATTTGTTATTGATATATCAGCAAAAATTAACGTTTAACTTTTAAAAAATAATTATTATGACACTTGTAAAATATCAAAACAGGTTTCCAGACTTATTAGACAGATTTTTTAATAATGATTTTGAAGGTTGGAATAGAAATAATTTTTCAAATACGAACACAACTTTACCCGCTGTAAATATCAAAGAAAATACAGATGCGTTTTTTGTTCAAGTTGCTGCTCCGGGATTTGAAAAATCAGATTTCAAAATTGAACTGAACAATGATTTATTAACCATATCTTCAGAAAAGGAAATTAATAACCAAGTAAAAGATGATGAGCGCATTACAAAACAAGAATATAGCTATCAATCATTTACACGATCGTTTAGAATACCTGAACTGGTTGATGAACAAAAAATATCAGCCAACTATAAAAAGGGGATTTTAGCCATTATCATTCCTAAAAAAGAAGAGGCTAAACCAAAACCTGTAAAACAAATTGAAATAAAGTAACTTAATCCTTAGTCTGATATACTCTCAAAACAGAGAGTTCGTGGCACTATTAAAAGAATAACCATCTTTCGATGGTTATTTTTTTATCTTTTATTTTAACTGATCAAATATTTTATATTTTAAAATTAAACCCAAAGGCTTTTAGATGGGGCGTTGTTTTACGAATCGGGCAGCACTTCCAATAGCAAATAAAACCACAATTTGCTATCAGGCCATCACCGCTCATATAAGTCATATCTTTTGGGTCAAGGCTCATATTTAAAAAGCATAGCTCATTAAGTAAAACGCAAAAGATCTCTCTATTTAAATAAGTTGACTGAACAACATTTAGATCACCCATTAAACCTTTTTATTTTTTGACTATCTAAACAATAAATAACATCGTATTAAATGGAAATTAAAAAAGTTATACATCTTTATAATCGATTTGGATTTGGGGTGAATGCTGCAGACATTAAAAAGCTATCTAACATTAGTTTCGAAAAAAAGCTTGAAAAAGAAAGTATAGATACCCTCAAAATAGATCTTTCTGAATATGATGGTATCAACTTTAAGGGCCTGACTGAAAACCAAAAAAGAGATCTGCGAAAGGCTTCTAGAACAAAATTAATTGAATTGAATGTTTTGTGGATGAAACAAATGATCTCATCTAAAAATATCGTTCAAGAAAAGATGAATCTGTTCTGGCATCATCACTTCTCGTGTATTATCAAGAACCCAGTTTACGCACAGCAGTTCACCAACATCATTCGACAAAATGCCACTGGAGACTTTAAGAAATTACTACTCGAAATATCAAAGTCTGCTGCGATGATTGATTTTCTCCATACCAAACAAAACAAGAAAAAACAGCCCAACGAAGATTTTGCACGGGAGCTTTGTGAACTTTACACTTTAGGACGTGATCAAGAATATACAGAGAAAGATATTCAAGAAATAGCCCGTTGCTTTACAGGGTGGAATCATCAATTTTCAGGAAACTTTTTCATCAACAAAAAACAACACGATTCTGGAGAGAAAACAATATTTGGTAAAACCGGCAACTTCAATGGTGAAGATGTTATAGATCTGATCCTGGAGAAGAAAGCCTGTGCACACTTTATCTGTAAAAACATCTATACATATTTCGTAAACCCTGTTGTAAACCAAGCGCATGTTGATGAATTGGCCCATGTTTTTTATTCAAATGATTACGATATCAAGCAACTTATAGTATACATAGCCAATAGCGAATGGTTTTACGCAGATGAAAATATTCTCACTAAAATTAAATCTCCTATTGAATTTATTGTAGGCCTTTCCAGGCAGTTTAAAATTGAAAACACAAGCTCAAGATCGTGGATTACCGTTCAGCGTATATTTAGCCAGGTTTTATTTCAACCTCCAAATGTCAAAGGCTGGAAGGTAAATCAAGAATGGATAGACTCGAACAGTTTGCCGCTGCGATTGCGCTTTCCTTCGATCATTCTAAGCAATGGGGAATTAAACATAGACCCCAAACCAAATTATGATGAAAACCCATATGAAGGCAAATCACAGAACAAATTTTCAAAAAGATTGGGGTTTAACTACAATTGGGCTTACTTCTTTGAACAAAATGAAGGCATAGATTTTAAGCAATTATTCTTTAATAACAAAATTTCAACACAGGTAGAACAATTCGTTGAGAATCGAAAATTTGATTCCAAAGAAGAAGAGGTCATCCAACTCATTTCTTTCCCTGAATATCAACTCAATTAAACTTCAGAATAATGAAAAGAAGAGCATTTGTTAAAAACACCACCTTAGGAGCCGTTGGTACATTATTCATTCCACAATTTTTAAGGAGTATGGATTTGGTTGGGTTAGACAAGCGTACATCATTTAAAAAACTGGTGGTCATTCAACTTTCAGGAGGCAATGATGGTTTAAATACCATCGTACCAATTGAAAACGATATTTATCATAGACTTAGACCTAAAATCAGCGTTTCTAAAACCGATACTATCAAAATCAACGATGAACTTGGGTTCAACCCTGCACTCGAACAATTCAATAAACTATACAAAGATGGCCTGGTATCCGTTATCAACTCAGTTGGGTACCCTAATCCGAACCGTTCTCATTTCAGATCAATGGATATTTGGCATACCGCCACCAATTCAAATGAATACAGTAAAACAGGATGGTTAGGTAAGTATATGGATGCCTATTGCGATAACAGCCATTCTATGTTAGAAATTGACAGTCAATTATCGTTAAGCCTACACGGAAATATTCGCAACGGATTAGCTGTCAAAAATTCTTTCAGTTTACATAAATCCTTAAACGACAACTATTTTCGTCATATCATCGAATCAGCCGAAGCATCAGATTTGCATGAAGACAATCAAGGTTATTTATATAAAACCCTCATTCAAACCAATCAAAGCGCCAAATACTTAGCAAAAACACATACTGTAAAAGACAATAATTTGGAGTTTCCGAAATCAATATTGGGAACAAAGCTGGGTACGATTTCTCAATTTATTCGATCTGGATTTGGTACACAAGTTTATTATGCATCGCATAACGGCTTTGACTCACATGTCAATCAGCGCAAAAGTCAGGATCGTCTTCTAAAAGATTATTCTGACTCCGTTTACGCCTTTGTTGAGAGTTTAAAAAAAGCAGGAGAATTTGATGATACTTTAATTCTAACCTTTTCTGAATTTGGAAGAAGAGTCAAAGAAAATGGTTCATCGGGTACTGATCATGGTAAGGCAAATAACCTGTTTATCATTGGAAACAATCTTAAAAAACCGGGGATTTATAATGAGGCTGCAGATTTAAACCATCTCGATGATGGAGACATTGCTCATAAAATCGATTTTAGAAATATTTATTCTGACATCATTACTGAATGGTTTGGAAAAGATAGTACCAAAATTATTTCAACGAATTTTAATAGTTTGGAAATTATTTAATCGATACTTTAAAACACAGCCGTTTTAATTTGAAGTAAACAACATACTAAGTTGAAATATCGTACCATATTTGGGGATAAATATTTATTAATTCAATAAATATCATATTACTAAAACAAAAAAAATACTATTTTTAGGAATGGAAAAAATGTCGTTTTCAAAAACGATACTTTCGAGAGCCTTAGCCTCGATACAATTTTGATAAAGCTTCCCGAATTCTATAAAGTATATGTATAACGATATTTAAAATAATGGACAAGTCAAGAGTATATAAAATGTCATTTGCCGGTGTTTATCCTCATTATATTCATAAGGCAGAGAAAAAAGGACACACAAAAGAACAAGTCGATACGATTATTTGCTGGCTTACAGGCTATGACCAAAAAACACTTGAGATCCAAATCGAACGAAAAGTGGATTTTGAAACATTTTTTGCTGAGGCTCCGTGTATCAATCAGAATGTATCAAAAATAACAGGTCTTATTTGCGGATACCGCGTAGAAGAGATTGAAGACAAGCTGATGCAGCAGATTCGCTATTTAGATAAACTGATAGACGAATTAGCTAAAGGAAAGAAAATGGAGAAAATTTTAAGGAAATAGCAGCTCCTGTACATTCAAAGAAGGCACCATGGTAAAATCAAAATAATCTAATCAAAAACTTAAAAACTATATTTTTATATTGCGGTAAATTGCATCAACAAACTTATAAAGCCAATGGTTGTTGATGAGTTAACAAACTTTTGGTCATCTTGTTAATAGTGATATTGACGATAAGCCGAAACCCACTTAGACAGATTCTATCAGCCTGTTGACCCAAAAAAGTTTCAATTATTTTTAATACAGCATACTCATTATTTTACGCATTTGATTGTGGTTTGCATGCACAAAAACCCAATCAAAAGAGCGCCCTAATTTAATTGCAATATAATAGGTCTCGTTTATATTTACCGTTTCAATGACTATCAGGCCATCACTGACGCTTTTTTCGACTTTCTGTAAAGAAAATTATTGAAAATATTTCTTTTCCCAAAATTATTTAGCGATTTGCTATTTAGGAATTTGTTAAAAAGTTTTTGATTCACTCCAAAATATTCATAGGTATTACCATCTGTAAAAGTAACCTCTAATAACATGCTTTTATGATAAAAATCGGCAACTTGTGATTGCTTGATCGTAGTAAGGTAATCTTCTAAATTATCTTCTTTAGTTTCCGGGGCGATACTAACCAGAAAATGATAACCATCAATAATTTTTAAACTCATTTCGCCCGCTTCTTTCTTTTTTTCTTCATCTTGAAATTTATCCGGGTGCCATTCTTTTACCAGTCCTCTATAAGTAGTTTTTAGTTCTTTCAAATTAATAGCTCCTTCGATCTTAAAGAGTTTTTTATATTGATTGATTCGCTTCATAGTCAGTGTTTTCAAATTTTGCGCAAAAATAGACATATTAGTTGGAATATGCTGAAAGCTTTTCATTTATTAAAAATGAGCACAATTCATTGATTTACAGCATTTTTTGATTCATCCACCTATCATCTTATAAAAGCAGGATGACCAGCACTGATCTCAGGAAGGGAATCCCGTGCGATCATGAAAACCTTAACCATCTGTCAATGGTTATTTTTTATTTCCAAAAATCGTAAAAAAGTAAACTTTTTATGATTTAGACTCATTATAAAAACCGAAACTTTCGTCTCTGATTTTTGTTTTGGGGAGAAAAAGGCAAGTTCTACTCCTCCCCTAACCCTTTATATTAAAAGAGATTTGAACCTGTTAAAAAAATGTGGTTACCATGATGGCAGGTCTAAACAGTTAAATTTTGTAATTAAATTTTTAAAAATATTTTACATAATGAGAGTCTAAAAAAAGCCAAGAAAGATTGAATTAAAAATTATTATTTGGACTGAATATAAATTTTAAATAAAGTTTTTAATTATCTTCAATGTTTCGTCATATTTGATAAATAATTTTATATTTACCAATCAAAAATTGCTTGAAGTCCCCCTGATTTTAATAAGTATATTCAAAGTTTTTACATGATATATGTAAGTGACCTTGCGCGAGTATTAAATAAAATCAATCAAAAACAAAAAAAGCAGCTATTTTGACGTTCAAACAGCTGCCGATAAAAACCATTAAAAACTAACGTTATCCGGCATATAGCACCTATAAACAAACCGTTTAGTGTGTATATAAGGAGTTACCACCAATTACCCA
>Ga0224507_10001231_pt1 | contig 10280 bp, 8 predicted proteins | sample SF_Jan12_sed_USG_3_FD_170159 | JGI IMG/M metagenome (GOLD analysis project Ga0224507, IMG submission 170159) | Sediment microbial communities from San Francisco Bay, California, United States - SF_Jan12_sed_USGS_13 | ecosystem: Environmental > Aquatic > Marine > Sediment | place: USA: California...
ATCACGTCTGCGCGCGATCAGGCCTGATTCACATAGGATTAACTATACGCACCGGCCTGCTTGCATACATCCGTACCACTGGTAAACGCTTACTAGACCGATGTTGTGGAACTTTTCTTATTAACCCGGTGAACGGTTACGATTTAATGTAACTGTTTATAGGTTTTACAACGAGCTGATTATATTTGCCGCAAGATTGAAAGTGTTCATAGGTGCTTCATGTTTAGGTTGTTATGGCTGCCCACTATAGTCCTTCTAAGCGGGCGGGGCAACCGCATGAAGATGTGGTGCTGTGACTACTTACTATTAATGTATGTTTCCCATCGTTAAAAAAAACTACGTATTGACAACGGGTATGCTTTTGGAGAAATTATTGTTTAACTGGATTTTTTCGCCTTTTAGCTGGCAATGGATTTAGGATATATAATGTATTACTGTGTTAATGTCTTAATTGCTTAGCTGGTTTGAGCGAAAATTTACATTACATTGGTTTTGTAAGCCTTTACGGTTTAAATCCTCTTTTTAAATTTACAAGGAATAATGGAGAATCTCATGTTGAAAAAAGAAATGGAGCTTGCTCTTAACGAGCAGATTAATGCCGAACTCTTTTCTTCTTATCTATATTTATCCATGGAGAACTATTTTCAATCTCAGAGTTTATCTGGTTTTGCCTCTTGGATGCGCTGCCAGGTGCAAGAAGAAATGTTTCATGGGATGAAGTTTTATGATTTTGTTAATGAGCGTGGGGGAAGTGTAGCCCTTGAGGCCATAGCTAAGCCGGATAATCAATGGAATTCTCCCTTGGACGCTTTTGAGCATGTTCTGAGCCATGAACAGAAAGTGACCGGTTTAGTAAATGATTTGGTAGAGATCGCGCTGGGTGTAAAAGATTATGCCACAAATATTTTCCTTCAATGGTTTGTGACTGAGCAGGTTGAAGAGGAGGCAAGCGTGGGTGCCATTGTTGACAAACTTCGTTTAATAGGAAACGATTCTTCGGGTCTCTTTTTACTGGATGCCGAACTTGGTAAACGGGTGTTTACTCCTCCCCAAGATGGGTGATTAAAATAGTTTGTAAGTTATGACAGGTATTTCCTGTTCCAGCAGTTGCACTCAAACTCTAGTGAGTATCGGCAACTGTATCAATCTGAACCACCTGTGACCATATATACGTGGGGACTTATGATTTTATTTAGCTGACAAAAAGATAAGTTCCCAAAGAGTTGCTCATTGTTAGAAGGAAGTATTATGGGAAGTCGTGCATTGAAAAATCATATTTTCGAACTCCTGATCTCGCAAGACTTGGAAGCGGTTCTGGGGGAGATTGCCCAATATCATGCCACTGAACTGGCGAATATTCTTTTTTCAGCTATTTGTCGAAATGAAGAATTGCTTCGATGGCGGGCTATTAGTGCTATGGGTGTAACTCTGGCTAGAGTAGCGGTTGATGATATGGAAAAGGGCAGAATATTCATGCGTCGATTACTCTGGAGTCTTAATGATGAATCAGGCGGTATTGGATGGGGGGCTCCAGAAGTTCTTGCCGAGGCTATGGTTCATCATAGGGGATTGGCTGAAGAATATATTCATATGCTTATTTCATATATGCGTAAAGATGGTGATGAGTTGCATCAGGACGGTAACTATCTTGAACATGAGTTATTGCAGCGTGGTCTGCTGTGGGGTATTTGTCGATTGGCAAGTCAGCGGGGTGCAATGTTGATTGATCGAGGGGTGCAAGGCGATCTCTTACCGTACCTTTGTGCTTCTGATAATGAGGTTCGTGGGATAGCTGCTCTAGGTTGCGGTTTGCTGAGGGTCAGTGGTGCGAAAGCTCAACTAGAGAAACTCATAGGTGATGATGAACCGATTCGTTTTTATGTTGATGGTGTTGTATCTGTTTTTACGGTGGAGAATTTTGCCGTCCAGGCTTTGGCTATGGTCGGAGAGGAAAATTCAAAAGTATGAATGATAGTTTTTTTCCGGCGGCCGCTGTTATTCAGTTTAAGGTGGTCCAAGGTAATATCGAAGATAATGTCAGTCGGTTGCACGGGATGTTGGCTAAATTGCAGCCTGAAAATGGGACCATGATAGTTTTGCCGGAATTATGGGCCCATGGTTTTGATTATCGTCATACCGGTACGTTGGCCAAGAGGTATGATTACCTTGTGGGTTTGCTCTCCGAGGCGGCGGCTCGTTATGACGTATACTTGGCTGGCTCTCTTCTTGAACCCTCTGGGTTTGCCGAGCCCTATAACACTCTTTGTGTAGTGGGTCCCGATGGATTGCTTGGGAGGTACCGGAAACAACATCTGTTTTCCTACTGGCGGGAGGGTGAGTTTTTTATACCCGGTGATGGTTATGAGCCAATTAATACACTTCATGGTTTGGTAGGGGGGGTGGTTTGTTATGATTTGCGTTTTCCCGTGATCGCCCGTGAGCAAGTTTTCAGGGGTAGTGAATTATTGATTGTTTCTGCTCAGTGGCCGCTTTCACGGCTTAATCACTGGACAACCTTGTTAAGGGCACGAGCCATAGAAAATCAGGTTTTTGTGGTGGCATGCAATAGTTGCGGAGTATCTGGGGATACTGAATTTGGCGGACATTCCATGGTAATAGGTCCTGACGGTACAGTGCTTGTTGAGCTTTCGGAAGATGAGGGATTTGGAAGGTCACCCTTGATCCGCGATTCGTTGGATAAGGCTCGGCTGAATTTTTGCAGCGTGGGAGAGTGCCGTTACCCGGGTGATGATCAAGATAAGGTGGTTACCCTTGAAAGAGCGCTCGGTGTGTTGGCTGATATTCGTAAACAGAGGGGTAAGGTGGCTTTTACCAACGGTTGTTTTGATATCTTGCACGCCGGTCATGTGGAATATTTAGAGGAAGCAAGAAAAAGTGGTGACTTTTTGGTGGTTGGGATCAATAGTGATCGTTCGGTGCGAGAGCTCAAGGGGGATTGTAGGCCGGTTAATCCAGAGGAGCAACGTGCCAGAGTCCTTGCCGCCCTTGGATGTATTGATTTAGTGATTATATTTGATGAAGAGACCCCGCACTCTTTGATCACGGCGATTTTACCCGATGTTTTGGTAAAAGGGGCCGATTGGCCAGAGGATCAGATCGTGGGTGGACTTGAGGTTAAGGCCAATGGAGGTGAGGTGTTGCGTATACCCTTCGCTAGCCAAGTTTCTACCACTAAGGTAATAGATAAAATAAAACAAAAAAGGTAAGGGAGCACAGGCACTTTATCTTCATGCAGTTGTCGCTGCCTGCATAGGTCGGCCTCTATAGCGAGTTGCGCCAACTGCATAACTCTGAGGCATCTGTGGCCAGGTGCTAAAATTTATTAGCAGATTATACTCGGTCGTTATTATAGGTTAAAGATAATAGGAGGACTGATTATGGGACTCGTAAAAGTCAAGGGAATGAGTTGTCAGCATTGTGTTGCCTCTACCAAAAAAGCGCTGGAAGAGATACCTGGAGTAACTGATGTGAAGGTGGATTTGGCTAAAGGGGAGGCAACCTATCAAGGTGATGTAGGGTCTGAACTGCTTGAAAAAGCGATCGTTGGGATCGGCTTTGAGGTGGAAAAAGGTTAACGAAACGTTTTTTATTTAACCTTCCTTGTTGGCTATGGGGTAGCCAGGCATAAAAAAACCGTGCCACCCAATTAGAGATGGCACGGTAATGAATATACGTAAACGTATATTATTCCCAGTCAGGACGTAGTGAGAGTTCAGTGAGTTGTTTGCGAGCCACTGATGCCGGTGCTTCGGTCAGCGGGCAGGTCGCTTTTTGGGTTTTAGGAAAAGCGATAACGTCACGGATGGAGTCACTACCGGTGAGAACCATCATCAAACGGTCAACTCCAAAGGCTATACCACCGTGGGGTGGTGCTCCAAGGTCCAGTGCTTTGAGTAGAAAACCAAATTTTTCCTCCGCTTCCTCCGCATTGATACCAAGAACGGAAAAGATTTTTTCTTGCATGTCTTTGCGGTGAATACGGATGGAGCCGCCGCCGATTTCGTTACCATTGAGCACTAAATCGTAAGCTCGGCTTTTAACTGAACCCGGATCACTCTCCAGTAGATCTAATTGGTCTTCACATGGAGCAGTAAAGGGGTGATGTACTGCGGTATGTCTTTTCTCTCCATGGGAATATTCCACCAGAGGGAAATCGGTAACCCACATAAAATTAAAAATCTCTTTGTCAATCAAATTGAGTCTACGGGCTAGTTCCAGTCGAAGTTCAGCTAGAACTGGATGGACGACTGCTGAGGTGTCTGCGCCAAAGAGGATCAAGTCTCCTGGCTCGGCATCCAGGGCTTTGCCCATGGCCGCGAGCTCTTCCGGGCTGAAAAACTTGGTGATGGGCGATTGCCATTCGTCATCCTTTATTTTTATCCATGCCATGCCTTTGGCCCCGAAGCGGCCAGCATATTCGGTGAGATTATCAAGATCTTTACGGGAGAATGAGGAGCATCCTTTGGCATTGATAGCTTTTACTACCCCTCCCTCTGCAATAATCGAGTTAAAAACTTTGAAGCCACAGCCCTTTAGTGTATCGGTGAGATCAATTAGTTCCAAATCAAAGCGGGTATCGGGACGATCGGTGCCGAAACGACGCATTGCTTCATCGTAAGTCATTCGTTTAAAGGGCGGTTGTAATTCGATTCCCTTGGTTGCCTTAAAGAGTGCGGCGATCATGCCCTCAGCGACAGTGATAATTTCTTCCTCGGTGACGAAACTCAACTCCATATCTATTTGGGTGAATTCCGGTTGCCTGTCGGCCCGTAAATCTTCATCACGGAAACATTTAACGATCTGGAAGTAGCGATCCATGCCCCCCATCATCAGTAACTGCTTAAAGAGCTGGGGTGATTGGGGTAGGGCGTAAAATTTTCCGGCGTTTACCCGGCTGGGTACCAAATAATCCCTGGCCCCTTCTGGAGTGGACCGGGTGAGCATGGGAGTTTCTATCTCCAAAAAATTATGGTTGCAAAGATAGTTACGTATAGCCTGGGTAGCTTTGTGACGCATAATCAGGTTGTTGGCCATCTCCGGGCGACGTATATCAAGATAACGATATTGCAGTCGTAGATTGTCTGAGACCTCGGTATCTTCGTCCAGAGGAAAGGGTGGTGTTTCGCTAGAGTTGAGGATGCGCAATTCATCAACGAGGACTTCGATGGTACCGGTGTGTAGTTTTGGATTAGCCATGTCGCCGGGTCGTGGTTTAACCGTGCCTCGTACGGCCAAGACCCATTCGTTTCTTATCTGGTGGGCTTTGGCATGGATCTCAGCATTGATTTCCGGGTTGAAAACGACCTGAGTGATACCCCAGCGATCACGTAGATCAATGAAGATAACTCCGCCGTGATCACGACGACGGAGAACCCAGCCCATGAGGATAATCTCCTGGTCAACGTTATCGGATCCCAGTTCATTGCAGTTGTGTGTACGCCGAAGCGTTCCCATAGAGTCCATTTGTAAAAGCTCCTGAAAGTTCAATCGGGCCTGTTGTAGGCACGGGCTGTGTTATGACGAGATGTATACTATCAATTGGCGCTGTTTATTCGGCTACCATATAGTGATGAAGAGCATTCATATCGTAAGACGAAAAAAGAGTAAACTATAAATTATTTATAAATAACAATACAAAATAGTTGTACCTGGTTGCAGGGTTGTAACTAATTGATTTAATAAACTGTGAGATAGAAAGTGGTAACAGGTTTTTCAGATTTGTGCATTTTTCGCTGCACGCTATAGCCAATCTATGCTGGCAAGAGCTTAAGCATGATGATGAAGAGCCTGTGACCATTTATAAATATTTTTGTACAGATACGGAATTATAACTCAGTTGTTGTGAGTACGTTTGCACTTATTTTTAAGAGCTCTGTGCAATTCTCTGCAATATTGGACTTAAGAGTAAAGGAACTCTGTTCTTGAGTTTGCATGTCGCGCAATATCGCTTCTCCCTTATCCAGTTCTTGTTCTCCAATTATAAGGACTAAGCGTGCTCTGTTTCGATTGGCAATTTTCATTTGAGCCTTAAGGCTTCTGCCGCTGTAATCAATTCCACAGCGCCCACCTTTGGCTCTTAGGGCATTGGCCAGCTTTGAACCTGTTTGTTCAGCTCTCTCTCCCAACACAGCAATAAAGATGTCGCTTTCCGGTTCAGGGGTGACTCCATCAGCTTTGTTTTGCAAGAGTAACGAGAGCCGTTCTATACCCATGGCGAAGCCGACAGCGGGTAGAGGAGGGCCTCCTAACTGTTCTATAAGACCGTCGTAGCGTCCTCCTGCTCCAATGGCAGCTTGTGCTCCAAGATCGCCGGTGAGAAACTCAAAAGTGGTGCGGCAGTAGTAATCAAGTCCTCGGACCATAAAGTGATTGAGGGTGTAGCGAACTGAGAATAAGTCGAGGTAGTGTTGAACCTGTTTGAAATGAGTGTCACATTCGTCACATAAGTGGTCGAGAATAGAGGGGGCATCTGCAACTAGATCGCGACAACTTTGTTTTTTACAGTCTAGAACTCTTAATGGGTTGGTAGTGGATCTACGTTTGCAATTATCGCACAGTTTATCTTGTGACTTGTCGAGAAACGCGACTAAGGCACTGCGAAATGAAGGCCGACATTCACGACAGCCAAGTGAATTTATTTCAAGACTTGCATCCAGGCCGAGTTCATTAAGCATCATCTGACCCATGGCCATAAGCTCGGCATCAATTTGAGGTTCAGAACCGCCTATTACTTCAGCATCAATTTGGTGAAATTGGCGTAGTCTCCCTTTTTGAGGGCGTTCGTGCCGAAACATCGGTCCCACGGTGAAGAGTTTTTGAATCGGTCTGCTCACATGGAGGCCATGTTCAATAAAACTTCTGAGTAGGGATGCCGTGGCCTCGGGGCGCATGGTAATTTTTTTGTCGGTAAAGGTGTACATCTCCTTTTCGACAATATCGGTGGCTTCCCCGATGGAACGGGCAAATAGTTCGGTCTTTTCCAGGATGGGTAAGCGGATCTCACGAAAAGCATGACGAGCAAAAATATCACGGCAGACAGTTTCTATGGTACGCCAAATGGCAATGTCTTCGGGTAAAATATCCTTGAAGCCGTTAATGGCTTTAATCTTCAAAAGCAACCTCCGTTGACTGGGAGAAAGGGTTGGGGTAATAGAAATTCAAGACTATCAGAGCCTAGCATTTTTAAAAAAGTTAAATTTTAATCGAAATGATAATGAAAAGTCAAGCCGATGCAACAGGATTATGGTAAATATAAACAGGTATCATCCTGTTTGATGATTTAATCGGTAAGATGGCATGGTGCACTTGACAAAGATTCGTTGTCGGGGCATTATCACTAGCCAAGATTTATATATGACAAATGAGTATAGAATGAAATTACCAGAATTGAAAATCGGAAATTTTACAGCAAAGATACCTATAATTCAAGGTGGGATGTCAATTAGAGTTTCTACCTCTGAATTGGCTATACCCGTTGCTGAGTGTGGTGGAATTGGTACCATTGGGGGTTCCGGTATCCCGGTTGCTGAAGTACAAGAAGATATTCGTCGTGCTAAAAATGCAACTTATGGTGTGGTTGCCGTCAACATTATGTATGCCATGAAAGATTTTTATGAATTGGTCATGGGATCCATAGAAGCCGGTGTAGATATGATTATCACCGGAGCGGGTTTCTCGAGGGATATCTTTAAAATTGGCAAAAAATATAATGTACCCATTGTTTCCATAGTTTCTTCTCCTGCTTTTGGAGTATTGGCGGAAAAATTGGGAGCTGCGGCTATTATCGTTGAGGCAGCTGAAGCCGGCGGGCATTTGGGAACTGATAAGTCTTTGCGAGAGCTTTTTCCAGAAGTGAGAAAAGTTGTGTCCAAAGTACCGCTAATTGCAGCCGGCGGAATCACCAATGGTCTTGAAATGGCAGAGCTTATGGGGGAGTACGGTGCTGATGGAATCCAGATAGCTTCTCGATTTGTTCTTAGCAAGGAGTGTTCGGTTTCCCAAAATTTTAAGGATTCTTTTCTTAATGCAGAGAAGGATGATATCGTTTTGGTGCAATCACCGGTTGGTCTTCCAGGTCGAGCCATTCGCAATACTTTTATTGAAAAAATGTCACGGGGAGAGAAAGTAGCTCCTGAGGAATGTACTTACAAGTGTTTGAAAAAATGTAGCTATAAGTATTGCATTAATGAGCGTCTAAATATGTCACGAACCGGCGATGTGGATAATGGTTTGGTTTTCTCCGGTGCTAATACTTATAAAATGAAAGAAATTCTTTCAGTACGCGATATATTTGACCGTTTTGTGCAAGAGGCGGAGTCGGTTTAGAGCAATCGCTGTTAACCTGCATTAATATTAATAATTTATCCTCAATAGATAATTACCAAATTTATGGCTGAAGATCTTAATAGCCGGAAAGAAGAAGAGGAGAGAGTGCAGCAGCCCTCTCCCCTTATAATCCAGGAAGCTGATCATCCTATCCGAATCAAAGACATTGATAAAGAAGCACTGAAAGTTTTATACAGACTAAGAGATGCTGGCTTTATTGGTTTTCTTGTGGGAGGTGGGGTGCGGGACCTCTACTTAGGGAAAAAACCAAAAGATTTTGACATAAGTACCGATGCGCGACCTGGTCAATTACGTAAATTATTTCGCAACTCAAGGGCAATAGGAAGACGTTTTCGCTTGGTACAGGTTTTTTTTCATGGTGGCAAGATTATCGAGGTTTCTACTCTACGTTCGCAGAGTGAATATGATATTAATGGCGATAAACATACCGTGCTTCCAGCAAATAATACCTACGGAACCCTAGAAGATGACGCCTTTCGTCGTGACTTAACAGTTAATTCACTTTTCTTTGAAATTGAAAATAGTACTATTATTGATTATGTCGGTGGGGTAAAAGATCTTGATAAAGGTGTTGTACGAATTGTTGGTGAACCAGAGCGTCGAGTAACCAGAGATCCCGTGCGAATGATGCGAGCAGTGCGACATGCTTCACGTAATGACTTCCGGATAGATAGAAAAAGTTGGAGTGCTATCGTGGAAAATCGCGATAAGCTCTTACTTTGTCCTCCTTCTCGTATTCGCGACGAATTACTCAAGGATTTACATGGCGGTTGCGCTGCTGCGTGGCTAAAAATTGCTATCCGTTCTAAAATACTATACACCTTGTTGCCTTTCTATGAAGAACTTATTTCTGATACTGGTTCTGGAGCAGCCTTGGGCGATACTCTTTTAAGGTATATGCAGGTTATTGATAGGTTGCATAATTCATCTACTGAAAAGCAGCCCGTGGTGGTTTCAGATAATCTATTGCTGGCCTCGCTTTTGGCTCCATGGATTCATAGTAAATTTGATGCTAAGGAGAAGCTTGTGGGTGCTGCGCATCACAATCGCTCCAGAGAATTAAGAAATTTGCTGGATATGGCCATTGGGGAACGTTTTAACCTTAAAAGGGCGGTAAAAGAAAATATTACCACTCTTTTTGTTAATCTCACCCATCTTATTCGTCATAGCGAAGATAAAAATTGGCCCAAATGGTTGCAGAAAAAAAGTTACTTCACCGATTGCTCTAAGTTCTTTGAGATATATAGTGAGGTAAGAGGCGGTAAAGAAATAAAGAATCTCTCGTTTCGAGAGGAGCCTATTGCCGATAATGTATTGCCTCCAGTTGTAAATGGTAGAGGACGTGGGTATCAAGGGGTTATGCCTACCTTCAGTAGTAGCCCAGGTGGGATTTTTGGACTGCGTAAGCATTAAAGGGTGATGAGATTTCTTCTGTATAATATTCGTTACGGTGCAGGTGTCGGTGTTAACTTTCATTTTCCCGTTCCCTACGCCGGTTATCTTAAGCGTTCTACCCATAATATTAATAGAATTGTAAATTTTATTAAATCGTTATCTCCAGACATTATCGGTTTGATTGAAGTAGATAGTGGTTCTTATCGAACTGAAAAAATGTGCCAGGCTGAGCTAATAGCCAGGGATCTTGGTCATTATTGTGTAGTGGAGACAAAGTACGGAGCCGGGTCCATGGCTCATTCCATGCCTATCCTCAATAAGCAAGGTAACGGGGTACTAACCAACCGGGAAATTATAAGTCACGAGTATCATTACTTGGCTGAAGGTGTTAAACGGCTGGTAATTGAGGTTCGCTTAGAAGATTTTACTGTTTTTCTTGTTCATCTTTCGTTGACCTATCGCAAAAGGCAATATCAGTTGGAGCAACTCCATCGTATTGTGAGTAAGGTTAAGGGGCC
>Ga0224507_10001233_pt1 | contig 10271 bp, 10 predicted proteins | sample SF_Jan12_sed_USG_3_FD_170159 | JGI IMG/M metagenome (GOLD analysis project Ga0224507, IMG submission 170159) | Sediment microbial communities from San Francisco Bay, California, United States - SF_Jan12_sed_USGS_13 | ecosystem: Environmental > Aquatic > Marine > Sediment | place: USA...
CTGGCGCAGAATCTACAAAAGCTCTACCACTTACTTCGCCTATATTGGTTTGAATAAAATATAATAATTCTTTTAATTTGTTTTTTAACACCTCGTGATAATCTTCTCCATAAGCATATTTTGAAATTTTATAAGTGTTATCTATTTGCATTTCTTCTGGATAATAATTAAATGAAAGAGAGACCACAGATTTAGCCCCATCTACCAACAAACGTGGATCCATTCTTTTATCAAAATAATTTTCTAAATAACTCATTTCACCCTGAAAACCATCTTTAATCCATTTTTCAAAATTCTTTGCTTCTTGCTCTAAAAATGTAGCTTTAGCTATCCCGCAACTTTCAAAACCGAGTCTTTTAGCTTCATTTTTTATTAATTGAGAATTATTAAATCTATTTTCCATAGTTTATAAAATTAAAAAATCCTGCTGATTTGCAGGATTTATATTTTAAAAATCAATTACTTCAATCTTATTTCGATGGAGTTTTATTTTTTTCTCACGCTCCAACTGCTTTAATAGTCTAGAAACCACAACTCTAGAAGTATTTAAATCGTCTGCTAATTCTTGATGAGTTGTATTTAAAGTGGTAGAGCGCATAATTTTGGCTTTGTCTGTCAAATATTTAAATAAACGATCATCCATTTGTAAGAAAGCCAAACTCTCTATAGCTTCTACCATTTCTAATAATCTTAGATGGTAACTATCTACTACAAAATGACGCCAAGACTTGTATTTAACCATCCAATCTTCAATTTTTTCAATCGGAACAAACACTGCTTCTGAATCTTTTTCAGCTATCCCTCTAAAAATACTTTTTCGGTGATGCACACAATTTATAAATGAAATAGCGCAAGTGTCTCCACGTTCTAAATAATATAAAACTATTTCATCTCCTTTAGCATCTTCTCTAATAATTTTAATTGCTCCGCTTATTAGTAAAGGAACTTGAGTTAGTTCATCACCTACATCTATCATTAACTCACCCGCTTTAATTTGCTTTAAAGTTCCAACCTTTAATATTTCTTCTATTAACTCTGGTTCAAAAACAACAGAAAAATAATCATCCAATTTTGCTCTCATCTTACTTATAATTTACACAAAGTTACTATAAAAGGATTTAACTTTTGATAATGTTTGAAATATAATTCAATATCAAATTAGTCGCTCCAATTCTTGATTTAACATAATTTTTGGCCTGATTGCCGATTTTTGCACTTAATATTTCATTTTTCAAATCATCCAAAACATTATTAAATTCTTCTTTATTATTAACTGCCAAACACGCATTTTCAGCAACCATTTCTAAAGCTTCATTAAATTTATGATATTTTGGACCAATAACTATTGGAATTCCAAAAGTAGCTGGTTCTAGAATATTGTGGATTCCGTTAGTAAATCCACCTCCAACATAAGCAATATCAGCATAACTGTATACTTTTATTAAAATCCCGATGGTATCTAATATAAAAACTCGGGCCGTTTTTAATTCATTTGTTTGATAATTAGAATAAAGAACACTTTTTACTTTTAGTTCACTTTGTATTTTTTTTATCGAATCTGTATTGATATTGTGTGGAGCAATTATAAACTTGTCATTTTCAGTTGAGTGATTATTGATATAATTTATTAACAATTTATCATCATCTGCCCAAGTACTTCCTGCCACTAAAGTGATTTTATTATCCTTGAATTCATGTATAAAATCGAGGTGATTGTTTTGATTTACAATTTCAGAAACTCTATCAAAACGTGTGTCACCACTTATGGTTACATTTTCAATCCCAATAGAATTAATAAGTTTTTTAGAGCTATCATCTTGTACAAAGAAATGAGTAAATAATTGTAGTTTATTTTTCATCCAAGCACCATAACTCTTGAAAAATATTTGATTTTCTCTAAATATTCCTGAAATTAAAATAGTCGTAATTTCTTTCTTTTTTAATTGATTTAACAAATTTGGCCAAAATTCATATTTTACAAATACTGCTATTTCAGGATGAACATAATCAATAAATTGATATACATTTTTTTTAGTATCTAACGGCAAATAAACAACCGCATCTGCTACCTTATAATTTTTACGTACTTCGTAACCAGAGGGAGAAAAAAAAGAAAGTACTATTTTATGATTTGGATAAATCTGATTTACTTTTTCAATAACTGGTCTTCCTTGTTCAAATTCGCCTAAAGAGGCACAATGAAACCAAATTACGCTATCGTTTGGTTTTATTTTTTCTTTTAAAATTGGGAATGTTTGTTTTCGTCCATCCATAAATAATTTTATTTTAGGATTGAATAAAGCAATCAGTTTTAATAACACTGATACCAAATTAACAAACAAATTATATAGTACTGACATAGATTCAAATGTACAGATTTTAAACAAAAAACTCCCAAACTATAGTTTGAGAGTTTTAAAATAATAGAAATCTATTTTTTATGATTCGAATGGTTCAACAGAAACATACGATCTATTGTTTACTTTCTTTTGGAACTTAACAAGTCCATCTACTTTAGCGTGTAATGTATGATCTTTCCCCATGTATACATTTTCACCCGGATGATGAGTTGTACCACGTTGACGTACTATGATATTACCAGCGATAGCTGCTTGTCCACCAAAAATTTTCACTCCTAATCGCTTCGATTCTGATTCTCTACCGTTCTTCGAACTACCGACACCTTTCTTATGAGCCATGATTTAAAATTTTTATAGTTAATAATTATTTGGTTTCTTCTTTAGTTTTTTTAGCAGCTGGCTTTTTAGCGGCAGGTTTTTTTGCAGCTTTTTCAACTACTTCTGTTTTCTCCACTTTTTTAGGAGCTGCTTTTTTAGTAGAAACTACTTCTTTCTTTTCGCTTCCATTAGCAGAAATTCCTTCAATTTGGATTTCAGTTAAATACTGACGGTGTCCGTTTTTAACTTTGTAACCTTTTCTACGTTTTTTCTTAAAAACGATTACTTTGTCACCTTTAAGGTGCTCTAAGATTTTAGCTGAAATTTCAGCACCTTCTATAGCCGGGGCGCCAATAGTTACTGCACCGTTATCATCAATCAAAAGCACTTTGTCAAAAGAAATTTTTGATCCTGCTTCTGCTTGTAAACGATGTACGTAAACTTTCTGGTCTTTGGTAACTTTAAACTGTTGCCCTGCTATCTCTACAATTGCGTACATATGTTTTAGTTGTATTTATTTAAAAATGAGTGCAAATATAAGACAATTTCACCAATAAAAAAACAGTTTCTGTTAAATGTTAAATACGTATTAATTAAATTAACACTAATCTTGTTTGAATATATTTTACTATTTTTGAGAATATTCAGTAATTATTATTTAATTCTAAAAAACTATTTATGAAAAAAATTGTTATTTCTGCATTATTATTGTTTTTAGCAATAACTAGTGTTGAAGCTCAAAAAGTAACTTATCAAGGATATGATTTAGACAACGGTATGCACGTTGTTTTACATCAGGACAACACTGCTCCTGTTGTAACAGTTTCTGTAATGTATCATGTTGGTGCAAAAGATGAAAATCCTGAAAGAACTGGATTTGCTCACTTTTTTGAACATTTATTATTCGAAGGAACCAATAATATTCCACGAGGAGAATGGTTTAAAATTGTAACCGCAAATGGAGGAACCAATAATGCCAACACAACACAAGACAGAACTTATTATTACGAAGTTTTTCCTTCTAACAATTTAGAATTAGGATTATGGATGGAGTCTGAGCGTTTATTACATCCTGTAATTAACCAGATTGGTGTTGACACACAAAATGAAGTCGTTAAAGAAGAGAAAAGATTAAGAGTTGATAACTCACCATATGGTCAATGGACTGCTGAAGTTTTTAAAAATTTATTTAAAAATCATCCATACAAATGGACCGTTATTGGCTCAATGGAACATCTTGATGCAGCAACATTGGAAGAATTTCAAGCATTTAATAAAAAATTCTATGTTCCTAATAACGCTGTTTTAGTCGTTGCAGGAGATTTAGATATTGCCAAGACTAAAAAAATGATTCAAGATTACTTTGGTCCAATTCCTAGAGGTGAAAACATTATTCGTACAAAGAGTATTGAAAATCCTATAAAAGAAGAAATAAAAGCAACTTATAGCGATCCTAATATTCAAATTCCGGCTGTATTTACGGTATATAGAACTCCATCAATGACTACAAGAGATGCAAGAATTTTAGATATGATTTCTACTATTTTAAGTGATGGGAAAAGTTCAAGATTGTATAAAAAATTAGTCGATGAAAAGAAAAAAGCACTGCAAATTGCTGCGTTTAATTATTCGTTAGAAGATTATGGTGCGTATATTGTTTTGGCACTTCCTTTAGGTGAAAATACTTTACCAGATTTAGTTGCTGAAATGGATGAAGAAGTAGTAAAACTTCAAACTGAATTAATCTCTGAAAAAGAGCTTCAAAAATTGCGAAATAAATTTGAAAATCAGTTTGTAAATTCCAATTCTAGTGTTGAAGGAATTGCTAATTCATTAGCCAATTATTATATGTTATATAAAGATATAAGTCTCATAAATAATGAAATTGACATCTACAACTCTATTACTAGAGAAGAAATTAAAGATGTGGCTAATAAGTATTTGAATCCAAATCAACGTTTAGTTTTAGATTATCTACCAAAAAAATAATTAATCGAATTAAAATTATTATCAATGAAAACTAAAATAGTTTCACTTATCATAATATTTCTGTTATCAATTACTGTAACGGCACAAATAGATAGAAGTCAACAACCAAAATCAGGTCCAGCACCAAAAATAAACCTTGGAAAACCTCAAACATTTGAATTAAAAAATGGTTTAAAAGTATTAGTTGTTGAAAATCACAAATTACCAAGAGTTTCTGCTTCTTTAACTATTGATAATCCACCAATTTTTGAAGGAGAAAAGGCTGGAACTACAAGTTTAGCTGGAAGCTTATTAGGAACTGGATCTAAAAATATTTCAAAAGACGCTTTTAACGAAGAAGTAGATTATTTAGGTGCTAGAATTTTCTTTTCTAGCCAAGGAGCCGGATTAAATTCTTTAACAAGATACTTTCCAAGAGTTATAGAATTAATGGCCGATGCGGCTTTAAATCCGGTATTTACTCAAGAAGAATTTGAAAAAGAACGCAACAAATTATTAGATGGAATAAAATCTAATGAAAAAAGCGTAGCAGCGATTGCTGGAAGAGTACAAAATGTTTTAATGTATGGAAAAAATCATGCTTATGGTGAATTTGTTTCACAAGAAACTGCCAATAATGTAAGTATAGAGGATGTTACTAATTTCTATAATACTTATTACAAACCAAACAATGCCTATTTAGTTATTGTAGGAGATGTGAGCTTTAAAGAAGTTAAAAAATTGGTTACAAAACATTTTAGTAATTGGAGAAAAGGAATAATAGCTCCAGCAAATCTACCTGAAGTTACCAATGTAGCAAAAACAGAGATTAATTTTATCAATATGCCAAATGCCGTTCAATCTGAGGTAGCAGCCGTAAATACCTTTCAATTAAAGATGGGTGATCCTGATTATCACGCTATTTTAGTTGCAAATCAAATTTTGGGTGGCGATTTTAACAGTTACTTAAACATGAATTTGAGAGAAGCTCGAGGCTATACTTATGGCGCCAGATCTAGAGTTAATGACGATAAATATATAGGTTCTTTCAAAGCTACAACTAGTGTTCGAAATACGGTTACAGACAGTACTGTTGTTGAAATGACTAAAGAAATTTCGAGAATTAGAACAGAAAATGTTACTGAAGAAGCACTAAAAAATGTTAAAGCTGGTTATATGGGTAAATTTGTGATGGCTTTAGAGCAACCATCAACTATTGCACGATATGCTTTAAATATCAAAGTAAACAATTTACCAGAGAATTTCTATGAAACTTATTTAGAAAAAATCAATGCCGTTACTATTGAAGATGTTAAAAGAGTTGCTCAAAAATACTTTAATGTTGACAATGCTAGAATTGTAATTGCAGGTAAAGCACTTGATGTAATTCCAAATTTAGAAAAAGGAAACTATAAAATTAATTATTTTGACACTTATGGAAATCCAACAACAAAACCTGAACTTTCTAAACCAATTCCTGCTGGAGTAAATATCAATACTGTTTTTGATAATTATTTTAAAGCTATCGGAGGAAAAGATAATACAAAAGCTGTAAAAAGCACCCTTTCAGTTTCAGAAGCCACTATGCAAGGAATGACGTTGGAAATGACAACAAAACAAATGGTTGCTAATAAATACTCCATGTCTATGTCAATGATGGGCAACGTAATGTCTCAGCAAGTATTTGATGGTGAAAAAGGTTATCTAGCTCAAATGGGGCAAAAAAGACCGCTAGAAGGCGAATTATTAGAAAAAATGAAATCTTCTACTTTTCCCTTTGTAGAAAATGGTTATTTAAATAAAGCAACTCTTTTAAAAATAGAACCAATTGATGGAAAAGATGCTTATGTTGTTAAAATAGGCGATGATACAACTGTTTTTTATGATGTTGCCTCCGGTTTAAAAGCAAGTGAAAGTATCACTCAAAAGGCACCAAACGGACAAGAGATGACTCAAACTGTGAAATATCAAGACTACAAAGAGGTTGCCGGAATTAAATTTCCACACACTATTAAAATGACTATAGGTCCCCAACAAATTGACTTTAAAGTGAAAGAATTAAAAGTTAATGAAGGGGTAACTTTAACTGATTTTCAATAACAAAATAGAAACAAAGTAATTTAAAAAAGCATCACATAATGTGATGCTTTTTTTATCCTTTTTTATTAGCGATATAAACTCCGCCTAGAATAATGGATGCTGCAATAAATTGTACAGTTTCAAATTTTTCACCATCAGCAATTCCCCACATTATGGCCACTATCGGAATTAAATAAGTCACCGAGGAGGAAAAAACCGGAGAAGAAATTTGAATTAATTTATTAAAAAAGACTTTAGCAAAGGCTGTTCCGGCAATTGCCAAAATTAATACATACCCAAATGATTCGGTAGTTTTATCATTTAGTTCAAAAGTTGTAAAAAACCCAGTAAAAATTAAAACTATCAGTGCTGGTATAATTAATAATAAAAAATTCCCAGTAGTAATACTTAATGCATCTAAATCATTTAAATGCTTTTTTATAATATTAACATTAAATGCATAACCTAATGTAGAAGTAATTGCCAGTAAAGCATACCAATAATTTTGATCGGGATTTAACTCTGATCCTTTAAAAATTAAAAGTCCTGTGCCAACAAATCCAATTATAATTCCATACAATTGATTTTTAACAAAGGTAAACTCAAAAATAAGAGCACCTATAATAATAGTAAATAGTGGCAAAAGTGAATTTAATATAGAGGCTACAGAACTATCAATTCCGGTAATTGCAAAGGCATACATAAATGCTGGAAAAAAAGAACCTAATAAGGCCGTCATTAAAATATATTTCCATTGATATCTTTCAATTTTAAGAATACTTCTGAAACCTATAATTAATAAAAATGTTGCGGTTATTAATATTCTAAAAGCACCTACCTGAAATGGTGTAAACCCTATTAAAGCTTTTTTAATTAATATGAATGAACTCCCCCAAATTAAGGATAGTATAATTAAAATAAACCAACGTAATTGACGATTATTCATGTAAAATTTTCTGATTGCAAAGTTCTAATAATTTAAGTTAATACATTTATTTATATCTAATTTTTTGTTATATTCTTTAAATTATTAACCCTCAATGAGTTCAATTATTCTTAATACCCAACTTTTTATTAAAAATTTGTTAAAATTTCATGAATATTATTTGGTAGTTAATTAATTTTATCAATATCTTTGTGGACTAATTAAAGAATTTAAATTTTTAAAAGATGAAATTATTAAACGGATTATTAGTTGTTGCTTTTGTAAGCATGTTAGCTATCTCTTGTAAAGATGCTAAACCAGCTGAAGAAGTTGTAGAAGAAGCTCCTGCTGTTGAAGAAGTAGCTGTTGACACAACTGTTGTAGCTGACACTGTTGCTGTTGCTGAAGAAGTAGTAGCTCAGTAATTTTGATTTTTGGCGATTAAATCGCTAAACAAATCAAAATCAAAAAATTAAAGCCATGCTAAGCATGGCTTTTTTAATATCTATAACTTTAATTTTTCCAATTAAATGTTTCAATTAAATGTCTAATATCCTTTTCGATATAACGAACTGCCGGAAGAATTGAATCATAATGAGGTTTTGAATAAAAATAAAGTGCTCCAGTTACCACATTTTTAGAACTATCTGTAATATTGAACTGTATATTTGAAGCGGCATTTCCTTCAACAAAAAATATTTTACTATAAACATTTCTTTCCGTATTTTCAAAAGTTTGAGAATTAATGGCGTCTGCTTTTATAGTGTGCTCAAAAGTTAATTTTTCCGCTTCCTTTAAAACCTCTTCAATATTATTATTTACAGGTCTATAGGTAATATAAATTTTTGCTTTTAAATCTTCATAATTTAACTCCATCCAACAATTGTTTTTATAATTAATTGTTGCTAATTCAGATTTTTCAAACTCAAAATTACAATTACTCTGAATTAATTTATACTGAGCTTTAGGATATTCTAACTTTAAATAACCTTTAGGTTTTGGGTAAACTTCGTCTTTACAGGATATAAAAACGACTGAAAATAATACTAATAGTACAATTGTGAATTTAGAACTTAACATTTAATAGATTGTGTTTTAAAAAATCAATCAACCATATCTAAAATGGTGACTTTTATTTGTTTGATTCGCTTTCGATCTAGCAATTCAATTTTAAATTTGAGGTTAGAAAAAGTTATTTCTTCATTTTTACGTAAAAATCTACCAGTAATTTCCAATATAAAACCAGCTAAGGTTTCAGATTCACCTTTAAATTCTTCAAAATTTTCTTCGTCTAAATCTAATACTTTATAGAAATCTTTTAGGTTAGTTTTGCCATCAAATAAATAATTATACTTGTCTATCTTAGTATAAAACAAATCTTCATCATCAAATTCATCGCTTATATCACCTACAATTTCTTCAATAATATCTTCTAGAGTAATAATACCACTTGTTCCACCATATTCATCAACAACAACCGCAAAGTGAATTTTCTTTTCTTGAAATTCCAACAACAAATCATCTAACTTTTTATTTTCAGGTACAAAAAATGGTTTTCGTATTAATTTTTTCCAATCGTAATCTTCTTCATTTAAATACGGTAAAATATCTTTAGCATAAAGTACTCCGATAATATTATCAATGTTTTCACCATAAACTGGATTTCTAGAAAACCCATTTTCCATAATTTTTTCAACAATTTCTTTAAAAGTACAACTTTCAGCAAATGCAATTATATCCATTCTTGGTTTCATTACTTGACTTGTATCTGTATTTCCAAAATTGATGATGCCTTCTAAAATTTTTTGTTCTTCTTTAGTTGTAGCATTATCTGACGTTAATTCTAATGCTCTTGACAACTTTTCTACAGACAGATACCCTTTCTTTTTAGCCAACTTCTTTTCAATTACAGTAGTTAAATTAATTAATGGATAGGTAAATGGTGAAAGTAAAAAATTGAGTAATTGTATTGGGAATGATATAAAAGTTGCAAATTTCAATGCGTTTCTGCTTGCAAAAAGTTTTGGTATAACTTCTCCAAATAATAAAATTAGAAAGGTTATAAGAATTACTTCAATTATAAATCTCAAAAAATAGATTTCAATTCCTTTGAAAAAAAACTCACTAATACCTGCAAAAAACAATACAATTAATATATTAACAAAGTTATTAGATATTAAAATGGTTGCTAATAACTTTTGAGGATTTTGCAATAGTTCTGATACTCTTCGAATTTGATTTTTTTTAGAGTTTTCATCTAAATCACTAGCTTTAAGAGAAAAAAAAGCTACTTCTGCTCCAGAAATAAGTGCTGAAAAAATCAATAAAATAACTATTGAAATAATTGACCAAATAACTACCCAATTTATTTCATTAAAATTTTCAAATAAAAATTGAAAAGAATCTGTATCCAAATTTTAAATATTTGATTTAGAATGGCAAATCATCTTCTTGTTCATTACTTGTAGTATCATTATTTTCAGATGACATCGTTGGTTTTTGAACTGTAGATTTGACAGATACAGGCATTACACCATCATCTGTTCCTTTTTTAGTAGATAAAAACATCATCTCAGTAACCTGAATTTCTGCAGTATATCTTTTAATTCCGTCTTGTTCGT
>Ga0224507_10001235_pt1 | contig 10256 bp, 10 predicted proteins | sample SF_Jan12_sed_USG_3_FD_170159 | JGI IMG/M metagenome (GOLD analysis project Ga0224507, IMG submission 170159) | Sediment microbial communities from San Francisco Bay, California, United States - SF_Jan12_sed_USGS_13 | ecosystem: Environmental > Aquatic > Marine > Sediment | place: USA...
TCCCGTTGTTGATCATCTCCACGACCACACCGTCCCACCATCCCACCAGCAGCACGACGGAGAAGTAGCCGACCGCCAGGGCCGCAATCGTGATGAGACTCCGCCGCCGGTTCCGCCCCAGATTCCGCCACCCAATCCGCCACCACGGCCGTGCCGCCATTAGTCGGAGCCGCGATCGCTCTGGAGTCGACGGAGTGAGAAGAACGATGCGTCGAGTGCGATGTCGAACTCGAGATCGAGGTACGTGATGGTCGTGCTCTCAGTCGGCTTGTCGGCCGGACGGATGACCATCCGCGCGGGCACGAGGCGTCCTCCCATGGAGCGGAAGTCTTCGAACGTGATGCTTCGGGCCAACTCACCGCGATCGTCGTAGTACCGCGCCCACACGGGCATGAGGTCACCCTGCCGGACCTGCTCCTCGATGCGACCCCAGACGACCGCCGCCTCGGGCTTTGGTGTGAGCACGAACTCCCAGACCTCGACACCATTACGCGCGCCCTCGTACCCGATCTCGATGTCGTAATCCTCGATGATGCGACTCTCCTTCACGAGGTCGTCGTTCGTGAAGTGTGATCCCATCCACGAGGCACCCATGAGGGATGCCGGCAGCTTGATGGTACGGTCCACCCGGGGGAGATAGTTCCACATGTCCTCGCCGGACTTGAGCGTCGCGGTTCCGGCGTCCTTCGGTGGAGCGAGGAGACGGATGAGCGCATACTCGGTGCCGAGCGACCAGATTCGCATCTGCATGCTGCGGCTCCAGTGCGCGGTGACGACGTCCATCCGCATGGTCCCGCGACTGGACCGACCACGCAGCAGACGGTCCACCCGATCGACAATCTCGCGCGCGTCGGTTTGGGCGCTGAGCTGGGAAGGAAGCAGGAAAAGGACGAGCGTGAGGAGCGCGTACGGCGCCAGTCGCCGGAGCCAGGACACTCGTGACACGCGAACGGCGATGGGATACACATCGACCTCCCAGTAATCACACCCGCCGCACGCCATTCCCGGACCGCCGTGTGGGCCACCTTGGGAGCCTCAACAACTGGCCTGCGTCCGGCGTATACCAATATATGTCGCCGTACCCAGGCTCTGAACCGGAGGTTCCCCGATGCACAAGCTGGCCCTGTCCTTGGCACTCCTGACGGCGACGTCCGTCGCGGCTGCGCACGCCCAGCAACCGACACCGCCCACCGGTAACTGGCTCGCGATGGACTCGTTGGTCCAGGAGCTCGCGCTCACGCCCGAGCAGCAGAAGGCGGTTGCCGGGCCCTACGCGAAGATCAACGCCGTGATGAAGGAGGCTGCCGAGAAGCGAGCCGCCATGCGCCAGGGAATGGGTGGAGGTCCACCGTCGCCCGAGGCACGAGAGCAGTTCATGGCCATGCGCGAGCAGTTCACCGCGATGCAGCAGACGATCGACGAGCAGTACGGGGCCATCCAGAAGCTGCTCACCGAGCCACAACGAGCGAAGCTCGACGTGCTCCCCAAGCCCTCCGTGGCGATGCAGCGGGGCCGCCGTCCGCCCCGAGACTGACGCCGCGGGGTTCAGGCCGGGGGAAGCGGTGACCGGGTCTCAGTGAGCCGCACCCCCCGCGCCTCGAGGTAGCTGCGTACCCGATCGAAGCACCCCTCCACTCGCCCCACGTCTTCGGGCGCCGACACGCCCGTGCGCCCGTAGGTCCCGTCTGCCACCAACTGGACGATCGCCGTACACGTGTACCCCGTCGTCCGGGCCATCGAACTCGTACCAGACTCGGCATCGTGGCGGTCGAGCAGGTCGAACGTGTGCCGCTCCGCCGACCCTCCCTGCTCCACATCGATCTCGACGTGGAGCACCGTGAGGTCGGGCTCACCCGGCGCGAATTCCCACAGCGGGAACAGCAGCGTGGTCACCACGGCCCGCGGCGAGATTCGCGTCGACCCCACCGTCAGTGGTGCCGTTGAGAGAAGCCCGATCTCCCGCAGCAGGAGCATCTGCTGGACATGTCCCGGATACCGGAGGGTCATTTCCCGCATTTCTGGAACGTGATCTTCGCGCAGCAGCGAACGAAGGCCGTCAGTAAGGAATGCCTCGAGGGAGCCGACGCCCGGCACGTCGAGCGACGTGATCTCGGAAAGGGCCGGTACCGTGGTGAGCACCCCCCCCGTACGGTATCGGGCAGGGCGGGTGTAGAGCTCGATGACGTCGGCCGGTGAGAACGGCGCCTTGTATCGCATCAGCCCGGAGGGTTCGGCCGGAAGCCCACCCACGTAGCAGACGAGCCGGCGCACGCGATCGGCCCCGGCAGCGAAGTGACCGTAGATGATGTTGCTGAGGCCAGGTGCCACGCCGGCGTCGACGACCGCTACGACGCCCCGCTCCCGTGCGAGCGCATCCAAGCCGAAAGGGTCTTCCTCGAAGAACGAGATGTCGACGATCGCGCGGCCCGCATCGATGACGGCTTCGACCGTCCGGTAGCCCAGAGCGGCCGGCAACGCGCCGACCACCAGATCGAACTCAGCAACCAGTTGTACTACCGCGTCCCGATCGGCAAGATCGGCTCTCACCGTTGCGAGGCCCCGAGCGGCGAGCGGTGCGAGCGCCATCGGATCGCTATCCGTCGCCGCGACCGCGAACCCCGACGCCGCCAGATCGAGCGCGATGGCCTGCCCCACCCGCCCCGCGCCTAGTACCACGACCCTCATGCTTGAAACTCCGATAGGGGATTTGCCGTCAAGATACACGGGTCAGTGCCTTGCCACATATCCGGCACGCAGGTTAGCCTGCACCGTCCCTAGGGCGCCGGATCGAGACCTCCGCGCCGGGGTAGAAAATGCGTTCGATTTGCCATCCGATCATTTGTGACCGGGAGAGCTCTCTGATGCCACGATTGTTGACCGCCGCTGCCGCCCTGCTCGCGGCCCTCTCCACCACCACTCCGCTTGCCGGCCAAACCGCGCCCCGACGGCCCGTCCCCTACCCCGTCACCGTGGACCGGTCGTTCGAGCGGGCGCTGGAAAGCGGGACGCGGAGCACCACGGGCGCCCCGGGCCCCAAGTACTGGCAGCAGTGGACGGACTATACGATCACGGCGAGCCTCGATCCCGAGGCGAAGCGGATCGACGGCACTGTGCGCATGGTGTATCACAACCGGTCGCCCCGCGCACTGCCCTTCCTGGTCATCCAACTCCTGCAGAACGTCCACGCTGAAGGTGCCGTGAGAAACCGACCCACCGAGGTCACGGGTGGGATGGAGCTCAAGCGAGTGGTGGCGAACGGAACGGAGCTCACCGAGGCCCGCCAAGGGGCGATCGGGGGTGGCTATCTGTCCTTCGGGACCGTGGCGCAGGTCCGCCTACCCCAGGGCCTTCAGTCCGGGGATTCGGCCGTCCTCGAGATCGATTTCGGTTTCAACATCCCGCAGGAAGGCATTGGGGGCCGGATGGGGTGGAACGATGACAATTTCTTCTACCTCGCTTACTGGTACCCGCAGATGGCGGTGTTCGACGACGTCGTCGGATGGCAGACCGACCAGTTCCTGGGCCAAGCCGAGTTCTATATGGGCTATGGGAGCTACGACGTCACGCTCGACCTCCCCGAGGGTTGGGTAGCGTGGGGCACCGGCACGCTCCCGAACCCGAGTGCGGTGCTCGCGGCACCGATTGTGGAGCGGATGCGGCGTGCCGAGCGAAGCGATACTGTGGTCCACCTCATCACGCCCGCCGATTTTGGCCCAGGCAAGGCGACGGCGCCGACCTCCACCGGTCGGCTGTCTTGGCGCTTCGTGGCGGACTCGGTGCGCGACGTGGCCTACAGCGTGTCGCGTGAATCACTCTGGGACGCTGCTCGGACGCCCGTCGGCGACCGCAACGGCGACGGCACGGCCGACTATGCGATGGTGAACAGCATCTGGCGCGAATCCGCACCGCGGTGGCAGCATGCCTGGCGCTACGCACAGCACGCCATCGACTTCCTGTCCCGGTGGACGGGGTTTCCGTATCCGTACCCGCACATGACATCGGTCGAGGGTGGGGGGATCATGGGCGGCGGGATGGAGTACCCCATGATGACGCTGATCGGCGACTACAACCAAGCCAGTGACACCGGGCTGTACGGGGTGCACGCGCACGAGCTGGCGCACATGTGGGTTCCGATGATCGTCGGAAACGACGAGCGACGGTACGCCTGGATGGACGAGGGCACGACCTCGTTCAACACCAGTGCCGCCATGAACGAGTTCTATCCGGGGCAGCGGTGGGAACTCGGAAACTACAGCGGGTACATCCAGATCACCCGCACGGATCTCGAGGGCGAGATCATGCGGCTTTCCGACTACCAGTACAACGGTGCCGCGTACGGCACGGCCTCCTATAGCAAGCCGGCCACGCTCCTCTGGACCTTGCGGGGGCTGTTGGGTGAGGAGGTCTTCCTCAAGGCGTACCGCACGTTCATTCAGCGCTGGGCGTACAAGCACCCCAAGCCGTGGGACCTCTTCAACACGTTCAACGACGTGAGTGGGCAGAACCTGGACTGGTTCTGGCGCACGTGGTACTACGAGACCTGGACGCTCGATCAGTCCATCGCCAACGTGAAACTGGAGCGGGGCGGCACACGCATCGTGGTCACCGACCTCGGGCTCGCCCCAATGCCCGTGCGTCTGACGCTCACGCTCACCGACGGGAACACCATGCAGGCCGAGATTCCGGTGGACCGGTGGCTCGAAGGCGCACGGACGGCGGATATCGTGGTCAAGACGCCGTCTGCCGTGACCAAGGTCGAGATCGATGCCGATCAGTGGTTCCCGGACGCGAATCGGGACAACAACGTGTGGGAGCGTAGATAGCGGCGGCGCGCAATGTGTGACTCGGAAGTCGGCGCTCCGTCGACTTCCGAGTCAGCACTTCTGCAGGTGGGTGACGCGAAATCCCTCGGCATACTTCAGCCCGAAACCCAGCATCCGGTCCACGCCGATATGGGCCATCCAGATGAGCCCGATGCCCATGAGCGGCGCGTACTGCATTCGTAACCCTGCCAGGAAACACACGGCCGGGATCGCGTAGGTGTGGAGCACGTTGTATACGATGGGGGCGGCAGTGCGGTTGACGAGGTACGCGAGGAACCCGATATCCGGTGCGAGAAAGAGACCGGCAAACAGCCACCAACTCGCTCCCAACTCGCGATACAGGAACACCGCGAGCAGGGCCACGGCGAAGCCATCGAGGCGCAGGAGCACGGCTGGTCGGGCAGGAGCGATCATGGAACCCCCGGGTCGTGGGTGGCTGACGACTGCCGACACCAATACGTCAAACACGCGCCCCCGGCAAGCGCCGTGGAGACCACATGCCCCGTTCGCTGTTCGACCCGTCCGACCACCAGGACATCGTGACGCGCCTCGATCGCCTGCGCCCCGATCTCCCTCCCCAGTGGGGTGGGATGTCCGCCGGCCAGATGGTGTGTCACCTCCTGGATTACTTCGACGTCGCTCTGGGTCGGGTGGAGGCCCGCCCGGCGTTCCCGAGATGGATCCAGGCAGTCATGCGACCCGTGCTTGTCCACTGGCCGTTCCGCTACCCACGAGGGGTGCGGACGCTGCCGGAGCTCCAGCGCACGGGACCAACGGCGTTCGCCGACGACCTGGCCCGGTTGCTCACGGCCATCGCGGAGTTCGCCGCACGGGCCGATCGTGACAAGTGGCCGCCCAACCCGGTCGCGGGGAGCGTTTCGGGACGGGAGTGGGCCGCTCTGGCGTTCGCGCACGTCGATCACCATCTGACGCAGTTCGGAGTGTGAGCATGAAGACCAACCACGTCGGCAACGTTTGCCGAATCGCCACGTCGGCCGTTCTTCTGCTGAGCGCTGCTGCACCGGCCCGCGGCCAGGCCCAACCGGGCACCGACATCTTCCTCTTCGCCGTCTCGGGAAGTGAGTCGGCACCTCGTCTCAGCACGCCACGGCGCGTCACCGATCGATCTGGATACGACAACCAACCGTCGTTCACACCCGATCATGCGGGCCTCCTGTACACGTCCATTCGCGATGACGGACAGGCCGACACGTATCGATACGATATCGCGACCGGGGGTATCTCACGCGTCACCAGCACTGCCGAGAGCGAGTACTCTCCGACCGCGATGCCGGGCGGCGTGAGCTTCTCGGCGGTCCGTGTCGAAATGGACTCCACACAGCGGCTCTGGCGGTTCGATCTCGACGGGGGCAATCCGACGCTCATCCTGGAGCGCGTCGCACCCGTCGGCTACCACGCGTGGATGGACCGCAACCGGGTGGCGCTCTTCGTGCTCGGCGCGCCGCCCACGCTTCAGATGGCCGACGTGCGCACCGGTCAGACGGCCGTGCTCTCGAGGGACGTCGGCCGTTCGCTGCACAAGGTGCCGAACCGGTCGGCGGTGAGCTTCCTCCAACGATTTGCCGACGGTCCGTGGATCGTCGAGCGCGACCTGGAATCCGGAGTCGCGCGCGTGCTCACACGCCCGGCGGGCCAGAACGAGTTCTTTGCCTGGACACTGGACGGCTCGATCCTGATGGGGGAGGGATCGGTCCTGTTTCGCTGGCGGGATGGCGGCCAGGGATGGGTGAGGATGGCCGATCTCGGACACTTTGGGGTCACGGAGATCAGTCGAGTGGCCGTCAGCGGCGATGGCCGCTGGGTCGCCGTCGTTACCGCCCGAGCGGAGGTAGAGCGCTAGACACGCCAGCCTTCCGCCAGCAGCACCTCCTCGAGCGCACCCAGAAACCGGTCTACCCTCGCCGTCGTGACCGGGCTATCGCAGCGCGCCGCGCGGTTCGATATTCCCACCATGCGCTGGCTCTTCTCGATTGCCCTCGTGACGGCGCTCACGAGCTGCGGACACGCGCAATCCGACGCGGTGTTCCGGTTTTCGGGTGTCATCGAGGGGTTCTACGGACCCCCGTGGTCACACGACGACCGTCTGGACATGCTGCGGTTCATGGGATCGGTGGGACTCGGCTCCTACTACTACGCTCCCAAGGACGATCCGTACCACCGCACGCGGTGGCGCGAGCCGTACCCCCCGGATCGTCTCGAGCGTCTCAGCGCCCTGGTGGCAACGGCAACCGACCATCGGGTGGAGTTCGTCTTTGCGATCAGCCCGGGCGGCAGCATGGTCTACGGCGATTCGGCCGATCGCCGGCTGCTGTACCGCAAGCTGGATCAGCTGTCGGCGATCGGCGTGCGGCACTTCGCCCTGTTCGTGGACGACGTACTGTACAGGCTGGCCCATGACCAGGATCGGCGGCAGTACGCAGATCTCGCGGAGGCGCATGCATCGCTGATCATCGCGGTGCGCGACTATCTGGACGCGTCGGGAGCGACACTCAGCGTCACGCCCACGACCTACACCGGGGCCTGGGGCGATCGGACCTACCTCGAACGGCTTGGCTCACTCGTACCACGCGATGTGCCGTTCTTCTGGACCGGTGTCGACGTGGCATCTCCGACGATCACCGCAGAGCAGGCGGCCTCGTGGCGCCGGCTCATGGCTCGGCCGCCGCTCGTGTGGGACAACTATCCGGTCAACGACTTCGCCCGCTGGCGGCCGTTTCTGGGTCCCCTGCGCGGACGCACGCCCGATCTGCCGTTCGAGACGATGGGCATTCTGTCGAATCCCATGACCGAGGCACACGCCTCGATGATCCCACTTGCCACGCTCGCCGAGTACGTTCGCGACCCTCGCGGGTACGATCCCGATCGCGCGCTGCGACGAGCGCTGGCGGACTTGTACGGTCCGTCGGCCGATCTGTTGGAGCCCTTCGTACGGATCTACGGTGACTACCCGTGGGACACGAACCTGTTCGAGCCCCTGTTCATTCCGGGTACACCCATCGATCGCGCCGCGGTCGAAACCGGGCTAACGGAGCTGCGGCAGGCGCTCGCGCGTCTCGACGCCGCGGCGGGCGCCACGCCGGGGATGGTACCGCTGGTAGCGGAGCTCTCGCCCTTCGTCACTCGCACGGCCGAGCGCCTGGCCGAGATCGAGCGCGACCCGGCCTACGAGATTCACGACGGCATGTTGCGCTATCGGGACGAGCGCGATCGGGTGGAGGCCCCATCGATGGGATCGCCTCCGACGATCGACGGGCAGACGGCCGACTGGCCGCGCAGCGCGTGGCGCCCGACCCACGGCCCGGCACGCGATGGGCGGACGCCTCGTGTCGCCCTCGGGACCCACGGCGACATGTTGTACATCGCCGTTGACGTGCCGGGTACGCCGGACACCGAGACGGGAGACCGCATCGGAGAACGTGACCACGTGGCGCTCATCCTCCAACACGAGCCGGGCCGGCGGCGAACCTCCCTCGAGCCAGACGACCTGCTGCTGCTTCTCGCGCCGACGACCGGTACCGACCACACCGAGTGGGTCGGCAGCCTCGGCGTGCACGGCTTCATGGCCAAGTTCCTGGCCGATAACCGGAATCTCACGTGGTCGGAATTCTTGCTCACGTCGCTGGGCCAGCCCGACGCGACGGATGGTGGGGATGCGGTCAGCATTCGGCGAGCGGTGGCCAAGACTCGTGATGGGTATGTCGTGGAGATCGCGATTCCTGTCGCCGACGTCCCGGCGGTGCGCCTCAGCCTTACGGTGACCCGCAGCGGCACGGATGGACGAATCTCCAATTCACTGTCGCGACGGAACTACCCGGCCAATCCGGCAACGTACGCCGAGCTGATCCTGGCGTCACGCCAGTAGCGTCAGCGAATCACCACACCAGCGTAGGCCACGACCTCGGAATCGTCGCCGGTCACCATGCCGCTGTGGCGGTAGTCAACAACCTCGGCTTTGGTGGCGCCAAGCTGCCGGGCGGCCTCGAGCACCACGGCCGCCGGGCCACGACCGCACATCGTCACTCCTTCCCGGTGACAGGTTTCGAGCAGCGCTTCCCCGTCGAGCTGGGCCACCGCCTCCAAGGCCAATCGATCCTTGCGCGCGGCACTCGCTGCCGACTCGTAGTGGGTCATGTCCGACGACGCGACGAGCAACACGTCATCCGGCCACTGGCGCACCACCTCGGCGAGCGCGGCCCCGAGCTCACGCGACGGCTCCCAGCGGTCCCACGCAATCACGATCGGGGCGAGCAGGGTCGCCGGGGCCAGGAGCTGAAGAAAGGGAAGTTGGACCTCGATGGCGTGCTCACGGAGATGGGCCGACACATCGTGTCGCACCCGGTCGCACGCGGACTCCAGGCGGCTCAGGAAATTCGCCGCCACGGTGACACTGCCGAGGGGTGTGTGGAAGGCCCCGCGATCCCACGCGCCAGCGCCGGCCGGGTTGTCGAGCCGCCCTGTGTGGTTTGGGGCCAGGATCACGATGGTCGATGGAAGAGCGATGCGCGCCCAGACGTGCGCCGCGCACTGTCCGGAGTACACCAGTCCTGCATGCGGTGCGATGGCGGCGGTCGCTGGCGCGGGGGACGCATCCACCTGATCCAGGAACTGCGCCACGAGGGAGTGGAGCGCCTCCCGATCCGACGGGTAGAAGAACCCGGCAACTGCTGCGCGACGGTCGCTCACATTTCTGAGCATGTCGCGCTCCTTTCGTGCACCTGATTCGCGGCGGCATCAGCGGCCGCCGCGGGTCGTGACTCAGGTTCGGAGGTCGAACACGTAGCTATTGAGGTACTGGATCGTGTCCGCCTGCTCCGAGACCTGATACGCCAGGATGTCACCGCTCGTGACGATCCCGCAGAGTCCGTCGGCGTCAACCACCGGGATGTGGCGGACGCGCTTGTCCGTCATGAGCGCCGTGCATTCCTCGAGCTTCGCCTCGAGCTTGCAGGTCATGACCGGCGTGGTCATGACATCGCGGATCAGGGTCGTGGTGGGATCGCGGCGTTCGGCGACCACGCGGCGCAAGATGTCCCGCTCGGTGAAGATGCCGATGACCTCGTCGTCCTCGAGCACGACGACGCCACCGATGCCGCGTTTGTTCATGAGGCGAGCGGCGCTGAGCACCGAATCGTCCGCGACGATCGTGACCACGTCGCGACCCTTCCGGCCCAGAATGTCCTTAACGGTTGCCATGGGAGGCCTCCTCGATGGAGTGGCTTCCTTCATATTACCGGAGGGTGCCCTCCTGACGCCAGAGACCGGCCCTCCAGCACCCCCAAGGGTCGACTCGTGAAGCGACCTTCATCGTCGCTTTTTTGACCGCGGGGCACGATCTCTGGTATACTTCTTGGCGATGACGTCACACCGCTTGCTCCGTACCGTGTTTGCGAGCCTCACGGCCATTGCGCTGAC
>Ga0224507_10001236_pt1 | contig 10244 bp, 12 predicted proteins | sample SF_Jan12_sed_USG_3_FD_170159 | JGI IMG/M metagenome (GOLD analysis project Ga0224507, IMG submission 170159) | Sediment microbial communities from San Francisco Bay, California, United States - SF_Jan12_sed_USGS_13 | ecosystem: Environmental > Aquatic > Marine > Sediment | place: USA...
GAATAGCATATCGCTCTATTCGGAAATAACAAAAGGAATACTGGAAAAAGCAAAGATCGAAAATTTTAAACCTTACATCAATAACAATGTGAACATTGTCCAGCCTGTTTTATACACAATAAAAAAGTAATATCTTATTATAACTCTTATTATTCATTGCATTACCACTTGACCAAAAAAGTGGCAAATTACCGGTTGCTCACTAAGTGCTTTCCCAAAATAAACTCTCCTAGCCCCAAAATTGCATCATAAATTATATCTAACCTCAAAATAATTTGAGTGCATATTTTGATCAATACAATTTAGCGTTAAAATTAGCCAATACTGTCTTTATGTATTTGTGGAACGTATAAAATAAAACCAATTGCAGACTAAGCCTGCGTGCAAGTTATATGAAATAGTAGAGGAAAATACAAAATCGTTAATAATAAAAGGGTTATCCTATGCCAAGCTACAATGAAATAGTAACAAACTGGTTACCACGATACACCGGTATGCCAATCGATAAATTTGGTGATTACATCCTGTTAACTAATTTCAGCCACTATGTCACTTCATTTGCAGAACAATTCAAATGTGATATCTATGGTGAAGACCGCCCCATGCAAGCTGCAACAAACTCAAACGGCTTAACTATTGTCAATTTCGGTATCGGCTCACCAAACGCAGCCACTATTATGGATTTACTTAGCGCACGTCAACCTAAAAGCGTATTGTTTTTAGGTAAGTGTGGCGGACTCAAATACTCATCAGAAATCGGCCATTTCATTTTACCCATTGCAGCTATAAGGGGCGAAGGAACCGGCAATGACTATCTACCACCAGAAGTACCAGCACTGCCTTCTTTTAAATTACACAAATTTGTGTCTGAAATAATTTGCGAAAAAGATTTGGATTATCGAACAGGTGTTGTTTACACAACCAATCGCCGTGTTTGGGAACATGACAGCGACTTTCTCGCTAGACTTCGCAAGTTAAAAGCCATCGCTATCGACATGGAAACCGCCACTATCTTTATAGTAGGACACCATAACCAGATATCTCGAGGTGCTTTATTACTCGTCTCCGATGTACCAGTCCAGCCGGACGGTGTTAAAACAGAAGAGTCAGATGCCAACGTAACAAAAAACTGGGGCGAAGTGCATTTGCAACTGGGTATTGAAGCGATGACCGAAATTGACAGCAAAGGCGAAAAAATGAAGCATTTTGAATATTAAAAAAGATATATTTTCATTTGTATCAGCTCAAATTGGAGCTGATACATTCTTAAATAGCTTTAAACCTTACCTAGCAATATCATCAATAGATCAATTATCTAAATAAAACTCATCTTATTTATTTGACCACTACAGCGACATAACATAAATAGAAATGACATAAAAAATTCACACCCCCTAACCAGGAGTAAATGATTTTAAACAACCAATTCAAAAAATCCTGAAACTCTACTATACAAGTATATAAAAACCGAATTTATGTTAAAGCAAGCTAACATAAATGCCCTTGTAATGGCGCAGTGGATTTAGCTACTTAAGCACAGGTATACTCAATCAAGTACGAAAGTGAAAATCACAATTAAGAATAGACTCAAGTACAGACTTCAGAACTACTACAATTGATTGAATAATTTGGAAAAATCCATTTGTCTTAAGAGTGTAGTTGCAGCCTTTAAGCTCTGGCGCACTGATTCAATTCTCAAATCTTCAGAGCTCACACCTTGATGTGTCGATACTTCAGTTCTATCAGAGTCAATAAAGGAAATAACATCTTCAAGTGTTTGAGATGTATGTTGTTGATACGCAACTGCATAGCTAAAAGAAGAGTCTGTACGGGCTATAGTCTTGACATTATCAAGCTTATTCTTAAAATAAGAAACCATATCCATTGGCTCATTTTTATCTTTTTCTATGCCAAAGTCCATTTGTACATTAATAAAACTTCCTGATGCCTCAACTGATATATCACCTCGCTCGAATAACACAGCACTAAGTCCAGTCATCTGCCATGGCGTAATATTATTGAAATCATATTGTTTAAGTAATTCACGGGTAGACAAAGATTTGTCTACATCTGCAAAACTTAAACTGTAATCAACTACCGCACGTTTACCTTCAGCAGATATTGAAGCACTAACACCTAGTCTCTCTAAGGGGCTTGAGTCCAAATTTCTTATTACAGGTTTAGGGGCACGCAAGGAATTTGAGTTAGGTGAATGCAATGAAATTTTGAAATAATCAGTCATTGAAATTTCTTATTTAAGAGAGGACTCTCTAATTTATCGGCAGGAAAAACAGAAGCTACAGTGGGATTCGGCTGTTGTACATAATACATAAATAAAATACTGAGGATGAATTTCACTAATAGATAGTCGCAGCACCTGTATTTGGTAAACTACTTAATGCCGTTTTCCTTTTTGTATGACAAATTTAGATACTCTATATGGAAATGGCATTTAACTATATTTAAAGCAAAGGAAATCAGTGTGGCGTGAATTATATTATTCAATGTTCCTTGGACCTTGTTTTTCTTAGACTTTAGACTGGTTTTTTAATTCCGCTACCGCTGCTGCAGAAAGTTGTGTTAACCCAGCCATTTCCTTGTATTTATCGGGAAGTGAGTTATTGTAGTCCATGATCGCATAAAATATCTCTTTTCCACTGGCACCTGTTGCTTTCATATCACTGTAAATGGCATGTCGTTGTTGAGAAGCGATACTGGCTTGAGAGCTAAAATATTGTTGATCTTCTTCATGTTTTCCTGAGCTAAAATAATCCTGTTGAGCTGCTGTCATTTTGTTTCCTGGAGACCCAAGAGTGTCATATAGATTAAACGGTGATAACTGCAAATCCGAGCTACTACTAAAGTTCTTTGCTGCTTTTTCCGCGTAAACAGGATCATTGTTAACTCTATCCAGAATCGAAACCGAGTTTTGTTTAAGTCTATTCGACATTGCGAGGGCGTTTTCGCTTAAATGGACATTGGGTGAGCTAACTCGTGAATCAGCCCCGTTCTGTTTTTGCAAAACATCTTCTCTATTTTGAAATAATGAGTTCTTTAAATTGCTTAGGTAGTTAATTGAAGATGCGGCATTAATTTGCATATTAATCTCCTATATTAATTTAATTCTCAACCAGACTATCGAAGTCTAAAATGGAATATCATTTCTTGATACTTACTATTAGGGAAAAGCAATGTATAGTTCGCTATACGAAAGGATAGTATTTTAGCTACCGAAGAAATACTTACGGTGAATAAACCTGTAAAAAGCGTTTGTATGAAATATATATGCATTCTATGCCCTGCATTGGTGCGGCCGTTGTTAGTTTAAATCGGCAATCAGTTGCCGTTCAATATCCGAAATTTTCCTCAGTTTTATAATGTTGCTTGTAAAAATAAAGCCTATCCATGCTAAACCACCGAAAACCTAACCTAAAGGATAGGTGATGTAATTTTGGCCGTCTGATTGCAGGTTTAGGTTAACGAATTTTGTGATACATCAATGTTGTAAAAATCTATTAGAAATAATTGGAGCAAGATTGTGGATATTTCTTCGATTAATACCTTTGAGACTATTTCAGTCTAAAATGAAGAGTCGCTACACGCCTCCTGCCTCTACCCTTCATCAAGAAAAAGTCAATTATGCTTTTTCTGATACCTTGTCCATCAGTGATGAAGCAAGAATGAAAATCAGGAACGAGACAATAAAGTCGGGAATGACTCAATTAGAAGAAAGTATGAAAAAAGATCCCTCGCTGGCAAAGAATATGGCTAGAAACTCTGCTTATGTAAGGGATAGAAGTTAAGTTGAAAATTACCAAATTTGCAGACCATAGATTATAAACAACATAAATTGGACTATGAGGCATTAACACAACAAGCGTTTCAAGTACGCGAAATAATGAAAATCACAGGTGAAAGCAATATCGATATATATTATCCATTAAAGAGTTTAATCGAAGCTTACCACAATCCTATTTGGATAAGACCGGCTTGAGTCTTAGATTGTAATTTTAATATGCTAGGAGTTTGAACATGATAGTTAATAACAGTTATCACTCATCAATTAGTTCATCTACTGCCAATCAACAAAGTGCCGTAGCCGGTAATTCGTCAAATAATGGAACCGCCCGGGATGAAATAGGACTATCCTTTTCGCTTAAAGATTCTGGAATTAACGCTATATTCGCCAAGCCGATGCGAGCACCTGACCACATACTTGATCGTATGAATGTTGCAGCAGAGCATATCCGAATGGAAGCTTATCGTAACTCACCTGAGGGGATTGAAGATTTCGTCAGTCGATCAAAAAAACACGCAAATCAACGTGATACAGTCGCTGTTTTTAGCGTAGAAGGAAAAGTTGTTGCTCATGTGGGAAATGCAGGCACTGCAACTTATGGATTAGATTTAGGTCGATTTGAGGGAAACAATAGCCCCCAGGAAAGAGCTGACTTAATTAGCTAGAAGCTGCAAAAAAAATATGGTGACCGGTTGGAGGTGGAGTACTACGCGACTGGAATGGGTCCAACTAATGAAGAAATGTTTGAGCGAATTCACCCCGGAAAAAACTATGAGAAGTTAATTATTGAGAATGCTAAACAAATGCATCAAACCTATGCTGTAGGCCAATATCGAATACAACAACAAGTGGAGCAGCAGGAAAAGGCTAATGCAGTCGAGCAGCGTGACGTATTCAAAGTTAATGGAAAAGTCGTAGCCAGTATTAATTACAATGGAAATCTTTCTATTAACCCACCTATGTTGGCTATCGAATCTGGAGAAAAAGGATTAAGTCGAAGTGCTGGAGATAATTTGTCTCAACTAGTAGTTGGCTCAATTCATAACTCGGTTGATGCTAACGAAGTTTATTCTATATTGAAAGCAGAATTTGGTGATACCGTTAAGGCGGAATCTTTTTTTCAGGGAGAAGGGCCAACACGTGGTGAGTTAAATGATTTGCGAAAGCAACAAATTGATGAATATCTATCATCACTTGATATATGAATATCTCGCTAAATTTGAAGTCGACTGTCTGAGCTAGAAGGAATTATTTATGGAAATTAGATATAACCCATACTCCCGTATCCCCGCTTTGAGAGGTGATGTTAAGACGAATACCATTTTTCCAGTTGAAGTTAAAAGCACGCCACCTGAAGACTCATCAGTTACAATTAGCTCGGCTGCGAAAAACCGATTGGCGATTGAGGAAGATCGACAGCGATTATATTCCATGCTTAATAGTGGGGGCAGTTCTGCCGGAAGGAAATACATGAAAGGGGTTATTGATAGATTGATGAGTGAGCCAGGCTATCAATCCAGTAGTGAAAATCCCCGCACAATGAAAGAAGAAAAGCAACTTATTGACTCCAATCCTGAGTATGCTGATTTGATGGCAAAGCGTTACGCAACTAGTGCCAATTTAATTATGACAAAAAGCGGTGCTGCGCAATGGCAGGGTAATCATACTGAGAATATTGGAAAATATGATCAAGTTGAAAACTTATATACGGATGACTCACTTGGAAAAATGGATGTGGTATACCGGGAGCATAGAACACAGATATATAACCAAATGAAATCTGAAGGCGCTGAAGGCAAAGATATTGTTAAGGCGATCATGGAATATAACGCGACTCTTCCGTCGGAGTATTTAAAACGAACTGGCTTGAACGTTGTTGTCTCCGAGATGCTCAAAGAAGATTCCACTTGATTATCAGTGGTGAGAGGTAGAGGTGATTAGATGGGGTTTGTTGATTCTTTTACGAAAATGACATGAAATGTATGTATCTCATATTTTAACTAATTACATATGGGTAGATGACTATGCAAATACAAGGAACACTGCAAAAAATTTCCATGCCAGAAAATGTCAGAGCTTCTCTATCTAGCAGGAGTGAAGCAATAGACAATACGCAAGCCAGTTCAAGCGATAAGGAGATATCAAATCCACCTAAAAAGACTATTGATATGCATGATATATCACCCCGTGAATATAGTGAGCTTGTTAGAGCTGGCCTTGCAGATATACCTGTTCCGATAATATTTCCAGGAGGGAGAGTGCACTTGGATGGTAAGCAAGCTGAAATGGCTGATGTCAAAACTGATTACATTGCTCAAAGTAAAAACTCCATAGAGCTTAAGAAAAGCATTGGAGACACTAGTGGTGCTGATTTTTTATTAAGTCGATTGTCTGTGGTGGAAGAGCTGCATGGTGTTAAGTTTTTACCAAAGGAAAATAGTAAAGGCATTGATTTAACTGCTTAATATAGTAATAAAGGAGAGTTTTATGTTCATAAATAGTAATTTTCAAGTAAGCCACAGTTACCAAGTGCAAAACACAAACACGAATAATTCAAATAACGCAGGTGTTGCTGCTAAAGATAGAACCGCAGCGGCAACCGACACAGTGAGTATTAGCAATGCAGGACTTAATGCCAATGACAAGTGGCAAGATATTGCTAATAAGTATGATGTTACAAATATATCGCAAAACGAAGCGGGCAGTATGGTTTCAGAGTTATTTGACAATAAAATAATAAATTCAACGGATGCATTGTACCTAATGGCACCCCGTGCGATGAATATTAATCCAGAGGTTAAATTTGATTTTTTGGCAACAGCGCGTAAATCATTGGATTTCTTAAAACAAAATGGCGGCTCGCCAGAAGGAATAAAAAATCAAGAAAATGCGCTTGCTACTTTAAACAATATTCACGAGCTATTTCGTAAAGCTTAAGCTGGAAGGAAACTCAACGACTATGGACCGAAAGTCCATAGGTTGCTCTTACAGAAGAACTAAAAGTCCTTCCCGCCTATTCTAACATGATATTACCTGTATCTTCATTTAAGGAATCTCTATGATGTTCTAAATATTCTTGAATCATTTCATCTGTAATATTTCCCGTCGACCAAGCGCCATACCCTATTGCCCCAAAACGCCTACCCCAGTAACGCTTCTTCAATTCAGGAAACTCATCTTGCAACCTTCTAGATGCCCGCCCTTTTAATCGCTTTACTATGTCACTTATCGATAACCTGGCCGGATATTCTATGTGCATATGTATATGATCTTTGCTCACTACACCTTTCAATATTCGAATATCTTCAGCATCACATATCTGGATTATTAGTTCTCGACAGCGCTTTTGTATTTCACCCATCAAAACGGGGTATCTATATTTGGCAACCCAGACTATATGTGATTTTAATTGGGTGACCGTGTGTCCACTTCGTCTTTGACAGTTCATTTCCTTAGCGTAAGATAACTATGTAGCAGCTAAAGCCTTGCACTAAAGTGCATAGTTTTAACTAGCGTATTGCGACCAATAAACTCGCTGAAACTGAGTTCTTTAAAAAGCCATTAGCCAAACAACGCTTAACCTACATCATCTCTGCATTTCCAACAACAGAATCTCAACATGCAGAAAAAACAAATTCCAGTATTGAACCTTTAAGTAACAAAGAAAAGAAAACGCTGGAATATCTCTGTGCGGGTTTATCCAATCAGGAAATCGCTAACCAATCTTTCGTCTCTCTCAACACAGTAAAAACACACATTAAAAACATTTACACCAAGCTTGGAGTTAATAATCGTAGTCAGGCAATTAATAAAGCAAGGGAATGCGAGCTAATATAATTTGATCTTCACCCACTTTCACGGATACATTAAGTCACAACAGTACTGATTTTCCCGAATGCCAGCATAATAACCCCAATGCAAAGTAAACCCCTGCGACAAGACTGCTGATGAGTGCAGCAGTCATAAAGGAGGAGCAGTAACAATTAGGAAAATATCACGCAAACTCCTTTTGTTTTTCTCGATATTTTACGAGGGCAAAAATACAAGCAAGTCCTATTACAATTTCTAAAACAGCCGCCTGTACCAACCCCTCGACTGGCATTCCATCAATCGCTATGCTCATCACTCGAGATAAGCCATAGGACAGGAACAATACAGTGGAAATCACTGCTGCGGAAAAGGTCAGCTTTTCCACGAAAGCACCTGAGATTATTAGTAGTCCAATTGCCAGTAGTGCACTCCCAGGCGCTCTTATTTCATTCAATAAACTGATGTCGCCACTAAGTTCTATGCCATAGGTTGCATAGAAGGCTACAGGAGCAAAAAGTATTGCTGCTCCAATTCCTGATGCGATCAGACCAGAGATAATTAATATGGTTTTAAGTACTTTTGAGTTTTTCATGTTCATTTATTCCTTTCATTAATTAGTAATTATTAGCTTCCAGTACACTGAGTCTTTTACAGTGGGGTGCAATATTAGAAACATTTATGACGCTTTTTTAATTAGCTTCTCTCGTTATTAAATAAATCTCCACAGGTCTGTAGAGACTTACTCCAATACGAAATTTAAGCAGATTGCTTCTGCTTTTCTGCGTTCCAAACACCTGTCCCAATCGTTTTTTGTATATAGGTTTTGAAGTCAGTAGCCGGTCTCCCAAGTGCCTCTTCAATACCCGGCATTACATTGCAGTTTCTGCCGTCAAATACCACGGTAAACAATTCACGCAGCAACCATTGATAATCTTCTGGCACGCCTTGTTCATTTAAAGTATTGATATAATCATCGACTGGGATGCCGGTGTATTTCACTGGCCGGCCAAGTGCCTCAGAAATTTCTTCGACGCATTGAGTAAACGTTAACGCACGTGGGCCAGTAAGTTCGTACAGCTTATTGCGGTGGTGTGGGTCAATTAAGGTAGCTACGGCAACATCAGCAATGTCATCCGCGTCAACAAAAGGTTCAAGAGTGTCTGATGCAGGCAAGACTAATTCACCGGCCAAGATACCCTCTACCATAAAACTTTCACTGAAGTTTTGGTTAAACCAGCTGCATCTCACTATATTCCAGGAGATGCCACTGGTTATAAGGGCTTGTTCTGCACGTTGCGCTCCTTCTTCGCCTCGGCCAGATAGGAGCACGATATGTTTCAACCCAGCTTCTGCTGCAACACGAACAAATTTCTTTATAGTAGCTTCTGCACTGGGCACAGCAAGATCCGGCTGATAGGTAACATAGGCGCTGTGGGTTCCCTTGATTGCAGATTCCCATGTGTCAGAATTTTCCCAATCAAATGATGGTGTTGTTGACCTGGAAACGGGACGTGTTACATAACCAAGGGCTTGTAAGCGCTGATTGACTCGGTTGCCGGTTTTACCATTTTTGCCGATGATGAGAATAGGTGAGTTTTTCATAATATTGATCTCCTGTATTGATTGGAATTGGGTGTTAACGAATGAGCTCGTTAGCAGATATAATTTTGGTGCAAAATACTTGGATTAACAATCACCACAAGTCCAATTGTTTTTACCATTCGTCCAAAACATTCAAATTTACTAGACTATTGATCAATACTCGTGGCAATATTCAAACTATGCTGAGAACCAACGTAAATATCCCTAACTTCACCGATCCGCTTGGCGAAACCTTGCACCAGCTTCGACTCACCGGCACCCTTTATTGTCGTTCCGAGCTTACGGCCCCCTGGGGTGTAGAGCTTCCTCCTTTTGAGGGATGCATGATGTTTCATATCGTTACTGCCGGTCATTGTTGGCTTGAGGTTAAAGGTGAGGAGCCTCGCTTGTTGCAGCAAGGTAGTCTGGTATTAGTGCCTCACGGAAATGGCCACTGCATCCGCAGCAGTCTGGAAGATGAGGCGGTACCGTTGTTCGATATACCGGTTGAGAAGATAAGTGACCGTTACGAGGTCATGCGTTACGGTGGTGCTGGTGAATCAACTCACGTTACCTGCTGTGTTGCACGCTTTGATCATGTCGCAGGTCAGAAACTCATTTCGTTGTTACCCAAGGTACTGCATATCAACAGCTTGGTGGATGATGAGGACAGTTGGTTGCAAAGTACATTACGTTTTATTGCTCGTGAAGCGAGGGAGTTGAGACCAGGTGGCGAAACGGTCATTACGCATTTAGCAGATATCCTAATCATTCAGGCAATCCGCTCATGGATCGACTCCGCGCCCGAAGCAGAGCAAGGGTGGCTTGCCGCACTGCGTGATAATCATGTGGGAAGGGCTCTCTCCGCCATCCACCGCGAGCCAGAAAAAAACTGGACCGTAGACTCGTTAGCCCAAGAGGTAGGCATGTCGCGCTCAGGTTTCTCGGCTCGATTTACTAATCTGGTTGGCGAATCGGCCATGCGCTACCTTACTCAATGGCGCATGCAACTTGCTCGTGCACAACTTCAAGAGACGTCAGATTCTTATCCGTT
>Ga0224507_10001237_pt1 | contig 10244 bp, 5 predicted proteins | sample SF_Jan12_sed_USG_3_FD_170159 | JGI IMG/M metagenome (GOLD analysis project Ga0224507, IMG submission 170159) | Sediment microbial communities from San Francisco Bay, California, United States - SF_Jan12_sed_USGS_13 | ecosystem: Environmental > Aquatic > Marine > Sediment | place: USA: California...
CGTCTTAAAGATCTGCCAATCAGTCTTCGACTCAAATGCAGGGTCAATCGCCGCATCCAGAGGATGAACGAATGGATGCATATCGGTGGTGTTGAGGTCAGACTTCTCGTACCAGGTTGCGGTAGGAAGAATAATGTCTGAGTAAGCACCGGTTGAGTTCAAACGGAAGTTGATGTCAACCATCAAGTCCAGTTTGCCGGTTGGTGCCTCTTCGTGCCACTTAATCTCTTTTGAGTCAGCGCCCTCGATACCCTCTTGCAGAACACCGTTCTGTGCACCGAGTAGATGCTTAAGGAAATACTCGTGACCCTTTGCAGAACAACCAATCAGGTTGGCGCGCCATACAAACAGGTTACGTGGGTGGTTCTCTGGAGCATCGATGTCTTCACAGGCAAATGCGAGATCGCCACTCTTGAGCTTCTCAGCCATGTAGCTTGAAACACCCGCTTCATCCGTTGCACCAGCGGCCTCTGCCTCTTTAACGATCTCAATTGGATTCTTGTTAAAGTGAGGAGCCGATGGCAACCAACCCAGACGTTGCGATACAACGTTGTAGTCAGCCAACTGGTAACCTTTGTACTTGGCCTTGGCAGTTGCAGCCATAATGTTATCGGCCTCAACACGCTCATAGCGCCACTGGTCGGTATGGTAGTACCAGTAGGTGGTTGAGTTCATGTGACGTGGTGGACGATGCCAATCGAGTGCGAAGGCAACAGGTGCCCAACCCGCTTGTGGACGCAGCTTCTCTTGACCCACATAGTGAGCCCAGCCGCCGCCAGTCTGACCGACACAACCACAGAAGTGGAGGATGTTCATGATTGAACGATAACCGAGGTCATTGTGATACCAGTGGTTAATCGCCGCACCCATGATGACCATCGACTTACCTTTGGTCTTCGATGCATTCTCAGCAAACTCACGACCGGTACGCTCAAGGTCAGCGGCCTTAATGCCGGTAACCTTCTCACCCCATGCAGGAGTATAGGCAACCGATGCATCATCGTAGCCTTTAGCGGTCTCATCACCCAGTCCACGGTCAATACCGTATTGAGCAACAGTCATATCAAACACTGAAGTGACCAGCGTCTCGGTACCATCAATCATCAGCTTACGCACAGGAATACTGCGCTTAATCAGATCACCCTCACCCGGTGTGAAGTGTGGGAAGGCAACGGTGACGACATCGTCTTTGTTATCGAGACATGAAAGTTCCGCATCGATCTCAGCACCATCAAGACCATTCTTTTGCAGTGTATTCCACTTACCATCTTCACCCCATCTAAAACCGACAGAGCCGTTAGGAGTGACATATGTGTTTGTCTTGGTATCAAAGATAACGGTCTTCCACTCAGGATTATTATCCTGGCCCATGTTGTTATCAAAGTCAGAGGCACGCAGGAAGCGGTCAGAAACGTAGTAGTCACCATCTTTACGCAGAGTGACCTGCATCGGCAGATCGGTATAGTTCTTGGCGTAATCAGTGAAGTATGGATCCTGTTTCTTAATGTGGTACTCGTTGAGCGCCACATGACCCATAGTCATAAACGCGGCAGAGTCAGTACCCTGCTTGACCGGCATCCACAAATCGGCAAATTTAACGAACTCAGCGTAGTCAGGTGCCATCGATACAATTTTGGTACCGTTGTAACGAGACTCAATCGCGAAGTGAGCATCAGGAGTACGCGTCATTGGCAAGTTAGCACCACAAACGATGATGTACTTTGAGTTATACCAATCAGCCGCTTCTGGAACGTCTGTCTGCTCACCCCAAACCTGAGGAGATGCTGCAGGAAGGTCACAGTACCAGTCGTAGAACGAACCACACGCGCCACCAATCAGAGAGAGGTAACGAGAACCGGCTGCATAGCTGATCATCGACATTGCAGGAATTGGAGAGAAACCGTAGATGCGATCCGGGCCCCACTTCTTAATGGTATAGACGTTCGCCGCAGCGATAATCTCTACCATCTCATCCCACTCGGCACGTACAAAGCCACCCAGTCCACGAACGGCGGTGTAGCTCTTGCGCTTGGTCGCGTCGGCCTGAATTGCAGCCCATGCATCAACTGGATCTTTTCCAGAGTTGCGCTCTTGACGATAGAGTTCAACGAGACGACCACGAATCAGTGGATACTTGATACGGTGAGGACTATAGAGATACCAAGAGAAGCTCGCACCACGTTGACAACCACGAGGCTCGTGATTCGGAAGATCTGTTCTAGTTCTTGGATAATCGGTCTGTTGCATCTCAAAGGCAACTAGACCATTTTTAACGTGAATCTTCCATGAACATCCACCCGTACAGTTTACACCGTGGGTAGAACGAACGATCTTATCGAAGCGCCAGCGGCCACGATAAGTATCTTCCCAGCGACGATCCTCCTCGGTCACGATACCGTGGCCCTTGGAGAAACTCTCTTTCGTCTTACTGAAAAACTTCAGCTTGTCGAGAAAATGACTCATTTTTTACTCTCCTGATAACGGAACAGCTTTATAGCTGCCTCATCTTAAATTAGGAGGACGACTTCCAAAGTGGAAGTCGTCCTAATGTTAACTACTGCTAATAATTATGGATTATGGAACTCTGCACTTGAACGCAAGTAGTACCACCAGTTAAGCGCCAAACAGACCGCATAGAAAATGGCAAAACCATAAAGTGCATTTTCAGGTGTTGTCGCCTTAATCTGCTCACCAAAGATTTTGGGAATCAGGAAAGCTCCATAAGCCGCTACCGCTGAAGTCCAACCCAATACAGGACCCGCCTGTTCTTTGTCGAAGACCTGCGAAATAGTACGGAAGGTTGAACCGTTACCAATGCCCGTTGCAGCAAACAGAAGCAGGAACAGAATGAAGAATGGAACAAAGAACTCTTCAGGAGTTGCTGATGAGTAAGCCGCTTTAAGATAGTAAGCAACACCTACAGCACTTCCAATCATCACAATAGCGACATACTGAGTCACTTTCGCTCCGCCCATCTTATCGGCAATCCAACCACCCACTGGGCGAATTAGAGCACCAATGAAGGGTCCCATCCATGCATACATCAATGCTGAGGGTCCATTAGGATTCGACAGGTTGTGAGTCATCATGCCGTCAATTTCAACGTGCTGGAAACCAAATACAACCTTAATCGCAAGGGCAAAACCTGCCGAGTAACCGATAAAGCTTCCAAAGGTCATGGTATAGATGATACTCATTACCCATGTGTGCTTATTACCGAAGATCTTAAACTGACGATTCAGGTTAGTTTTCATATCGCCAGGAATCATCTTCATCAACATAACCGTCGAAAAGAGAATACCGGCAATAACAGGCCACTTAACCCAACCCGGCGCACCTAAACCAGTTGGTGCTGGCAGGATAATGTAGAGGCCTACTGCCGCAGTAAAGAAGCCGATTAACAGCAACATAGTAATCTTAGACATCGCACCAATTGGTGAACCAATATTAGGTGATACATGCTCTGTACGAAGGTTGTTCATACCGAACCAGCCAGCAAATGCCAGAGGAACCAGGAAGATCAACCAGACAAAACCGGCATTGTGGATGTAGGTTTCGGTTCCCGCAGGAATCTTGCCCACTAACGTGCCTGATCCCGACTGCAGGATCATTGAGTCCCCACCAAAGATACCCATGGTCATCACTAGAGGTACAAGGATCTGCATGGTGGTTACACCCGCATTACCCAGGCCTGCATTCAAACCCAGTGCCAGACCCTGCATCCGCTTGGGATAAAAGAAGCTGATGTTGGACATTGATGATGCGAAGTTGCCGCCACCGAATCCTGATAGGAATGCAAGGAACTGGAATACATACAGCGGCGTATTCTTATCTTGCAGTGCGATACCGGCACCGATTGCGGGAATCATCAGCAAAGCGGTAGTAAAGAAGATCGTGTTACGACCACCCGCAATACGGATAAAGAAACTGCTAGGAATACGCAGTGTCGCACCGGTTAAACCGGCAATCGCTGCCAGTGTAAAGAGCTCAGACTTGGCAAAAGGAAAGCCTAGGTTAAGCATCTGTACTGTGATAATGCCCCAATAGAGCCATACTGCGAAACCAACCAGTAGACTCGGGATTGAGATCCAGAGATTGCGCGATGCAATACTCTTTCCTTCGGATTCCCAAAACTGACTATCTTCGGGTTCCCATTTAGTTAAATCAGACATATAAAATGTTCCTCTTTAGGGTTAAACAAAATAAATTAAACTTGCGCACTATTCGCGCGACTACTCCAACACGTCCGGGCCAAACTGCTTACGCATTTCACGATCCTTCTGTGCTTCGCCAGACCATTGCATCCACATAATTGATACAATAGTGATGCCGTAAAGCAGCATAAATGCAGTCGTAGGAACACCGGTATAATCAAGCATGACGCCGAATAGAATTGGCAGCGTGAAACCACCCATACCCCCGGCCAGACCAACGATGCCAGACATTACACCAATCTTGTCTGGATACTCATCAGATAGGTATTTAAAGACGGATGCCTTACCCAGTCCCCATGAAATACCAACAATAAACAGCAACGCGGTAAAGACGTACTCATTCACACCCAGACTCATGGTAATGGGCACACCACCACGAGTCTCAATAGAGAGCGAACTATGGGGATAGGACATGATGAACAGACAGATAGCCGATGACCACATGACCCAATAGGTGACTTTATGCGCGCCAAACTTATCTGATAGCCAACCACCCAGGGCACGAATAATGCCTGAGGGCAGCACAAAGATAGCCGCCAATATAGCTGCCTCACGAATGCCATGCCCGTAAGTTGCCATGTAATATTTGGTCATCCACAGCGAGAGCGCAACGAAACCGCCAAAAACCAGTGAGTAGTACTGGCAGTATTTCCATATAACAGGGTCTTTCAGCATCGCCAATTGATCCCTAATCGTGATGTGTGCCTCAACCTTATGACTCTCATCGGAGTAGGTAAACATCCAGAAGAGAGCGACCACAACCGTCATTGCAACCGCATAGATAATCGGAACATATTCCCAGCCCCAGGCTACGACAATTGAGGGCGCGATAAACTTGGTCAGTGCCGCACCAGCATTGCCGGCACCAAAAATACCCATCGCAAAACCGGCGGTCTCTTTGGTGAACCAACGTGAGGTGTAGGCGATACCCACAGAGAATGAAGCACCCGCTACACCCACAAACAGACCAAGTACCAGGAACTGCCAATACTCAGTCGCCTTGGAGATCATGAACAGCGGAATGATGACCGAAGCCATCAGCCAAAAATAGACCGGGCGCCCCCCAAATTTATCGGTCATCATGCCAAGCGGTAATCGGAATATCGAGCCGGTCAAGATCGGCGTCGCCACCAGCAGTCCAAACTGGGTATCAGAGAGGCTCAGCCCCGTCTTAATAGGAATACCGATAACTGAAAACATGACCCATATCGCAAAGCAGGCTGTAAAACCGACTGTGTTCATGGTCAGAACAGATAACTGTTTCGTTCTGTAACTTGGCATGACTACGATCCTTATTATTGGTTAATAAAAAATCAGAAAATTAAGATTGAACCGTTTTATACACTCGAAAAATAAATATCTCTATAGTGCCAACCGTCCGCTATTGAGCACTTCAGCCCCCCCATACCTCCAAAGAGGTATGGGTGATACAAACGATAACTAACTGATATTAATGAAATAATTATCTCTTCTTTAGTTGGGTTAATGTCTCGATAAAATTTATTAGGTAATAGGTGGTATCACCATATATCCTTAGCCTTGAACCATTAAAATGAGCCATCCAATATTCCCTTCCCATCATGAAACCGATTTTCAAAAATTCACTCCTCCTGCGCCTCGGGCTAGCCATGACATTGATCACCAGTCTCGGTTTTGCCAGTATGCTCAGTTCAGTATTCATCGCAGAAGAGACCCAGGGAGCTGCGGGAGCCATCAATACAGCAGGCTCCCTGCGAATGCTCTCTTATAAAATCGTCACTAAATTAGATGCCACTGAACATTCATCACAATCCCGTAGCAATGTGAATGAACTGATCAATACCTTTGAACAACGCATCAACGCATTGGGACACCTGAATCTCACTAACGAACCCGTTTTAGAGCATGCCCATGATGTTATTTTAAAAAAATGGCAACGAACAATACGCCCCGCAATTCAAATTACGCTCGACAACTCATTTCCCGTTAATCCCCAAACACTCCCCCATCAACCAATTCCCTATGTTGATATCATTGAACGATTCGTTGGCCAAATAGACCGTTTCGTAAAATTATTGGAAGACGATCTCGAGTCAAAAATTCAACTTTTGCGTCTAATTCACATCTCATCACTACTGCTGACGATCATGATCATCATTATCCTTATGTATCTGGTCAATACCGATATCCTCACCCCTTTAAGAGAGCTATTAATGTGTGCGCGTAAAGCACAACAGGGCGATCTATCTGTTAGAACACAACATCAGAGCAGTGATGAGCTAGGGCTGCTTGGAAATGCCTTCAACCAGATGGCTGAAGATCTTTCCAAGATGTATAACGATCTTGAAGGACGCGTTAAAGAGAAGACCCATGAGCTCGAACAGAGCAACCATTCACTGGATCTCCTCTACACCATGACTCGTCGATTTACCGAATCGTCCTCCGAAACAAACTACACCAAACTGTTGGAAGATATTGAAACCCATATCGGTTTTGGCCCCAGTAGTATCTGCTTAAGCAATGACGATAGAGAGAGCGCCTATCAACTCGCCTCGATCCGTAATATTCAATCAGGAGTTCCCGATCTCTGTAACCCTCCAAACTGTGAACGCTGCATGAGTTTAGACAAAGCACAAACACTGGAAATTCTGCGTCCTGGACTTACCTCACTTCGAGTAAAGTCCTACCCCATCACTGATCAGGGTAAAAAATTCGGTACGCTTATTGTTGAAATTGGGCAAGAAAATGTTGCGGACTGGCAAGCACGATTACTTGAATCGGTCGCCAGTCATATCGGTATCGCTATCAATAGTACGCAACGGACTAATCAGGAGCGCCGACTTGGACTGCTCGAAGAGCGCGGAGTGATTGCCCGTGAACTGCATGACTCGCTCGCTCAGTCTCTCACCTATATGAAAATTCAAGTCAGTCGCCTCAAGGCACTCCAGGGGACAGAGAAACAGATATCTCTCGCTCCGGCGATTATTGAAGAACTTCGCAGCGGCCTTAATAGTGCCTATCGCGAACTAAGAGAGCTACTGACAACGTTTAGATTAAGAATCGATAATAGCGGACTGGGCGTAGCCCTGATCAGTACCATTGAAGAGTATTCAAAAAAACACCCCATTAAGATTGAGCTCAGCAATCAAGTTGATAGCCACTTTCTTAATGAGAATCAAGAGATCCACATTCTCCATCTGATTCGTGAAGCACTCTCAAATATCGTAAAACATGCTCATGCCGACCATGCCAAAGTTTCGCTCTATCTCGATCAATATAGTAATGTGCACGTCACTATTATCGACAACGGTACAGGGATTCCTGATGACGAGATCGCGAAGCAAAACCACTATGGTATGGCCATCATGAAAGAGCGTGCAAAAACTCTCAATGGTCAAATTGATATTACCGATAATCCTGGAGGCGGCACACAGGTTGCGTTAGTCTTCAGCCCAGCTAATCTGGAACAAAAAACTGAGCAATCGATCAATGCAATCTGAACAAAACTACTCTGTCATCGTTATCGATGATCACCCGCTTTTTCGTAAGGGGGTCGCCGATCTAATCTCTATGGATGACACACTAATATTAATCGGTGAGGCCGCTTCAGGTGCTGAGGGGATCGAGCTTGCCCGTGAGCTCAATCCCGATCTCATCCTGCTTGATCTCAACATGAAGGGAATGGATGGCATCGCTACACTGAAAAAACTCAAAGAGAGCGATCTTGATGCACGGGTTATTATGCTTACCGTCTCTGATGATGAGGAGGATGTGGTCACTGCGCTACGCAGCGGTGCCGATGGTTATCTGCTAAAAGATATGGAACCTGAAGACACCCTTAAATGCCTCCATCAGGCATCACAGGGGCGCATCGTTCTATGTGAAAAACTGACCGAACTGCTCGCTTACGCCCTAAGAGATGAAGCGGCACATCCCTCTGATCTAACACAGGCCAGCTTAACCGATCGTGAAGAGGAGATTCTGAATCTGATCTCACAAGGATTGAGTAATAAAGTGATCGCCAGAGAGCTCGACATTACCGAAGGAACCGTTAAGGTTCATGTTAAACATATCCTCAAAAAATTAAATCTTCGCTCACGTGTTGAAGCGGCAATTTGGGCGGTGAAGGAACAGGATAAGCGTCGTGGCACTTAAAGTTTAGTGAAAGGCAATCACCACGAAACTCACAGAGAACACGAAGAAAAACTTTTATCCACGCTCGTTAAAGAAACAGAATCCCTCTAATCGGTGACAAGCTCACCCTGAAGTGAGTTGGGTCTTGCCTCGGTGATCCGCACATCAACAAACTGCCCTATCAGTTCTGCCCCCCCATCAAAATTGACTACCCGATTATTTTCTGTGCGGCCGGAGAGTTGGTGTTCATTTCTGTGCGAAACCCTTTCAACCAGAACGGACTGAACAGTTCCAACCATAGCCTGACTGATCGCATGAGCCTGTTGTTTGATCTGCTCCTGTAGTCGCGCAAGACGTAGCTTTTTCGCCTCCAGAGGAACATCATCAGGTAGATCTGCCGCCGGGGTACCTGGACGTGGACTATAGATAAAACTGTAGCTGTGGTCGAAACCAATCTCCTTAATCAACGCCATCGTCGCCTCAAAATCGGCCTCGGTTTCACCCGGAAAGCCTATAATAAAATCGGATGAGATCGGCATGCCGGGACGCGCATTCCGCAATTTGCGAATCATCGATTTGTACTCCAGCGCAGTATGGCCTCGCTTCATTAAGGTCAAAATTCGATCTGCCCCCGACTGTACCGGCAGATGGAGAAAACTGACCAGCTCAGGTACCTCACTGTAGGCCTCGATCAGGCTATCGGTCAGCTCAATGGGATGGGAGGTGGTATAACGAATGCGATCAATCCCATCGATCGCCGCTACGTAATGGATCAGCATCGCAAGGTCAGCAATTTCGCCATCGTTCATCTCACCACGATAGGCATTCACATTCTGACCCAGCAGATTAACCTCACGCACCCCTTGTTCAGCCAGCCCAGCAACTTCGGCAATCACATCATCAAAGGGACGGCTTACCTCTTCACCACGGGTGAAGGGCACCACACAGAAGGTACAGTACTTAGAACACCCCTCCATAATAGAAACAAAGGCCGATGGCCCTTCCGACTTGTGCTCTGGTAATTTGTCGAACTTTTCGATCTCAGGGAATGAGACATCCACCACCGCCCGATGATGTTCCCACACCTCACCGAGCATCTCAGGTAAACGGTGCAGCGTTTGAGGACCCCAAATAAGATCCACATAGGGAGCACGTCGACGAATCGCATCACCCTCTTGACTCGCGACACAGCCCCCCACACCAATCACAATATCAGGATTTTTCAGCTTTAATTTACGCCACCGACCCAGCTGCGAAAATACCTTCTCCTGCGCCTTCTCACGCACCGAACAGGTATTGAGCAGTAATATATCGGCATCCTTCTCATCATCAACCGGCTCAACACCACAGGTCACACTCAGGCCATCGATCAGGCGGGCAGAATCATACTCATTCATCTGGCAGCCGAAGGTTTTGATATAGACAGTGCGTGTCATAATATTTTCTGTGAGTTTGTAATTGTCGTTAAAAGGTCGGCTATTTTACGCATCCCACGCTGCGCTATCCATACATATGTATAAACAAAGGAAAAATCACCACCACAACGATCTACGAATTACCCCTCCTAAATATAGGAATTATGATCATTAGAATATTAATATAACGACATATAAATATATCATTATATAGCAATGTTTTTTCTCCTAAACATGCACGATAATTAAAAAGAGTTTGCCCATAAAAGGCCTTGCTATTATTTGTATATATTTTTATCCTCGTCGCTTACAATTTGTAACATCAACATGGTTTTCACCATACAAGGAGTCTACATTGAAGATTAAAACAGCCGGTGCGGCATTCATTGCTGCCGCGTTAAGTACAGCCATACAAGCGGGTACACTAGAAGATGTAAAATCAAAAAATTATGTAAGTTGCGGTGTTAGCACCGGCTTAGCAGGATTTTCCCAAAAAGATGAA
>Ga0224507_10001238_pt1 | contig 10242 bp, 11 predicted proteins | sample SF_Jan12_sed_USG_3_FD_170159 | JGI IMG/M metagenome (GOLD analysis project Ga0224507, IMG submission 170159) | Sediment microbial communities from San Francisco Bay, California, United States - SF_Jan12_sed_USGS_13 | ecosystem: Environmental > Aquatic > Marine > Sediment | place: USA...
GTTGTCATAACTGTAAAAACCGATAGAATAATATCCACCGCCTCGATTTACAATTGTTATGTCGCTGAGCTGGGTAAACTGTGCACCAACGACTATTGCAGATGATGAGTCTGCAGTAGCTGAACTGATATAGCCGGTAAGAGTTGTAGCATTACGGCCTGAACCTGCAATTGAAACATTCCTTTTCATAATCAGCGGTTCAGTAAGAGTATATGATCCAGGGCCAATTACTACTAGATAGGAATTGCTTCCTGACGCATCGGTTATTGAAGCAACAGCTGCGACAGGGTTAGTAAAATCACCTCCTGACTTGGCAACAGTGATGATGTTTGCCAATTTTTTGGAGGAATTCAACGGCACAACCACCACTTGCTCATGGGCAGCGACAGAGCTAAACGACAAGAAAAAAAAGAGACAAAAAACCACAACGATGACTCTAGGCATATCAACCCCTCCCTTTACGTCTCCATTGATAAAACTCACTGGTGTTCAGATGTTTTTTGCACTTACAACCTCCTGGAATGCGATACTTTATTTTACTGAATAATTCGGTAAAACTCAAAAGAAGATTTGGGAGTTTGGAATGGGAATTCTGAATTCAGGGGACTGCATATCTAACTGTAACCAAAAATTCTCTAAATTATAGTCGGACCAAGTCAACAGTCTGATTTGTATAGACAAAAGATGATAAAAGTGCTTGTTTTCTTGCTTAGAACATCCTTTTTGTGAACTAAAAAGGCATTTTAAGCAGCAAGATCGATTCCCCATACGTTCCCATTGGAATTCGTCACCAATTGCTCGTGTATGAAACGGGGTCGGGCTTGACTTATTGATATTCCAACAAAACAATGCATCGGATGAACCGTTGATTTTCAAGTTAGCCGTGTACGTACCGAAACGATAACTTTAGACAAAGGCATGTCATGCAAAACCATAATGCACTTATAACAGGCGCGAGCAGTGGTATCGGTTTAGTCTTTGCAAAAGAATTAGCAAAAGAAGGTTATCATGTTACCTGCGTTGCTCGAAATGAAGAAAAGCTCAATGCACTAGTAAATGAACTAGGGGATAAACATCGTTATTTAAGGGCTGACCTAACGGACCAAAACGACCTTTCAAGAGTTGTTCAGGATATTGAGAGAACAAAATATGAATTACTTATTAATAATGCCGGGTACGGCATATACGAAAAGTTCGAAAGTATCCCAATTGAGAAGACCAACAATCTCATTCAGTTAAACATTACTACGTTAGTACAACTGTCTCATGTTTTCATAAAAAACGCATCTGCGGGTGACGCATTAATTAATGTCTCATCTGTACTGTCACTGCTACCGTATCCTGGTGGAGCCGTTTATAGTGGAACTAAGGCTTTTGTAACCAACTTTACAGAAGCACTTTGGTATGAATGTAAAGATAAAGATGTTTATGTAATGGCTCTGTTACCCGGAGTAACTGATACCAACTTTCACAAAGTTGCTATCGGTGACACAAATAAAAGCGATCCGGGTGGACTAAGTTATCCCCCAGAGGTTGTAGTGAAAGAAGCAATCGCAAGTCTCAAAGCACGTAGCAAACCATCGGTAATAAGCGGTCCTCGCTACAGGTTTTTAGCAGCAATAACCACTAGATTATTAAGCAGGAAAAGAGTGATAGAAACGATGGGAAAAGATAGTCCAGGAATGAATTGAATAAAAGTGGCTAACCAGTCACTAAACCGGACCGTGCTACCTGGGCGACTTTTTTTAAATGTCTTCGGGTCGCTTGCTTGTGGAAATGCCTTCCGGTGGACGGTTAGCTCGAAGTTGGGCTCCGGGGTAAAAATGGGGCTCAACGGTCAAAATGCAGCAATCCATACGAAAGGAAATTTCAATGTTTCATTGGTTTACCGATCGACGCCGAAAGAAGCTCAATGATGCTCCTTTTTCTACTTCATGGGAGGACATTATCCGTCGAAACGTCGCGCACTACTGCATGCTGGAAGATGATGAGCGTGCTCACCTGCAAGCCTTGATCAAGGTGTTTATAGCTGAAAAAAATTGGGAAGGCGTTGGTGGTCTGGAACTTACCGATGAGATCCGCGTCACGATCTCCGCTCAGGCCTGCCTGCTTCTTTTAGGCCTGCCCCACAACTACTACCAGAATGTCGAATCCATCATCGTCTATCCCTCTACCGTTGTTCCACCTCAACACAAACCAGGCTTCTTTGAAAATGCAATAGCACCTGTGGAACTTGCGCATCCAATTATCGGGCAGGCCTTCCAACAGGGACCGGTCATTGTTATTTGGGATGCAGCCCTGCACGGTGGCCGTCATCCAGAGGTAGGTCACAATGTTATTTACCACGAATTTGCCCATAAAATGGACATGCTTGACGGCGCTGCCGATGGTACGCCTCCACTGCGCGATCGGGCTGAATACCGTGATTGGGTCCAGACATGTTCGCGTGAATATCTGCGCCTTAAACATGAAACTCAAAAGGGCAGGAAATCTTTCCTTAATGCTTACGGTGCTACTAACGCAGCTGAATTTTTCGCCGTCGCCACAGAGCAATTTTTTGACCAACCGAAGTTAATGATTGACGATGCTCCTGATCTTTATCGTGTGTTGAAGGAATATTACCGTCAGGATCCTTTTGAGCGTATATCTCGGAATAACTGCACTGAGGAAAGTTAAAATCAAGACTGAATATTGAAAACAGTCATTGACTTTGGGTCAGAAGTTGTTGGAATCTTAAGCCAGGCAGCCAAAGAAGGCGCAACCATTTGGAAAAAACCGCAGAAAGTATTCAGGGGTGGCGAGAGAGGCGGCTTCAAAGACCTGGAGGTCATTTGGTTGTAGGATACAACCCCCCATTAACAGGTGGGACCACATGACGAAAACCCGTAACCAAAAACTACACTTGACGCCAAAGCCCGCAGTGGCGAGTGCCGAGTCAGTTCGGTAAGGCGGAAGTGAGCTTAACGTTGGGCTGCTTTGTAAAAAAGCAACCCAGAATTTACATATGAATTAATAGCAAGGAGGTCAAAATGTCATCTTCAACTGAAATCGTACTTCAGAGCTATTTTCAGGCTGCCAGAGATGGTGTTGATGCTGTTATGCAGGATTTTACTGATGACTCTGTCCTCATTACGCATGTCGCCACCTGCCGAGGGCTCACCGAAATCCGTCAATTCTTTACCACGCTACTTGATGGTCTTCCCGAAGGATTCTTTGATGCTTTTAAAATGAATCGCCAGGATGTTGTAGGGGAATTAGCTTATACCCTTTGGGAGGCGAAACCTTGGCTTCCACTTGCCACTGATACGTTTGTGGTCCGGAACGGAAAGATTCTGTTTCAGACATTTACTGCTTGTACGGCCTCGGAAGGCTGAAGTTATGGCTCCAAAGCCGATACGGTAGGATTTTGGAACAGATTTTGCCCTGGCCTTCTGCCGTTAATTATTTGATTAATGGTGCCCAACCAGTCAATAAATCGGACCGCCCGACCTAGGCGACTTTTTCAAATGACTTCGGGTCGCTTGCATTTGGACAGTCCTTCCGGTGGCCGGTTAGCTCAAGTTATGTCATGGAGAAATAATCATGCCAATAAAGATCGATAAGCCTACAATAATTGAAGCTGATGGTAACAAACCAAAGGTAATCAAAGAATATATTGGTTTTGTTAATTCACAAACAACAGACCTAAGTATAGCTCACATGGTTAGTCCATCAGGTTGGTTGGAGCCTGGGCAAAAACCTGAGTTTAACGAATATACTGTTGTCCTAAAAGGCATGTTGAGGGTTAAAACTGCAGAAGAGCAAATAGATATTCATGCAGGAGAGGCTATTATTGTAAAGGCAAATGAGTGGGTACAATATAGCACTCCAAATGATGGAGGTGCTGAATATATAGCAGTGTGTATGCCAGCATTCTCTCCCGATACAGTCCACAGAGATGAAGGATAAAACACATAACCAGGTTTTTCGAGTTGACTGGAATAACTGTGGGGTTGTTTACTGCAAGGTCATTGGCCAGCAGCTCAAAAACGGAGTAAATATAAAGCATGGTGAACGTACACAAAAATCAACGGCTGATTTGGCTAGCAATACCAATGATGACAGGGCTGATCGTTCCGTCTCTTGTCATCTTCTACCTTGAGGTGTTTGTAGGCCAAATCGCCCCAACTGTAGCCGTTGGGAACATCTGGGAAAGGCAGTTTTCCGAAGGTAACAATCTGTTCCTGCTTGCAGTATTTGGGCTAATTCCATTTGTCGCACTGTCGGCAGTTTGCGCTCTCGCCTCTGCCCGGCTTACACCAGCGCGTCTTGGGTGCCTCGGAGTAGGTGGCCTTATTGGCATTCTTGCACTTATGGTCCCTGGCCATTTCTCTGTTTGGTACCCACTCTATGGGCCAGGCAGCATGTCCTCTACAGCAGTCGTTGCATTTATATCTATCCCTTTTTACTGTTTAGTAACGCTGGCAATTGGTTTGTTTGCAGGATGGCTAGTGTCTTTAATGCCGGTATTTCGAAAGGATCCGCAACAAAATGACTGACACAACTGTAAACGATGTAGTGAACTGAACAAAAACGTGTAGAACGTATTGTAGGGCAACTATATTGAAGAAGAGCGAAGCAACAGAATTTTGCAGGAACACAATGAAAGCGATCTTACATACAAGATTCGGACCACCGGATGAGCTTCGACTCAAAGAGATAGACAAACCCGCTCCCAGGGATAATGAAGTACTTGTAAAAATACACGCGACAACAGTAACATCCACGGACTGTAACGTTCGCAATTTCACATTTGTCCCTGGAGTGTTCCAGCTTCCCGCGCGACTATTCATGTTTGGTGTATTCAAACCAAGAATAAATATACTGGGGATTGATCTGGCCGGAGAAATTGAGGCGGTTGGCAAAGATGTAGAACGATTTAAAGAAGGCGACCAGATTTTTGGAACACCCGGTATGACTTTTGGAGCCCATGCCGAGTACACATGCGTGCCGGAAGACGGGGTGCTGACGATAAAGCCGGCCAACATGGCCTGGGAGGAAGCTGCTGCTGTTTTTTTGGGGGCGAGTACCGCATTATTTTACCTTCGGGATAAGGGGTGTATACAAGCCGGACATAAAATACTTATCTATGGTGCTTCTGGAGCTATAGGCACCTACGCGGTGCAGCTTGCCAAATACTTTGGAGCCGAAGTGACCGGGGTATGCAGCACCACGAATTTAGAAATGGTGAAATCCCTTGGAGCCGATAAGGTCATTGATTACACCCAAGAGAATTATACCGAAAGCGGTGAGACCTATGATCTTATTCTTGATGCAGTAGGCAAGACTTCGTTTTCACGCTGCAAGAAATCGCTGAAGCAAAAGGGTATTTTTCTTCCGGTGGTAATGGATCTGACAGAGCTTGTTCAAATAATATGGACCTCAATGACAGGTGGCAAGAAAGTTAAGGGCGGGGTAGCGGGCGAAAGTATAGAAGATCTGGAGTTCTTCAAAGAACTTTTTGAGGCTGGGAAGCTAAAACCGGTCATAGATAGGTGCTATCCGCTGGAAAAGACAGCCGAGGCTTTCCGGTATGTTGAAAAAGGACACAAAAAGGGAAATGTAGTCATAACTGTGGAACATGATACCAAAACTAACAAATCGCTGCACAAGGATTGCCAGCACTGTCGCGCTGTCAACCTTTAAGCTCAAGCTGTCAGGGGGGGATTTCTTTCCGCTGCGCTACAAGCAACCTCTGACCCATGTTAATCGCCAAAAATCTAAAAATAGATAAAAAAGTGAAAGGAGGAGCAGGCTTGAAAAAAGAAGTTATTATACAAACCGAAGACGTGAAAGTCAGGGTCATTGAATTACGACCTGGAGAGGTAGCGCCATTTCATCGCCATACTGAAGTTACAGACAATATATTCGGTATTTCAGGAGAAATGACTGTCATCATGAAGAATCCGGATGAAAACAAGGTCCTCACTCCCGGAACTCACTGCAAAATCGAAATCGACAGGGTTCATCAAGTCATTAACAACCGACAAACCGAAGGATCAAAATACCTACTTATCCAGGGTATTGGAAAATATGATTTTATAAGAGAAAACGCATAAGCAGTCACTAAACCGGACCAATGGAGGTGGGTGCTTTTACGTAGAGCTGTAAACCTGACTTTCCCCCATTAAATCGGTTCAATCCATGTTATGTTTAATGACTGATTTTGATAAGGAAGAAGTCCATTGTGCGGGTATCTTGAAATTGAAAAATGGATCACATCCATTTTTCAACTGAACGGGGTTGATTGTCATGACTTTTCTCATGGGTCAAATAGTGCCAGACGTCAACAGTATCGAATGCCAGTGCGATTATGATAGATGAGGAGAGAAGGGCCAGGTAGATTCTATAACTGCCGTGGGAATCCAAAAATTGCGGCAGCAGAAATATAAGCAGAGGAAGCCAGAAAATATGACCAAAGCTAATGATTTTTTCAAAGCCGAAGCGTGAATAGAGTCCAATGATCGTTAAAGTGGAAATGATAAAGGTGAAGAAAATAACTTTTGCCAGCGGTTCATCCCAGAAAAGCGCACTCGAAAAATTCAATAGAACAAGATAGTACATCCAGAGAACGATCCATAATCGCTGGTGCATGAGTTCTGTGAAAAATTTGAAGGGATTTCTCATGGGCATCGGTTTACAGTTGATTTGTTTAAAGGTATTTTCTCACCACGACGTGTTAAATGTCAATATAAAATTCAGAAATAACCGATAGCATTATCAACGGAACCGCAGTTAGATACGTGTAATATGCAGTCCGGGGCAGAGAATCAGTCCTATTTCCGGATGAAATCCACCAGCGGTTTCCGGAGCCCGCTCGAAGGGGCAGGTTGGGTATGCAATAAAATAAGAGAGACAGAGCAGGCTTAAAGCAGGATGGGCTCTAGGTTGTTTTGAGTACGTGGGTTATTTCCGGCAGCATTCTTTCAACGCATTTTTTCCCTTCTTCAATGGCTTCGCCTGCACGGTAAAATTCCAGAAGTCCGATATGCGAAAGTTTCGGGGAAAGCAAGATATCAGGGGGATCGCCGGCCATTCGACTGCGTGTAATTCTGTCCTGAATAATGTTTACAGAACCGGCAATAGCGTCAAAAAGGCTTGGCGGCTTATCGTTCTCCCTGCGGCTTGAGAAAAATGTATCCGTGTACTCCCTTACCAGTTCGGTTATTTTTCCCCTTATGCTATGATCCTGAACTGTACGCTTTATCGGTGGAGTAAAATGCTTGCCGACAATATCTCCGTTCAAATTGACGGCAATGACAATATCTGCTCCCAGGGCACGGCACACGGAGACAGGAACGGGATTCACAAGGCCGCCATCGACCAGCCAGCGGCTATTGTTTTTTATGGCGGGAAAAAGTCCCGGCATTGAAATAGATGCCCACACCGCTTCCAATATAGGCCCTTGCGTAAACCAAACCTCTCTCCCGGTTTCCAGATCCGTTGACACGGCTGCAAATTGTTTTGACAGGTCTTCTATTACATCCTGATCATCAGCAACATATTCATTGAGAAAATTGTGCAGCCTCTCTGTGTCAACAAAACCGTTCAGTGAAGAGTTAATTTCGAAAAATCTGACGGTTTCAAACCTTGTGAGCGAGCGCACCCACGCTTCCAGTTTTTCGATGTTATCTGCAACATAGGATGCCCCGACCAGGGAACCGATTGACGTGCCGCATATTATGCCGGGCTTGATCCCGTGTTCAGACAGTGCACTTAAAATACCTATATGAGCCCACCCGCGAGACGATCCGCTGCCCAGGGCCAGGCCTATCTTCAGTTCTGATTTTTTGTCTGTCTGCTTCATTGCTCTCTCAGCTGTCGGAGGAACCCGTTCGTGACGCTCATTCTTTGTACGTATGCTTGATATTTTCCAGTCAAGACAGGTGGTAATATAAAAGGGCGAAGGGTTTTGCGATTGTCATGTTATCGTCTCTGTTTTCATGATGTACTCTTTCGAAAAAAGTGAGGAAGAGGGAACAGGTCGCATTGATATGGTACAATTCTAAACCGGGGTTAGCAATCAATCCTTGTCCAGGATTATATCAACCATTGATTTGCGGGGCTGGCAGAAAAGTTTTTTCACCCTCTGCCTGTATTCTTCGGGCGTGATATGTTCTTCATGGGTGCCGATTACAACCCTGATGTCCGGAAAGTGCTCTGCTATTACTTTCCTGTACTGTTCTTTAAATGGACACAATGATTTTATGCAGTAAGTCAGGTGAATTGTATCAACCTTGAATTCGGTCAGGCCCCGGATTCGATCGAGCAGCTTGTCCGGGCCGGTAAGGGTTGGGCAGCCGGGGCAGTTGATCATGCCGACCAGGGTCAATTTTTCGTCGGGAGGGTATTGGGCAAAGGCACCCTTTCTTTTTCTGAAATCAGCAAGGCAGGATACCGAGGAGCATCCCAGATCCTGGGTTGCATTGGAACACGTTAAGATGCCGATGCGAGCCATATTTTCTTCAGAAAAGTCGTTGTTGTGCAGACCGGTTAAGAGCATTTCCGGCTGCATCCTGAATATGATATCGTTCTCTGGATTCTTTTGCAACCTGATGAACATCAAGATTGAGGTCTTCTGCTGGCGAAATGACATGCAGATCATATTTAAGTAACCGTCTCCCCGGATTTGTCGGCGCATAAACCCGCAGGACACCTACTATTTTCGTTCCGTTATATTCAGCGAAAATATCTTCAGGCCTGATGTTTTGTTTTTTACGATTGAGCTCAGCCAGGAGCCTTTTCGATACCTCCTCCAGGGAAAAGCTGGCGAACTCACCAAACCTGCCGATACCCAGAATCCTGGTCAGTCCTGTATACGCAGTGTCTTTATATCTGGTATCGTGGCAGACGACAATGAATGGAGGGTAGAGCACGGTGCCGCTTTCGGACGCGACCGGTTCCCTTGTTTGATCAAGCCTGGCAGAAAACTTTCTTGACTGGCTATTGGTAAAATTCAGCTCGGTTTTGCAGTAGGCAAAAAACATGGGGGCCTGAATAAAGCACACAGATATACAGGTGCTGATCCTGGTACGGGCCCCGTAGGGGGCCTTCATGTATGTCGGGCAGTGACTGCGGATGAGATCGTCTGAACCGATTTCAAGAGGGATGTCTTTGCCAAAGGTCTTTTTCCTTCTGAACGCGGCCTTTTTGTAGGTGTATATTCTTCTGGCGGCCTTGGAGAAAAACCCGCCGTCAAGGTTAATGCCCGCCGCCATGCCATCTTCATAGAGCAGCGTCGCATTATCATACCGCATGGCAGAACGGATTTTTTTTCTGAATTCATCCGCTTCAACTTTACCGTATCGTTCATATTGGATGGATTTTTCGTCCACATCCTGATGAATCAAGCCTCCGGGCAGAAAGAGCGCGCCTTTATTGTCATATTTGCCGGTGGCGCCTTCCTCGAGGGTTGCAGGCATGAACCCCGCCTGCTTATGACCGAGCATTTTCCAGAGCGTATCAACCCGGATAGCAATAATTTCTCTGATTAACTCGTTGCCGAGTATGGTTTTTTTAAAGATCATTGAGCACCTTGTAACATGTTGCAACCCCATCGGTTTCGGACGATTTGGCGGGGTTACCTTTTTTCATGCAGCATCCTCCGGTTTATTGCTCTTTGTTTGCTTTTCGAAGCATGGAATGCAGACAGATTTTTCGTCAATCTGCCGCAGTCGTGATTCCATGACCGACTCCCCGCAGATTGGGCAGGGGATGGATTTCCTGATCCTTGCCGGTTCCAGCTCAGGGTCGGAAATGGCTGTTACCGACAGGATGCTTTCTTCAGGGGCAGACAGGATCCAGTCAGTCATGGCATTTCGGTCCCTTCGCATGTCCTCTGTTATGCTTTTACCATGAAAGAGGACCCGAACGCCCGATCGTGAAGATCGTGAGTAGATGGTATAGACCTGTTTCCCGTAGTCGCGAAACAGCAGGTTGCCCTTGCCGAACGTGCAGCCGGTAACACACTGCAAGGCGTCCACACCGCAGGCATCGTTCTCGACAATTGCTACCAGTTCTTCATCTTCGGCACGCATTGACCTGAGTTTGTCCATTGCCGCTGCGGCCATCCGGTATCCGATAGCCAGACCCGGGCATTCATGACCGTGAAAATGAACTATTTCCTGGTAGTTCATAAGAAAATATCCTTTTATTGCGGTTTATTTTTTTTTAAGCAAAGCCCGCCATCCGGTAGCAGGCTGC
>Ga0224507_10001239_pt1 | contig 10242 bp, 9 predicted proteins | sample SF_Jan12_sed_USG_3_FD_170159 | JGI IMG/M metagenome (GOLD analysis project Ga0224507, IMG submission 170159) | Sediment microbial communities from San Francisco Bay, California, United States - SF_Jan12_sed_USGS_13 | ecosystem: Environmental > Aquatic > Marine > Sediment | place: USA: California...
GGAGTCGAAGTCATAGGAGGGAAGCATAATATCATATGGTACAAGTAATTTTAGTTTAATTCGTGCAAACACAGAAGTGGACTTGCTCAAAAAAAGCCCGATATTTTGAAACTGACCCAAATCATTGCATATGAATAAATAGCTTAATAACTTTATTCATTTAATAATAAAGTTATTATAACTATGTACAAGGTAACATTCCTATTATTGGCGGTTTTTTTTACCGATTCGGTTAACGGTCAGGAAGATTATGCAGCACAAAGAGAAGAAATGGTTAAAAGCCAACTCTTAACCAGAGGTATCAATGAACCCCAAACAATCAGGGCCATGCGAGTGGTAGAAAGGCACAAATTTGTACCTCCGGCAGTCAAAAAATATGCCTATGAAGATGGAGCTTTGCCAATTGGTAATGAACAAACCATCTCGCAACCATATATTGTTGCGTATATGACGCAGGAGTTGCAATTAAAACCCGAAGATCGGGTTCTTGAAATTGGCACTGGTTCAGGGTATCAGGCCGCAGTGTTAGCAACTATTGTTGATACGGTTTATACCATAGAAATTGTTGCACCACTGGGTATTGAAGCTCAGGAACGATTACAAAGTTTGGGCTATAAAAATGTGTATACTAAAATTGGTGATGGTTACCATGGCTGGCCAGACAAAGCCCCTTTTGATGCCATTATAGTAACCGCAGCTGTAGAGGTCATACCACCGGCTTTATTAGATCAGCTGGCCGAAGGGGGAAGAATGATCATCCCTGTAGGGCAGACAAAAAACCATCGAAACCTCATACTTGCTACTAAGAAAAACGGAAAAATAAAAACTAAAAAACGTATACCAGTAGTGTTTGTTCCTTTTACCAGAAGCCAGGACTAAGTCATTTAAGTATAGAAGCTGATTGTTTATTGAGCGTAGCCGTGTTCACTGAGCGAAGCCGTGCTTACTGAGCGGAGCCGTGTTGACTGAGCCGAGTCGAAGTCAAAGGATTGAACTAAGCACAACCGTATTAACTGAGCGGAGCCGTGTTGACTGAGCGGAGTCGAAGTAGTAATTTATGGTAAATAGTCAAATTTCAGGGTATAGTTTGATCTGTGTATTATAATAGCTTTGTGATGTTTGCATGTAAAAGCAGGCCGAAAAAAGGCCTTAGCATAAGGGTTGATAATAAAACAAGCTTATTGTATAGTGACTTTTTAAGAGGCCTCAAAAGAAAATTTACTTCAGCAATGTAATTGTTCACTGAGCGTAGTCGTGTTCACTGAGCGCAGCCGTACTCAATGAGCGGAGTCGTGTTTACTGAGCGCAGTCGTGTTGACTGAGCGCAGTCGAAGTAATAGGATGAAAGCATAATCTGTACGGAACGGTATTCTAACAAATTTAATCTATGATTAATATCTCATATAAAAATATTTTTTTAACTTAGTTAAGAGATACATAATTAAAAATGATGGATATATTTAGTTATATAATTATTGGTTTAAAAATAATTGTCGGTTTAAGTATTTTAAATGTTTGGTTAATTCAACCTCAAAAAGCTACAAAATGGCGAGGTGGGGCCGCTACAACTATTGTTGAAGAATTTGAGGTTTATGGCCTGCCTAAGTCAGTTTGTTACCTCATAGGTTTTTTTAAAGTAACATTAGCTTTAATGTTATTAGCCTCTATAAAATTTGAGTATTTAACCATAATTGCAAGTTTAGGGTTAGCCTTTCTTTTGCTGGGGTCCATATGGATGCATATGAAAGTAAAAGATGAATTATACAAATCATTTCCAGCCTTTTTATTTTTAGTGTTGAATCTTATTATTGCTTATAGTGCGTATTAAAAAAATCGCTACAAATAGACAGGTTTAATAAGTGGAATGATTATTTACTGGTTAATCTACTAAAATAACATGATGTTAAATAGAACTTCAATTTTTAGATCGGCCTCAAAAGAAAAATTATTGAACTCATAAACGATTAAGTTTATGAATACTTCATATTTCTTTAAACATAATATCTAACGATATGATCCTTTAGCTAACGCAATTTGAATGTAGTCCGTAAAATATCTTTAACATAATATCTGTCGATATAATACACAGCGTTTAGTTATTGCATGACGTAATTTTCTTTAACATAATATCTAACGATATGATCCTTTAGCTAACGCAGAAGGAATATAGATCGTAAAATATTTTTAACATAATATTTGTCGATATAATACACTGCGTGTAGTTATATCTGATATTATGTCAATCAGCATAGCTGAACGCTATTTTACAATAATTCATTTGTTCTATAATTAATATTATGTTAAATAGAATATTTGACATCTACTCCTGTACATCAAAATCATACTAATTTTTATTTCTTAAAATTAGCATTTAAAACCAATAACGGTATATGCATATGTTTACTGATGTTCTTACTATATGTTCTGTCAAATAACCTTTCAATGAAATTATGTTTTTTAGCAATAATACATAGCATATCCAATTCTCTGCTTTCAATAAACATTTGAATGCCCGAACCAACCTTAGTTTCAGTAAGCAAATAAAAATTTATTGGGGTTTTTGAAACTATTTGCTCCAGTTCATCCTTTAGGCCGACTTGTTCATCGCTTAAAGATTCATGATCAACCAAAATATGAAAAACCGACAGTGTTGCCTTTGCCCTTTCCAGCAGATCTGTCAAGGGTTTTAACAGCTGCTCTGTAAATTTCACTTCATAATCAGTTGCCAGTCCGATTTCTGTATATTTTTTATATACCGTGTCTTTAGGTACCGCTATTAACGGACAAGCAACGCGACCTACCAGAGATGCCGTATTACTCCCTACCGTCATATCTTTTACCGCATTGCTGCCGGTTGTTCCCATGACGACCATATCAATGTTATATTTTTCAAGACATTGTTCAACCGCATCTGTAAACACATTGTACATAGAGATCATTTTAAAATCATGGTGCGGCTTCTCCGAATATTGCTTGATACGGTTCAAAATATCCCTTAGATCACTTTCACTGTTCTCTTCTTGGGCTTTGTGAATTGCCTTTTGAGCCATTTTTGAAGAAATACCGGATGTTGGTGGCGACATGGTCTGTTCAAAGCTGTTTAGTACGTAAAATGTACAAGACTCTTTTGCAAACAATTGCAGGGCGTATTGAATGGCATGCCATGAATTGTCTGAAAAATCTGTTGGTAAGAGTATATTTTTCATTGTAATTCATTTAAACAAGGTAAAGATACCAACTTTAACCCCAAAACAAGGATGGGATCAGTGAAAATGTATAACTAGAAAATCAATTATACCCCACTATTAATATCTTTCCGGCCCATATTTAATTTCATATAGTGTACTTTTGTACCATGTTCAAAAGTAAATTATCTCAGTTTGAATTTATAAGTTTGATGGCCTTTTTGATGTCTGTCGTGGCATTGGCCATTGATGCCATATTACCGGCTTTGGATCAGATCGGATCTGCTATCGGTACGACTGAGATCAGCGATAATCAATTGCTTATTACCATGATCTTTCTGGGTCTTGGTATTGGCTCTTTGTTTTTTGGTCCCATATCAGACGCTTTGGGAAGAAAACCAATTGTTTTTTTGGGCTTTGGTATCTTTATCATAGCCAGCTTTATTTGTGTTTATGCAGAAAATCTGGAAATGATGATTGTTGGCAGGATTTTACAGGGCATCGGACTTTCGGCCCCAAGAACCATTAGTGTCGCCATGGTTAGAGATTTGTACAGCGGTGATTATATGGCCAGAATCATGTCGTTTATAACGGTGGTCTTTATATTAGTACCTATCATAGCACCGGCGCTTGGTAAATTCATTTTAGACAGTTATAGCTGGCAGGCAATATTTTATATCCAAGTGATTTTCAGTGTTATAGTAGCTTCTTGGTTTTGGATCAGGCAGCCCGAAACTTTGCTAAAAACGCAAAGAATTAAATTTAGTACCCACCTCTTTGTCGATGGCGCAAAAGAACTCATAAAATATAAACAAACCATGGCTTACACCCTGATCTCAGGCTTTATCACCGGATCATTCATGGTGTATTTAAGTACGTCACAACAAATATTTCAACAGCAATATCAGTTAAGGGAAGAATTTCCGTTTATTTTTGCCGCTCTGGCCATATCAGTGGGTACAGCCACTTTTTTAAACGGCACCCTTGTATTAAAATACGGTATGAGAAATCTGGTGCGCATTGCCATGGTATTCTTTTTTACCATTTCACTGGTTTATATCTTGCTATTTTATGGAAAATCAAATCCTGATATTAAGATTTTACTCACCTTTTTTGGATTGCAGTTTTTTGCTATCGGATTTTTGTTTGGTAATTTAAGAGCTCTAGCCATGCAACCTGTTGGTCATATTGCAGGTATTGCAGCCGCCATTACAGGGTTTGTTTCAACCTTAATGGCCGTGCCAATAAGCACTTTGATTGGCAAATATGTATCTGATACGGCCCTGCCGCTGTTTATTGGTTTTACGATCTGCGGCCTGCTTTCTATTTTAATCATGATCTTTTTAAAATATGCAGGAAATAAAACTACTGCTCTAGATTCCTGATATCAATAGAAATAAGTGCACTTTGATCAAATTTGACATGCAACTCTATAGGATTACAACAAATTTCACAATCTTCAATATAAGTTTGTTCAGTGACAGAACTATCCAGCAGCATGGAAATTTCTTCCCAACAATAAGGACATTGAAAAAAATAGGGTTCCATAAGTATATTTTGTTTAAAATATTTTAAGCATCAAAGTCTATGCCTTTGACCATAAATATAAAAATTATTTAATTAAAACTTCATATGGAAGCATATATACATCAAAATTCCAGGCGCTTATCTAAAAAGAATCATTAGGGCACCAATGGCTGTGACAATCAATACAAATTTTCGATACAAGGCATTGTTAATCGCTTTAATAATAGCGATACCCATAAAAAAACCTATCACAATTCCGGGAACCAATAGTAAATTTAAGAGTAATGAATCCCTTGTTACCGTTTTCCAGACAAAAATATGAAACGGTAATTTAAAAACATTGATAATAAAAAACAACCAGGCTGCTGTACCAATAAATTCATTTTTTGGCAATCGCATGGCTAAAAAATAAATGTTAGCAAATGAACCTGCCAAATTTCCAATCATTGAAGTAATACCCGATAACAATCCCATGCCGCTTGAAATAGCCCAATGTTTTGGAATTTCTATGGGTGTTTTTCTTAGATCCATCCAAAACATGATCACAACCGTGCCTAAAATAAAAACAGCCATCAGGAGTTTGAATAGTGCTTCTGAAATATCATTACCAAACCATACACCTATCAAAACACCAATAACCATCATGGGCAACAGCTTTCCCATGTATTTCCATTGGGTATGTCTATGGTAATAGATCACCGCAAAGATATCAGCCAGTATCATCAATGGAATTAAAACACCGGTTGAAGCTTTTCCTCCAAAAACCATGGCCATTAAGGTTACTATAACCACGCCCAGGCCCTTTACGCCTGCTTTTCCCATGCCCAAAATCAAAGCAGCTAAAAAAGCAAGAAACAAATCTATGTTAGAAAGTCTGTAATAAGAAATTACTTCTGTCAGGTAGTCCACACATTAATTTTAAGTCGTGAAAGGTACATATAAATCCAAATTAAAACAGAAGTTGGTACACCAAATATATGCAGTCAATAAAAAACCGGATAACATTTTTGTAATCCGGTTTTAAAAATAATTAAGGTTCGATCAATTGATCTAGGTTTGGTCAAATTGATCTAATTAATTAGCTTGTGCTTTCGCGTCTTGAATCATTTTATCATTGGCTGCAACACCTATTTCAACTCTACGGTTCTTGGCACGATTGGCATCAGAATCATTTGGAAATCTTGGAGCTGTTTCTCCAAAGCCTTTCACTGTAAAACGGTTTCCTGAAATACCTTTATTTTTGAAATAATCAGCCACCGACTGGGCTCTTTTTTTAGATAGTGTCATATTATATGCTTCTTCACCTGTATCATCAGTATGACCTTCAATCATTAATATGGTGTCTGGAAATTCAACAAAAACTTCTGAGATCGCATTTAAATTTTCCTTAGCAGTACCGGTTAATTCAGCACTGTTCAAAGCAAATGTTACACCTGATTTATCATCAAAAACAACTTGTATCCCTTCTCCTACTCTTTTAACTTCAGCTCCGGGAACAGCTTCTTCAATTTTATCGGCTTGTTTATCCATTGATTTACCTATCAGTCCGCCAGCAGCACCACCTATGGCTGCACCTATCAATGCGCCACCAATGTCACCACCAATTAAACCGCCTATCAAAGCGCCACCTGCCACACCTAATCCGGCGCCTTTTTGTGTTTTGTTTGCATTTTCTATAGCGGTACAACTTATTGAAAACGCCATTATTACAGCGATTGCCAATGTAATGCTTGTTAGTTTTTTCATAAATACACTTTTTAGAGGTTGGTTAATTTAATTTATAATGCAAAGTCTTCTGAAACCTTGGTAAAGGTCATCATCACATCAAAAGGATTGCCTTCATAAGTAGTGGCAATACGCATTTCCATAGAGTTTTCAGATAAATTAACGATATCAGATCGATAACCTCTGTTTGCCGCATCTAATGGCTTGTTTTTTTCGTCTACATATTTAAACTGAAATTGATAAGTGCCATCACCGGGTTCAAAAAATGACCAGTGAATCCTGTTGGTGGAAGCTTCACAATAAGAAGATGCATTGATATCAAATTTACCCGACCCGTTATTAGGTATAAACACCCATTGGCTGCCTTTAAAACAAGGAGAATCTGCCAGATCAAATAAATTTGCTTTGTAAAGTCCTTTATCTCCAACAAATCTAATATTGGTGACTTCCCATGTGCCTTTCAATGTTTTTTTACTGAGTTTCGTACTGCTTTCTGAGCTGGAACTGCTGCTGGATGACCCGCACGACATGAGCAGTATTGCTATAACTAGGTAGGTTAATTTTTTCATTTTATTTGGGTTTATTTTTTAAGGATACCAAATTTAATGAAAAATATTGAATAAAATGTAATCAAATTATTTAATATTAGCAATTTAATAAAAGTTCGACACAATTGATATCAATAATTTATTATTTCACTAACCGTTTCTTTCAGTCTTTGTTTAGGTAAATAATGCGCTTCAAGATTTTTTGCAAATGGCACAGGTATTTCTAAAGCAGCTACTCTTTTTACAGGAGCATCCAAATATTTAAAGCAATGCTCTGTGATCATGGCTGAAAGATCTGATGCTATACCTCCAAACATCGTATCTTCCTGAAGAATGATGACTTTACCCGTTTTTTTAACCGAATTGTAAATTGTTTCGGTATCTAAAGGCTGCAAAGTTCTTAAGTCAATGATATCAGCAGAAATTGCTTCCTGTGACATCACTTCAAGAGCCCAGTGTACGCCCGCACCATAAGTGATAATACTGAGATCATCTCCGGTTTTTAATACAGAAGCCTTCCCGAAAGGCAGTGTATAATAATCGTCTGGAACTTCCTGATAAACAGATCTGTATAGTTGCTTGTGTTCGAAAAACAATACCGGATTAGGATCAGCAATAGCTGTTGCGAGTAAGCCCTTGGCATCATAAGGAAAAGCCGGGTAAACCACTTTTAATCCAGGGGTTTTTGTAAACCAGGCTTCGTTGGTCTGGCTGTGAAATGGCCCTGCTCCTACACCGGCACCACAAGGCATACGCAATACAATATCAGCATGCTGCCCCCAGCGATAATGCGATTTGGCCAGTAAATTAATAACAGGATTGAAGCCTGATGTGATAAAATCAGAAAATTGTAACTCAACCACCGATTTGATACCGCAAACCGATAAGCCGTATGCCGCCTCAATGATCGATGATTCGCAAATCGGTGTATTTCTAACTCTATCCTTACCAAATGCATTAGAAAAACCATCGGTTACCTTAAAAACACCGCCATATTCTGCAATATCCTGTCCCATAATAACCATATCCTCATGCTTTTCCATAGCCTGATACAAGCCTTTTGAGATCGCATCTACAAATCTGATTTTTGATTTTTTTGAACCAGGTATAACATCTTGATATTCATAGCTATGAAATACATCATTTAATTCGTTGGATAAATCAAATTGAACTTCATCTTCATCAAAAGCTTTCTTTAAATGATCACTGATCTCATGAATAAATTCTTTCTTCAAAGCGACATCCAGTGCCTCGGTCAGAATATTTTCATGCCTTAAAAAATGTTGAAAATTCTCAACAGGATCCTTTTTTGCCCATGATTCGATCAAAGCTTTAGGTACATATTTTGTTCCGCTGGCCTCTTCATGTCCACGCATTCTAAACGTTTTAAATTCCAATAACACCGGATGCGGATTTTTCCGGATCTCTTTGGCTATTTCATTGACTTTGGTATAAACCTCAATGATATTATTACCATCAATAATATGGCTTTCCATGCCATAGCCTATACCTTTATCGGCAATATTTTCACATTTAAACTGCTCTGACGAGGGTGTTGATAGCCCGTAACCATTGTTTTCTACACAGAAAATAACCGGTAAATCCCATACAGCAGCAAGATTTAAAGCCTCGTGAAAATCACCCTCACTTGTGGCGCCGTCACCGGTAAAAACTGCTGTGACCTGGCCATTTTTTTTCAGCTTATTTGCCAGTGCTATCCCGTCCGCCACACCTAACTGGGGGCCTAAGTGAGAGATCATACCAATGATATGAAACGCCTGTGCACCAAAATGAAAAGACCTGTCGCGACCCTTTGTAAAACCATTGGCCTTACCCTGCCATTGCGAAAACAGCCTGTATAGAGGAATTTTTCGATTAGTGAACACGGCCAGATTTCGATGCATCGGTAAGATATATTCATCTTCCTTCAGGGCTAAGGTCACGCCTGCAGATATGGCTTCCTGTCCCATCCCTGAAAACCATTTAGATATTTTTCCCTGACGCAGAAGGATCAACATTTTTTCCTCTATCATACGAGGCAACAACATGGCTTTATACAGATCCAATAACTGATCTGCACTCAAAATATCTTTTTGAAACTGCATTTAATTGATTTTTTTGACTTTTTAGTTAGTAATTAAAAAGCAAGTAAATGTAATATTTAAGTTTTTAAGAAAAAAGTTGTACCATAAATTAAAATTTAATTCAAAAAACAAAAGCCCACCTAACAGATCTGTTAGCTCACCTTTTCAAGGACCATTGATATGCCCTGACCGACGCCAATACACATCGTACAAAGTGCTTTTTCAGCATCCGAATGCTGTAATTGATAATAGGCACTGGTAACGATTCTGGCGCCACTCATACCTAAAGGGTGTCCTAAGGCTATGGCACCTCCCAATGGATTGATACGCTGATCATCATCTGCCAGTCCCAAGGCACGTGTACAAGCTAAAGATTGTGCTGCAAAGGCTTCATTGAGTTCGATGATATCCATGTCATCAAGATTTAAATTTAATTTTTTCAGTAATTTTTTGCTTGCCGGAACAGGTCCCATACCCATAATGCGCGGCAGCACTCCCGCTGTGGCCATACCTAATATTTTTGCTTTTGGCTTTAAATTGTATCGTTTTACAGCTTCCGCGGAAGCGATCAGCAAGGCAGCAGCCCCGTCATTAACGCCCGAAGCATTGCCTGCCGTTATACTTCCTTCAGGCCCTGTAATAGATCTCAAAGTACTCAATTTCTCCAATGAAGTCAAGCGCGGGTGCTCATCTTGTGATACAGTGATCGGATCCTTTTTTCGTTGCTGAATTATTACCGGAACAATTTCCCTGGAAAGAACCCCTTCTTTTTGCGCCTTGGCAGCTTTTTCCTGACTCCATTGAGCAAAAGCATCCTGATCTTCTCTTCTGATATTAAAATCATCTGCAATATTCTGTGCCGTTTGAATCATGCCTTCCGTACCATACATTTGATTCATTTTTGGGTTTTCAAAACGCCAACCTATCGAGGTATCGTAAATTTTGGCATTTCTCGAGAATGCTGTTTCAGCTTTTCCCATAACAAAAGGCGCACGCGACATGCTTTCAACACCTCCGGCAATCATCAAATCTGTTTCTCCAGATTTTATGGCTCTTGCTGCAATACCTATAGCATCCATGCCTGAACCGCAAAGTCTGTTGATGGTTGATCCGGGAACTGTTTCAGAAAAACCGGCGAGTAATGAAGACATTCGGGCCACATTTCTATTGTCT
>Ga0224507_10001242_pt1 | contig 10233 bp, 9 predicted proteins | sample SF_Jan12_sed_USG_3_FD_170159 | JGI IMG/M metagenome (GOLD analysis project Ga0224507, IMG submission 170159) | Sediment microbial communities from San Francisco Bay, California, United States - SF_Jan12_sed_USGS_13 | ecosystem: Environmental > Aquatic > Marine > Sediment | place: USA: California...
TGGCGTCGTAATATATCATCAGCTTCCAGTTCAATTCCTCTGAAAACGGGTATTTCTCCCTGTTCTATGCATCGACTATATTCTTCTATAGTTCTTACATTTTGTGAGTAATTATCCCCAATACTGCTGATGGCAGTAATGCCCATGGCAACGATATCGCAGTCTGCGTGGGTTGAGTAACCCTGGAAATTTCTGTGCAGGGTTCCCTGTTGCTGAGCTTTACTTAGGTCATCAGTTTGCTTGGCAAAATGATCCATGCCTATATAGACGTAGCCTGCCTGCTGTAATTTCTCGATAGTGAGTTGCAGTATTTTTAATTTTTCTTCTGCACTGGGCAGGTCTTCCTCTTTAATTCGGCGCTGCGGCTTGAACATATCAGGCATGTGCGCGTAGTTATAAACAGCAATACGGTCAGGATCGGCATCAATGGTTGCCTGGATGGTTTTTTCAAAACTGGCCAATGTCTGTTTTGGTAGGCCGTACATTAAGTCTATATTTATAGAGTGAAAGTTATTTTTTCGAGCCGCAGTGATGACTTCAATAATAAGTTCTTTGCTGTGAACGCGGTTGACGGCCAGTTGTACATCAGGGTCAAAATCCTGCACACCAAAACTGATGCGATTGAAGCCGATATCGCGTAATTGTTTAATGCGTTGCTCGTCTACGGTACGTGGATCAACTTCAATGCCAAACTCATCCTCATCGCCTTCAGGTACATTAAAGTGTTGCTTGATGGTGTTGAAAATATCGGTGATGGCTTCATTGTCAAGAAAGGTAGGTGTGCCGCCGCCCCAGTGAATTTGAGTGACCGGACGATCTTTATCAAACAATGAGCCCTGTATAGCAATTTCTTTTTTGAGTAAATCAACGTAGGCGGGAGCTTTTGCTTTGTCCTTGGTCACGATTTTACTGCAGCCGCAGTAGTAGCAAATGGTGTCGCAGAAAGGAATGTGCAGATAAAGCGACAGGGCAGTGGGTATGGGGTCGTTATTGCTGTCATCCACCCACTCACGATAATCTTCAGCACCATAGTCAGTATTGAACTGTACGGCTGTTGGGTAAGAAGTGTAACGAGGACCCGAACAATCGTAACGACTGATCAAATCTTTGTTGAAGATGACTTGATTGTTCATATAATTCCTTTGGTTTTGGTCGAACAATTGTATGGTGTCTGTTTTTTTACGAGCGTGACATGTATCAAGTGGGGGGGATGTCACAATAATTTTTTTTACTCATTCTAAATTGAGTTTAAATAAAAAACCACATAGATGGTGCTTGAATAATTATGCATGTATTTTTACTTGGTCTAAATCAAGTTTTTGTGAAAAAATTTTCAAAAAACCTTATTTTTTATTGGTTTCTTTTGAATTGATTCTAATTGTATGGTTCAATTCTGTCTCGATTTATACTCAACGTCGGCGTGTGGGTGATAGAAGTTTCTTGTTCTAGAAATTATGATGTCAACCGAGCTGAAGGATTCAGGGTATGAGTGATGATAATTAAATTTACAAACTTTAGTCCTGTACCTATATTTTGTGGATTAGTTGTTTTGTATCGGATAAAATAATTAGATTATTCTAATATACTTTTGAAAAATAACAGTTCCGTAGGAACCAAGAAGGATGCATCTATGAATGATGAAACCATGACCTATAACTATACCGTCGTCAGACAGTTTGCCGTGATGACAGTTATTTGGGGTATTGTGGGTATGACTGTTGGTGTGCTGATCGCCTCGCAGATGGCCTGGCCTGCAATGAATTTTGATACTCCCTGGCTGACGTTTGGTCGATTACGTCCACTGCACACCAATGCGGTTATTTTTGCTTTTGGTGGTTCGGCTTTGTTTGCAACCTCTTACTATGCTGTTCAGCGAACATGTCATGTAAGGCTGTTTGCGCCTAAGCTCGCGGCCTTTACCTTCTGGGGCTGGACTACCATTATCCTGTTAGCAGCGATTACCTTGCCGCTGGGTATTACTTCATCAAAAGAATACGCCGAGCTGGAATGGCCAATTGATATTCTTATTGCTGTAGTCTGGGTGAGTTACGCGGTTGTTTTCTTTGGCACTGTCGCAACACGCAAGGTTAAGCATATTTATGTAGCAAACTGGTTCTTTGGCTCATTTATTATTACCGTGGCTGTGCTGCATATTGTTAATAGTGCCGCCGTACCGGTTTCATTGTTCAAGTCCTACTCTGCTTATGCTGGTGTACAGGATGCCATGATCCAGTGGTGGTATGGGCATAATGCAGTGGGTTTCTTTTTGACCGCGGGTTTCCTTGGTATCATGTACTACTTCCTGCCCAAACAGGCAGAGCGTCCGGTGTATTCTTACCGTTTGTCAGTAGTGCATTTCTGGGCTTTATCGTTTACCTATATCTGGGCGGGCCCTCATCACTTGCATTACACAGCTTTGCCAGACTGGACTCAGTCGCTAGGTATGGTGTTCTCACTGATTCTACTGGCACCTTCATGGGGTGGCATGATCAACGGTATGATGACTCTGTCGGGTGCCTGGGACAAATTACGTACTGACCCTATTCTTAAATTTATGATTGTCTCGGTTTCTTTCTACGGTATGTCTACCTTTGAAGGTCCGATGATGGCGATTAAGACGGTTAATGCCCTGTCTCACTATACAGACTGGACGGTTGGTCATGTACATTCGGGTGCTTTAGGTTGGGTGGCATTTATTAGTATTGGTGCGATTTACTTCCTGATCCCACGTTTATTCGGCACTGAAATGCACAGTAAAAAACTAATCGATATGCATTTCTGGATTGCGACAATTGGTGTTGTGCTTTACATCACATCAATGTGGATTTCAGGGATCATGCAAGGTTTGATGTGGCGAGCAGTCAATGCTGATGGCACTCTGACCTACAGCTTTGTAGAAAGTGTGCAGTCTATGCATCCATTCTATGTGGTTCGCTTCCTGGGTGGTGTAATGTTCCTGAGCGGCATGCTAATCATGGCTTACAACGTATTTAAAACAGTCGCTAACCGTCAACCGGTTGTAGCAGCTATTCCTGCGCCAGCAGAAGCGCACTAGGAGAAGTAGATATGACATTACAGGAAAAAGTAGAAACCAAACTGGGTTTCCTGATTGTGCTTTCAATTGTTGTTATTCTTTGGGGAGGCCTGGCGCAAATTGTTCCATTGTTCTTTCAGAAATCAACAACAGAACCGGTAGCAGGCTTAAAGCCCTATACCGCACTACAGCTGGCTGGTCGTGATATTTATATTCGCGAAGGTTGCGTAGGTTGTCACTCTCAAATGATTCGACCTTTCCGTGCAGAGACTGAGCGCTATGGTCACTATTCAGTTGCTGGTGAGTTCGTTTATGATCATCCTTTCTTATGGGGATCTAAGCGTACCGGTCCAGATTTGCAGCGTGTTGGTGAACGTTATTCAGATGACTGGCATCGTGCGCATTTGATTAATCCACGAGATGTAGTGCCTGAGTCTATTATGCCCAGCTACCCATGGTTAGATGAAAATAAGCTGGATGATCCATTGATTCAGGACAAGATGAAAGCATTGATGCTAGTAGGTGTGCCTTATACCGAAGATGATGTGGCGAATGCGCCAGCGGCTTTGGAAGGTAAACAGGAAATTGATGCGCTGATAGCCTATCTGCAGTCTTTGGGTACTAAGGTTAAAGTACGTCGATGATTACAGTACAAATAATCTGGACCGTCGTTGCGTTTGTCATATTTGTTGGCATCGTAATATGGGCGTGGGGAAGTGGTCGTAAAGCCGAGTTTGATAAGGCGGCGCGTATGGCCATGGATGATGACAAACCAATTAGTAATAATGAAACAAATTAGGAGTAATCATGGCTGACTTTAATAGCGAGTTCTGGAGCTGGTTTATCAGTGCTATAGCCTTGGGTGGAATTATCTGGATGCTGATTTTGCTACAGATAAACAACAAAGCACAATTGCCGGGTGATGGTGAAGCAAAGCCTACCGGGCATGTTTGGGATGAAGATCTACAGGAATTGAATACACCGTTGCCACGCTGGTGGCTGTACATGTTTTACATCACCATTGTATTTGGTTTGGTGTATCTTGCATTGTACCCAGGTTTGGGTAGTTACAAGGGTGCGCTGGGCTGGAGCCAGATTGGCGAATATGAAGCTGAAGTTGCGGCGGCAGATGCCGAGTTTGGTCCCCTGTATGAGAAATTTCTTGGTGAAGACCTGACCGTTCTGGCTGCGAATAAAGATGCTATGGCGACAGGTGAGCGTTTATTTGTGAACTACTGTTCAGTGTGTCATGGTTCTGATGCACGTGGTGCCAAAGGTTTCCCGAATCTGCGTGATGATGACTGGTTGTATGGTGGCGATCCTGAAATGATCAAAACTTCAATTATGTACGGCCGTACTGGTGCCATGCCTGCCTGGAAAGATGCTCTGGGTGGTGAAGAAGGTGTTGCTCAGACGGCTGAATATGTACAGCAGCTAGCGGGTCGCGATGTGAATGCAGATCTGGCCGCACAGGGTAAGGCCAAGTTTGATATGTTCTGTGTTGGTTGTCATATGCCAGAAGGCACGGGTAATCAGGCTATGGGTGCACCAAACCTGACTGACAATGTCTGGTTGTATGGTGGTACTGCAAAAACGATCAAGCAAACGATAGCCATGGGTCGTGCTGGTCGTATGCCGGCTCACGCTGAATTCCTTGGTGAAGCAAAAGTACATATTCTGGCAGCTTATATATATAGCCTGTCTAATGAGAACAAATAATTGAATGGGAATAAGTATCACTAGCCAAAAAGTTTGAATCGTGTAATATCAGGCTCTATGGCTAGTGTACCCGTAATACAAAGAGTTGTTTCAATACTATGGCCGTCTTTTATAACCGGCGGTATTGCGACAATTATCTTTTTCACAATTTTTGATCCCAGTATCATATTTATCGATTACGATATCAGTCGTTTGGGTGCCTATACAGTAGGCTTTTTTACTTTCTGGTTGTTCGGCGTATTTAACTGTATGGCGACCTGTTATTTTTTAAAACCTTGTAAAATGCCTGAAAAACCCAAGACTGAATCTGTTGTCGAAAAATAATTGATTCTTAAAATTCTGGTTTTTTAACTGGAATTGTTTTCGTTATCATCTAACAGAATTAGGTAATAAACTAATACACTAGCCTGCAATGAATGAGCCTTCTAACAAAGAAGTAGTTTCTGGTATAACGAAGTCTGACCTGCCTGTTTCGATAGAATCAGGTCAGTCGTTATACTCCAAACATGAGAAAGTCTATCCGCGTGAGGTGCATGGCCTTTTTGCAGCGCTTAGGGTGACTGGTGTTTTTGTTTTGCTGGGTCTGTACTACATCATTCCATGGCTAGAATGGGAAGGAACACAGCTTGTTCTGTTTGACTTACCCAATCGAAAATTTCATATCTTTGGTATTATTTTCTGGCCTCAGGATTTCTTTTATTTAGCGTTGCTGTTAATTATTGCAGCTTTATCCCTGTTCTTTTTTACCGCTCTGGCTGGACGACTGTGGTGTGGTTATGCCTGTCCACAAACCGTCTGGACAGAAGTCTTTTTATGGATAGAGAGAAAAGTAGAAGGTGATCGACCTAGGCAGATGAAGCTGGATAAGGCTCCCTGGACGTTTGATAAATTAAAAATCAAGGCGACCAAACATTTTATCTGGGTTATTTTTTCTTTATATACAGGTTTAACTTTTGTTGGTTATTTTTCTCCATTACGAGAACTGGCAGCTAATGCCTATAGTTTGAATCTTGGGCCATGGGAATGGTTCTGGATTATTTTCTATAGCGTTGCTACCTACGGTAATGCAGGCTGGCTGCGTGAGCAGGTATGTACTTATATGTGTCCCTATGCGCGCTTCCAGAGTGCGATGATTGATAGTGACACGCTAATCATTTCTTATGATACAGCGCGAGGTGAATCTCGCGGTAAGCGTAAGAAAGGTGAAGATCCCAAAAATCAGGGTTTGGGTGACTGCATAGATTGCACTATCTGCGTCCAGGTTTGTCCTACAGGTATTGATATTCGTGATGGCCTGCAATACGACTGTATTGGTTGTGCTGCCTGTATTGATGCCTGTGATGATGTTATGGAAAAGGTGGGTTATGAAAAGGGTCTGATTCGCTATACCACCGAAAATATATTAAATGGCTCTACAGCTCATTTCATCCGCCCTCGAATTGTTGTTTATGGAATAATTTTGCTGGTGATTATTGTGAGCACATTTTATGCAATCTCTCAGCGAGAGCCACTGGCAATGGATGTGCTTCGTGATCGCAATAGTCTTTATCGTGAAACCAATGAAGGCTGGATTGAAAATGTCTATATTATCAAAGTAATGAACATGGAAAATATCACTCGGCGTTATCATTTGACGGTATCGGGTATAGAAGGACTTACTATTGATATGGATAGGCCAGAGGTTGAAGTGCCAGCAGGCAGTGTTATTGAGATACCGGTTCGAGCAAAGGTTAATCCTGATAATCTGGATAAACCGAGCAGTGCTATTCAATTTAAGTTGCAGGCTGATCATCAGCAAGATCTGAACATTAGTGAAGAAGCCCGTTTTATAGGTCCTAGATAAATGAATATGAGTAATTCGATTGTGCTGCCCTGGTATCGTTATCCAATGGTCTGGATGTTGATCGCTATTCCTTTTTCTGCGGTTATCATGGGTGTGATTATGATCTGGTTAGCAATCACGACCGATGACGGTCTGGTAGCTGACGATTATTATAAGCAGGGTATAGCGATTAATCGTAATTTATCCCGTGATGTTCTGGCGCAGGAGAAGGGGCTGGGCGCGGTGCTGGAAATGGATAATACTGATGGTCTGGTTCGGATTAATCTGGCGTTAGATAAAGGTGGTATCGACAGCTATCCGGACAGCGTGCAACTGAAGCTTCAATATGCCACGCACGATCACAACGATGTGCACTTAGTGTTGAATCATGGTCAGGGTGATCGTTATATCGGCATGGTTAAACGATCGCTGATGCCGGGTAAGTGGTATATCGAATTGAGTCAGGATGACTGGCGTTTGAATGGCTCTATGGATGTCAGCAAGCAAGTTAAAGTTCAGCTTGCTCCTTAATCTTCTTTTGAAGTTTCTGATGTAAAGAAATAATCCCGTCTTTGCGATAAACAAAGACGGGATTATTATTTTTTAGTGCCTGAAGTGGCGCATACCGGTCAGCATCATAATCATATTGTATTCATTCGCAGCTGCGATAACTTCATCGTCACGCATTGAACCACCGGGTTGAATAACGGCAACAATACCGGCTTCGTGAGCTGCATCAATGCCGTCTCTGAAAGGGAAGAAAGCGTCTGATGCCATGACAGACCCAGTAACATCCAGTTTGGCGTGTTCGGCCTTGATGCCGGCTATACGTGCACTATTGATGCGGCTCATCTGGCCAGCACCTACGCCGATGGTCATGCTGTCCTTACCATAAACAATGGCATTGGATTTGACGAACTTGGCAACGCGCCAGGTGAACAGCATATCGGTAATTTCCTTTTCGGAAGGTTTGCGCTCACTGACGATGTCCATACTATTGAACAATTGCAGATCGGCATCCTGAACCAGCAGGCCGCCGTTAACGCGTTTGTAGTCCAGGCGAGCCGCAACATTGTCCACGTCCCATTCGCCGCACTCCAGTAGACGGACATTTTTCTTTTCTGCAACAGCGTCTTTAGCACCCTGACTAATGGACGGTGCGATAATGACTTCAACAAACTGACGGTCAACAATGGCCTTTGCTGTCTCGCCATCGAGCTCTCGATTAAAGGCAATGATGCCACCGAAGGCCGACTCAGGATCGGTGCTATAAGCACGATTGTAAGCTTCCAGTAAGGTATCGTTAACAGCTACACCACAGGGATTGGCGTGTTTAACAATAACGCAGGCGGGATCTTTAAACTGCTTGACGCATTCCAGTGCGGCATCGGTATCACCGATGTTATTGAAGGAAAGTTCCTTGCCCTGAATTTGCTTAGCGGTCGCGATACAGGCTTCGGTTGAAGCAGGATCGATATAAAAAGCCGCGCCCTGATGTGGGTTTTCACCGTAGCGCATTTCCTGCGCTTTATTGAACTGAAGATTGATGGTGCGAGGTAACGCATCCTTTGTTCCATCTTCTTTGATGCGGCCCAGATAATTAGCGATCATGCCGTCATATTTTGCAGTATGCTCAAATGCTTTTACCGCTAAGTCAAAACGTGTGCCATCAGAGACTGTGCCGTCGCTGGATTTCATTTCATCGAGAACGCGATCATAGTCAACAGGGTCAACGATGATGGTGACAAAAGCATGATTTTTTGCAGTAGAACGAACCATTGCAGGGCCACCGATATCGATGTTTTCAATCGCATCAGCCAGTGTGCAATCTTCTCTGGCAACGGTCGCTTCGAAGGGGTAGAGATTGACTACCACCAGGTCGATGGGTGTGATGTCATTTTCTTTCATAACATCGTCATCTTTTCCACGACGACCTAAAATACCACCGTGTATTTTAGGATGCAGTGTTTTAACACGACCATCCATCATTTCCGGGAAGCCAGTGTGCTGTGAGACTTCCTTGACCGGTATGAACTCATCTGCCAGTAATTTGGCCGTACCGCCTGTGGAGAGGATTTCAATGCCTTGCTCGTGCAGGGCTTTGGCGAATTCTACGATGCCTGATTTATCCGAAACGCTGATAAGGGCGCGTCGAACCGGACGCTGGTTTAAATCGATCATTGTTGGTCTCGTCTGCGAGTATTACAAAGCCGGTGATTATACCGGAGAATGCCGCTGGCGTGGAGGGCCGGCTGGAAGAGTTTTGCCGAGGATTGTGAGTGCTACGCTAGTCCAGATCGTAGATGCGTAGTTTCTTACGCAGTGTGCCACGGTTCAGCCCCAGATATTCAGCTGCGCGTGATTGATTGCCGCCGGTGTGTTCCAGTACGCTTTCGAGTAGTGGTACTTCGATCTGGCTCAGCACCATGGCGTACATTTCGCTGGGTTCGGTATCTTCGAGTTCGTGCAAATAACGTTTTATCGAATTTTTTACAGCATCATAGATCTGAGATGTCTGCTGTGCAGTGTGTTCTTCATTTTTCTCCAGATGTTGATCTAGAGAATAAATATTCTGTGCGCTCATGCGGCTAGTAAGCTCCCTTTTTGTGTGAAAAATTTTATTGTTTTTTCAAGTTGAATCTCTGCAGATTCCACTTTGTTTATGTTTTTTCTAAACGACTCAACTTCGGCAATGAGTTCCAAGTTGGTCTCAACTGGCTGATTAAAATGGTGTTTACAATACCAGCCAATATGTTTGCGAGCGATGCGTACACCGGCGTACTCACCGTAAAAATCATACAGGCTTTTGAGGTGTTTATTCAAGAGCAAAATGACTTCTTTTGTCGATAAATCAGGTAAATTTTCCCCGTGCTTCAGGTAGTGTAATATTTCCCTGAAAATCCATGGTCGGCCCTGGGCTGCTCGACCAATCATGATACCGTCAACTCCGGTTAGTTGAAGTATTTTAGCTGCTTTTTCCGGGCTGTTTATGTCACCATTGGCGATAACCGGAATGTTGATACGTGATTTAACGTCTGCGATAGTTTCGTATTCTGCCTCGCCTTTAAATGCGCAGGCGCGACTACGGCCATGAATAGTGAGTGCCTGTATGCCTTCAGCTTCTGCGATGCTGGCAATGCTCAGGGCGTTGCGATTGTCGAGATCCCAGCCTGTGCGGGTTTTGAGTGTCACGGGTACATCAACGGCACTAACAACACTGTGCAAAATATCAGCAACCAATAGTTCATTTTTCATCAGGGCGGATCCCGCCATAACACTACAGACTTTTTTTGCCGGGCAGCCCATATTGATATCAATAATTTGAGCGCCATTGTCTACATTAAAGCGCGCTGCTTCGGCCATCTGTTCGGGATCAGTGCCTGCTATCTGAACGCTTCGAGGTGAGTTTTCACCAGTATGATCGAGCCTGAGCCGTGTCTTTCGAGAATGCCAGAGATGTTTCTGTGAAGTGACCATTTCTGAAACCGTCAGGGCAGCGCCCTGTTCCCGGCAAAGCGTGCGAAATGGGCGGTCGGTAATGCCGGCCATGGGGGCCAGTATTAAAGGATTGTCGAGAATGTACGGGCCGATTTTCACAGTTGTAATTTTGCCAGATAGACAGGTGTTTGAGTATCAAAGACCGATGAGCGATTTTACA
>Ga0224507_10001243_pt1 | contig 10231 bp, 9 predicted proteins | sample SF_Jan12_sed_USG_3_FD_170159 | JGI IMG/M metagenome (GOLD analysis project Ga0224507, IMG submission 170159) | Sediment microbial communities from San Francisco Bay, California, United States - SF_Jan12_sed_USGS_13 | ecosystem: Environmental > Aquatic > Marine > Sediment | place: USA: California...
ACAGCCGCCCGCGGAAACCTGACGAAGCTTGAGAGAACGCTTGAACATGGAAAGCATCTTCTTTTCCAGTGCAGCGGCAAGGGTTAATTCTGTTCCGTCTAAAACAAGGTCCTCCCGGCGGCGGACTGCAAGCCGGTAGTCATTGCCGAATGTCAGGGAACCGTGCGGACAGACCGGGCAGTCGGCACAGAAGAGACAGCGGCCGAGATTAAACTCAACCCGGTCACTTTGGCGAATAACAGCCCCGAATGGACAACGCTCAATACAGGCGGTACAGCCGGAGGGACATTTTTCAGGTCGAAGAACAGGCAGTCCCCGGAAGCGATCAGGAAGGACCGGCTCCTTTCCCGGAAAGCCGCCGGTTCTGTATCCCTGTCTGAAACGTTCACGTATGATTCGCAACATGCATATACCTCCCCATCACCGCTATAGATCAAATCCACAGTAGGATAGATTAAAACTCTTATTACAGAGCGGGAAATCGGAAATCTGTTCATCACGAAGCGCCATTGCCAGACCGCTCCAGTTAAAGAAGGAGGGATCGACCATCTTGTAACGCCTGATCCGGCCTTCTTTATCAGTAATGGCAACATGGGTAATCGGACCGCGCCAGCCCTCCGTCATTCCTACAGCCAGACATTCAGGGGTGAGGCTGCCGGTTTCAATGCAGAGTGGTTCCTCGGTTCTGCAATTGAGGTACCCCTGCACCAGGCTTATCGACTGTTCTATCTCCCGCTGCCGTATTCTGGCTCGGGCGTATACGTCACCGCTGGATTCAGTTATAGCGTCATATGTTTCTGTGGAATATAGCCCGGCTCCATGATGGCGGCGCGTATCGCAGTCGATGCCGCAGGCCTTGGCGGCAACGCCTGTAAGTCCCAGCGCAATGGCATCGTGTTGTGACACTTTACCCACACCTTCAAGACGGGAAAGCACAGAAGGCGTCTCAAAAAAAAGATCAAGGGCGCCACGGGTGTGGTCAGCTACTTCCGCTAACGTCTGCTGCAATTTTTCCTTCATTTTTTCGTTGACATCGAAAAGAACACCACCGGGCCGCACCATCCCCCTGCCGAACCTGCTCCCGCAGATCCCCGCAGTCATGTTGAGGTAATCGCCCCGGAGCCTTCCGCAGTAGGCTGCAGTCGGCAGAAAGCCGATATCGGCTGCCAGGGCGCCTATGTCACCGACATGATTGGCAAGCCGCTCCAACTCAAGGGCCAAGGCCCTGAGGACTAAAGCTTTTTTCGAGACCTTGCTCCGGGCAAGTGATTCGAGGACCATGCTGTACGCCGTCATGTGACCGATGGTGGTGTCTCCGGCGGCGGTTTCAATCTGATAGGGGGTCTGAGGCCATGGTCCCCCGAAAAGGAGACGCTCAATGCCGCGATGCTGATAGCCCAGCGAAATCTCAAGGTGCAGGACGTTTTCGCCATAGCATTGAAAACGAAAATGGCCCGGTTCAATGATGCCGGCATGAACAGGTCCTACGCCAACTTCATGGACTTCTTCACCTTCAACCGGAAAGTACTCCATGTCGCCCGCAAGAGGATGCTTCCGCGGATTTCTTTTCCAGGCATCTGTTTCACCGAACCAGGGAGCATGAAAACGAACAGGCTTAAACCATGGGTGGCCCTCGAACACAACGCCGAACTGTTCGGCAATTTCACGTTCAAAAAGATGCAGCTGAGGGCATTCGGGGGTCAGGGACTGGAGAACAGACCCGGCTTCGGCATGCAATACGGATAGACGAGCGTTATCTTCCGCAACAACGGCGTAAACTGACAGCGGTGAATCACCTTTATGCTGCAGATCGGCAAAGACGGCGGCAAGTCTTCCACCCTTGGCAAGAAGGGCGGCAAGGGTTCGGCCGAACTTCTGATAAGATAGCGGCAGGAGTTCGGCAATTTTTATGCTTCCGCCATTGGAGATGAAAGAATATTGATTCATTGTGCCGCCACTACAAGATCTGCAGCCTCTTGGAAAAGGGACCGGAGAGGTTCCGGAAGATAGAGGCCGAGGACAAGTACTGCTATAATAAGCAGTAACGGGCCAAGGACGGTCATGAATGTCTCACTTACCGCGTCCGATGGTTGCTGCCCCTCCATGGATGGGCCGAGAACAACGGTTATCACGGTGCTGCTCATACCGATAAAGATGATTGTCAGTAAAAGGATGAAACCGAAACCCAGGGAAAAATTGCCTGCGGCAAAAATCCCCCGGAGTATGATGAATTCGCTCATAAAGGGTCCGAAGGGGGGCGAGCCGGTGATGGCAAGGAAGCCGATCAGTAAAAGGCTGGCAGACCACGGCAGAACGTTAATAGCGCCCTGGGTTTCGCACATCCTCTTGCTCCCGAAGTAGCGATGAATGTTGCCTGCGCACATGAACAGTGCCCCTTTGGTCAATGCGTTGTTCATGACATGGAACATTGCACCGTAGGCGGCCAGTTTACCCATAGTCAGGCCGATAGCAAGAATGCCCATGTGCTCAACACTGGAATAGGCAAGCATTCTTTTAATATCACGCTGGCGGATCACGAATAACGCTGCGAAAACCAGGGAAAGTAAACCGAGAGCAAGGAGAAAATGGTGGGCCAGAGCCTGCTCACCGGCGGCAGTCATGATTTGCATAGCACGCAGAATAGCGAGAAATGCAACGGAAGTCAGGCCACCAGCCAGAAGGCCTCCAACAAGTCCGGGGGCCTCGCCGTAAGCGTCCGGCTTCCAGGTGTGCAGGGGGGCCAGACCCATTTTGGTACCGAAACCCACCAGTAAAAAAACAAAGCCGGTCCGCAGCCAGGGCTTGGACAGAAAACCGGCAGTTGTCAACATTTGGTCAATTTGCAGGGTATGTTCTTCTCCGCCCTTGAGTCCCGCATAAGCAACAAACAGAAGACCGAGCATGGCCAGGGCGATTCCTACCGAGCAAAGCAGGAGGTATTTCCAGGTTGCCTCGATGGAAAACCGGTTGCGGTTATAATAGATAAGAGGGGCGCTGACCACGGTGGTTGCTTCGACGGCCACCCACAGGAGACCTAAATTCCTGGCTGCAGTGGACAGGCTCATGGCGCCAAGAAAAATCAGCAGACAGGCGATGAATGTCCTGTTGCCCCAGGTTGGATGCGTTCGAAAGTATCCGACAGCATACAGCGAGGAGGCGGCAAAAAGAAGACTGATCACCAGCAGAACAAGTCGGCCAAGGGCATCAAGCCCGAGCATTGTATCAGCAGTATATAATTCGGGAGAAAACACCCCCTTGAAAACGAGGGCGATATGGAATAAAGCCGTTACCGGAATGACAAGGGGGCGAAATCGTTCAGAAGGGAGAACAGCCGCAACAAGTGCTGCTATAAACGGCAACCCTATTATAAAATAAAGGTTCATGAAATTTATTCTTTTAAAAGACTCAGGTGCTCAGTGTTTATCGATGAATATTCACGGTTAATGTGGTTCATGACGATCCCCATGACAAAAATAGCGACCAGCATATCCAGCAGTACCCCGGCTTCAACCAGAATGGGCATCGCTTCTGCAAGCAGAATACTGAAAATGAAAATGCCGTTTTCAAAAATCAGGTAGCCAAGAACCTGGGTAATCGCCTTGCGCCGGGTTATGAGCAAGAGAAAACCGGTACCAAGTGTGGAGAGTGTCGCCGGAATAAACAGGGAATGGAGATGATGAGGCAGCAGGGGGAGGTGATCGGCAAACAAAAAGGCCCCCGCCGTAATCAGGGCACCAAGCACGAGGGTTGCGATATACCCGATGCGGGGCTCAATTTCGCGGCGGATGCGGACCTGGCGGATCGCCCGGAACAGTAACCATGGAATTATACCGCCCTTGATGATCAGGGCACCGGTCAACAGCAGCAACGAATGGCCGTTAACGCCATGGACAAGGGGGGGCAGCAGGGCGAGAAGAATACCCTGCGAGGCTACAGTCTTGATACAGGTGGCGAGTCGGCTTGTTCCGAGAATAAAAAAATTAAGCAGAATAACCGCCAGCAGAATTTCATTTGTTATATTGGCCATGACTGTCACCGCAAGATCAGGATAAGGGCAAAAAACGACAGCAAGGTTGTCCCGACCAGGAGTTGAGGAATCCTGATCAGTCGAAGGCGAGCCATTGCCGACTCCACCAGGCCGATACAGACGGCAAGGAGAAGTAAGCCGACGACGAATGCAAGGCAGTCGACAACCACGTTGCCGGCAGACGGCAGGATCAGATCAAGCACAAGCGCAGCTGAAAGCAGAAGCTTCATGGCGGCTCCGTACAGTATTAAGCCGAGATCCGGTCCGCTGTGATCCAGCACCATGACCTCATGAATCATGGTCAGTTCGAGATGGGTATCCGGGTCATCAAAAGGAATCCGGCAGTTTTCAACCAACAGGACAATGAATAGGCAGAAAGAAATCAGGATAAGCGACATGGTGGCAGGACCATGGAACAGTTCACCTTTTGCCCCTGCACTCAACATGGTATCGAGGGTAAGGCTTCCCGAGGTACGTGCCAGAACTAAAAATGCCACAAAAACTGTAGGTTCGACCAGCACCGAGAAGGTCGCTTCCCGTGCAGCGCCCATTCCTTCGAAGCTCGACCCGGTATCAAGTGCTGCCAGTACGGTGAAAAAACGGGCCAGGCCCAGCAGATAGACAAAAAGGATGAGGTCTCCAGTAAAGGAAAGGAGAGCGTCCATGGTACCGAAGGGAATAAGCAGCCCTGCCAGTACCGGGACGGCAAAGCCGACAATCGGCCCGGCCCTGAAAACCCAGGTCGTGGTTTTGCTGATCACCATTCCCTTGCGGAAAAGTTTCCAGATATCATGGTAAAGCTGCAGCATCGGCGGCCCCTTGCGTCCGGCAACCAATGCCTTGGTCTTGGCGATGATGCCCGGCAAAAGGGGAGATAAGCCAACCAGCAGAAGAATATGAAAAAAAATGGAACTGAACATATTGGTTACCAGGATCTTTCCGGCTTTTGGTCAATCTTCAGGCGACTTTTTTTACTGCCCGGTGCCGTCATTTAAGACGGACTGTCATCGGCTTTTATCTGCCAGCCTGGGAACAGAGTGTCTTCCGTTTTGCCGACAAACTCCAGGAGTCCCTTGCGGGGCGGTTCCTTCATGATTGCGGTCAGGAAGCCAGATTCCATCAGAAGACGTTGCAATCGGGTCATAAGAATAGCTAACTCCTGGCTGTTTGCCGGCAGAATCAGAAAAATAATTCTGGACAGCAGTCCATCAAGGGCCTTGAAATCGGTAGGCTGCTCGAGATAGGCAAGAATTATAAGTGATCGGTCCATAAAAACAGGATGATCCGAACTTGGCGCCATGCAGGCAACCCCGGCCAGAGAGGACGGCACAAGGGCCTCACGGTCAAGTATGGAGAACTTTAAAGCCGTGGGGTTGAACGAACCTGTCCGTGGCAATGTGGAAAGGAGTTCATCCAGGGCCTCATCCCTATTGGTGCCATGAATCCGGTAGAGGACTGAACCATTCAACAGCGCATCAGAAACCCTTATTTTATAATTGATGTTTTTCCGGGACTGCTCTGCCCCTGCCTGGCCGGAAATCCATTTATCAACCCTGTCCGCCCGGAATCGCCACTGTCCGCCAATTTTTACCGCGAACGGAAACTGGTTATCGTTAAGCATGCGGTAAATGGTTTTTTCCGAAACGCCCATATTTGCCGCCATTTCTTTGACGCCGATAAAAATACTGTCCACTGATGTCTCTTTTTGTCTAATTTTGTCCAAACCGAGCGTTGTACATCTCTCAAAAAGTTCCGTCAAGAAGAAATAAAAAAGGGCGATGGCATGAACAGGCAGGTTATAAATCATTATTACTGCGGTACGATTTCCCTGAGGGTTACAACGGGTAGACGCAGAAGAAAAGAGTCTCTTTAAAAGGAGGAAAGGGAAAATACTTTTATACTGATGATCCGGAGAACTCGGCTGAATGCAATTGTCCTGAAAATGACAAGCAGGTACTGATTACACCACTGCTTTCAACCTGTATTGATCAGGCAGGCAGTTCTTTCCGGTGCACCGGTCATTCCAGGTCAAAATACCTCAAGCCACTTTTTGTCCTGGGAGTCGGCCACTTGCCGATTGACGATGTTGCCGCCATAAACATTCAGGCCTCTTTTGAGGGGAACGTTTTCCCGCATTGCCCTCTCCGCTCCCTTATTGGCAATTTCAAGGGCATACGGCAGGGTCGCGTTGGTCAGGGCAAAAGTTGAAGTCCTGGGCACGGCTCCCGGGATATTGGCGACACAGTAATGAATGACCCCGTCCACTTCATATGTCGGACTGGAATGGGTTGTCACTCTCGCGGTTTCCACACAGCCGCCCTGGTCGATTGCCACGTCAACAATAACTGAGCCGCGCCGCATCCTGGAAACCATTTCCCTGGTCACCAGTCGGGGCGTCCTGCTGCCAGGAAGCAGGACGGCACCGACAACAAGGTCTGATTCAACAACCTCGCTCTTGATATTGTATTCATTTGAAACCAGCGTCTTGACCCGTCCTGCATACCGCTCCTCAAGGTCTCTGAGACGCTGCATGTTAATACCTATCATGGTTACTTCCGCCCCCATGGCCAGGGCAACACGCATGGCATTTCTGCCGACAACGCCGGCACCGATAATTGTCACCTTGCCGTGGTCAACACCTGGAACGCCGCCGAGCAGGACCCCTTCCCCGCCGTTTGTTTTCTCCAGAAAATGGGCTCCCACCTGGATGGACATTCTGCCGGCGACCTCACTCATGGGCGCAAGAATAGGCAGCGACCCGTCATCAAGCTGGATGGTTTCGTATCCGATCCCGCATATTTTCTTCCGGCACAGAAAATCCGTCAACTCCGGTTTCGGAGCAAGATGCAGAAAAGTATAGATGATCTGACCGGTTTGCAAATAATCAAATTCAGGCTCAAGCGGTTCCTTGACCTTGATGATCATCTCTGCCCGTTTAAAAACCTCACGGGCATGATCAACAATTTTCGCCCCGGCATCTTCAAAATCGGCATCGGCAATATTGCTTCCCGCCCCGGCATTCATTTCAACAACAACCTCATGTCCGGCCTTCACCAGGGTATCCACGCCGGCAGGAACAATGGCGACCCGGTTCTCCATATCCATAATTTCTCTGGGAACACCGATAATCATCTGCTCTCCTTTTCATCAACTGTATTGACTGGCAGCAATCCGTTCGGTAATCTGTTAAGGTGTAACTCTCATTTCAACCAATATTATTATATTACAATATCAAAGGATTACCACACAATGGAAATCAAAAATGAAGAACATGCCGTTGAAATGCTGGACGAGTGGCGGCACCTTCCGGGGCTGGCTCGAAAAAGCCGGATTAAGCTGGCGATTGAAAAACTGGAATTAAGCTCTATGTATTATGAGCAAAAGGAAAATGATCAGGGAGTTATCCGATGTGAGAAGTGCATCCTTATCCTCAAGGAGCATCTCGCATCTTTTGAAGATTAAATAGAATCACCAAGTCTCCTCCATAAAAGCATTAAAAACTACTGCGAACATCTCCAGCAAATCAGAAACTTCCTTCTGACGATTGTTACGATTAATCTTAGCTTTCCAATTTATATGTCTGGTTGAGATTGCCATCCGAACCATTGCATTCCATAAGGGCCATATCTCCATAACTCCCATCACGTCAGTTAGTGAAATAACCACCTTTATTCAGTCATATCACCAATTTTCTTGAGCAGTTTATTTTTCAATAGTTAATTATTGTCTGATATATATCTGTAATTATTCAACTACACTGGTTTTTCAAGACAGCGGTATAAATTTTGCAAACAAATCAGAGGATGAGTCTCCAGTTTTTTCGTTATATGAAACACCTAACCTGCTGCGAGGCAGGGACGGATAACCACGGGTCTCAAGAGATAGACGGGTTGCCAGATAAAAGGTAATTTGGCTTTTTTTTGTGTCTGATAAAAAGAGGGGATGAATGATAAATAAAATAGTATTTTTTTATGCACTGGCTTTAGCACTGTCGGTAGCAAATTACTTGTCGGTAGTTTTTTAGTATTTGATAAAAAAACTTAAACTTTAAGGGTCATGATAAATGGTTGGCAACCTAACCTGCTAGTTATATCCTGCCGTGCCCCTTATTTTCTCTAACGTTCAAGCTATCTGGGATTTTAAATCTCATTTGACCACGCCTTTCATATTATAAATCATGGACGAAAAAGCAGAACACTATAACACACACGGGTTACGACTCTTGTGTGTTGGACAATTACAGGAGGCGGTAGAATTCTTTACCAAAGCCATCGAAATAGATCCTCAATTTCCTGACGCTTATCGTAATCGCGGCTAAACTGGAAAGGGCTTTCATAGCCGACCTCAAACGTTTCCGTTCCGGCATCATCAGCAAGAGACAAACGGAGACTTGATTCCTTCATTGTAGCAATTTCTGAGGCAGATCCTGTGGGAGCCGGGTGATTAGTCCTTGAGTAATATCGTCGAAAGGATGTGTGAAATCGGTCTCATAGGATTCCAGACTACAACTTCACCGCAAGCGAGATTATGGCAACCCTGAACCGCTACTGCTGTTTTAGAGGTAACATCCGGCCTTCCGTAAGCTAGAAACTCGTCGGTGCCATTTATTATATCTCTACCAAAATGGAAGTTTTCCTTGTCATACTTGGCGTAGTACTTTTCATCGTTGGCAATATATACATTATAGTATGTCGCACTGGTCGCAGGATCCCAGTAAAAAAGGTAAGCAATCCCTCCTTCTTCAACAGGTATGTCCTTTCTGTGAATGGATTTGGGCACATCAACACCCTTATACCCACGTTCATCGTTGGTGTACAAGCTGCAGTTGCCAGAAGAGTAGCAGGCGGAAACACGGTAGTCTGCGGTGAATCCTCCCGGCAAGAAATCCTCATAGGTGGTTGTAGTCTGTGTCGCAAGGTCAACCCAATCGGCATTATTAATTTGCCGCTGCAGCATATATGAATCTGCCCCAACCGAGGCATCCCACTGGATGAATATTGATTGGATACTTGTTCCGTCAGATGCCGTTATGGAGCTGGGGGTGTCAGGAGTAAAACCAGGAGGAGGTTCAAAGCAGGAAATACCGGTTCCGGAAACAACACTAACGCCAGCCAGCCAATCCTGCATCGCCTGGTCCTGAGGTTCACAAATCTGAGTTCCCCGGTAATAAAAACTCGCCATCTGAGCTAGTTGGGTATAGGTAGCGGGTATTGGTCCTTGCAGATTCGGATTAGACATTACCCTGAGGGACTTTACATCATCTCGGCCCGGGGAAAGTGGTAAGTATCCGGAAAAATTATTGCTGGAAAGATCCAGTCGATCACTTAAACTTGGCGGTAATGATGGGCCGCTTCCAAGAAGAGCCTCGGGAATTGCCCCTGTGAAATCGTTATTGGTGAGAATCAAGGTTCTCAGAGATGGCAACTCTGCTATTTGTATGGGGATCAGCCCATAAAGAGAGTTGGCACTCAGATCTATTTGACGCAGATACGGCAGGTCCGTAAACGCAGATCCCGGCAAAGCACCAACCATGCCGACGTTTCTGAGATTTAATTCAACAACATGTGTTGTACGTGTTGTACCCGTCTCATATACGAGGCACCTGACAGTTCCTGAATCACCATTACAAACAGGGCCATTTTCGTCCCACGGTGTATTGCCCCCTGATTGCTTCAGCCAGTTAGGACCGTCTGTCGCAGTATAAATCTGCATGAGGGCCTCACATTCAGTCACAGGCATCTCTCTGAATTGATAATTTTCCCCACAATAGAGAGCTGCTCTACCCTGGTGAGAAGCAAAAAGTATTAAAAAGAGAGGAAGGAAGACAAGTAATAACGTCTTCGTCTGATACGACACTGAAAATTCATTTTGATTTGTCATAGTGCATACATTGATAAAATAGATAAAAGCCACAGACTCATGATAATAACTATTATTCTATTAACAGCACCAACTAGAACCTGTCCACCACTATTTGGTTTCCATCCATTGAAAGGTGTGGAGTTGAAACAAGGCCGATCAGCAAAGTCCGAATGTTTGTGGGGTTAGTAGATTGCCACCTCAAACCTCAACCAAACAGCAATTCCTCTCAAGTTGATATTATCTTATAGTTTTTCCAACCATGGGAGATCCTGTTCCTCATTATTCTTGTTAATAACAGGATTTCCCCTATTCTATTGTCTCAATACGATTTTGTCTTTGTCC
>Ga0224507_10001244_pt1 | contig 10231 bp, 7 predicted proteins | sample SF_Jan12_sed_USG_3_FD_170159 | JGI IMG/M metagenome (GOLD analysis project Ga0224507, IMG submission 170159) | Sediment microbial communities from San Francisco Bay, California, United States - SF_Jan12_sed_USGS_13 | ecosystem: Environmental > Aquatic > Marine > Sediment | place: USA: California...
TTACGGCCATCTACCTCAAGCTCTTGATTCAGTAGGATATCTTTGGGCGCTGTCATTTTAACGCTCACTTCGGTGGACTCAACTTTAGCCTCAATAACACCCGCCAAAGTCTCAAAATGCATGAGTGCAGGGGCAATCCCTTTTAAATAAGCATATCTGGCTGCGCACCTGGCTCCGTTACCGCACATTTCAGCCACTGAGCCATCACCATTGAAAAATTGCCATCGAAAATCAGCAGTATCAGAATTTTCTAACAAAATAAGTCCATCCGCCCCCACAGAAAATTTACGTCGGCATACCAACCGGGCAAAGTCACTCATCTGTTCCGAAGTGAGAAAAGGGCTTCGGTGATCTATTACGATAAAATCATTACCAGTACCACTGAGTTTCATAAATGGTACCGGCATTTGAGAAATATTCATAAAAATAAGTTACTCCGAGATACTCGGTTCATTGATTTATGGTCTTTTAGGCCAATATCTTGGATATTATAAAAAAATATTCTTCAATATTTTAATTACATCCCGTTGATATTTTTCCTGAATGTTTTGAATTTGTAATCAAAAACCTTATTCATTTACAAATTCAAATATTTTCATGGCGAATCAAATCTTCATAATTTTCCCGCTCTCTAATGACCCGGAATCCAGACCCCTCAACCAACACCTCAGCAACTCTAGGACGTGAGTTATAATTAGAAGACATGGAAAATCCATAGGCCCCACTACTCATGATCGCCAGCAATTCACCTTGCTTCACCTCTTCTAAGAGCCGATCGCGAGCCATAAAATCCCCGGTTTCACAAATAGGTCCTACAATATCAACCAATAAAGGAGTACCAGACTTTTCCAGTACCGGTTTAATTGAATGAAAGGCATCATAGAGACTCGGCCGCGAAAGATCATTCATGGCGGCGTCCACTATTACAAAATGCTTGTCTGTTTCTCCGCCAGTGTTGACTTTGGTATATTGAATCTCTGTCACTAAGATTCCAGCATTTCCAACAATAACCCGACCAGGCTCCAAAATTAAGGTAATATCCAAAGACGTTAGCTCATCAATTACAGCACGGGCATATTCATGAGGAAGGGGAGGCTCTTCATCATTATAATTGATTCCCAGACCTCCACCCAAATCAAGATATTTTATAACAATACCCTTTTGCTCGAGCTGCTGAATGAAAAGCTTCACCTTATGAAGCGCTTCGATAAAGGGTGATATTTTGGTTAATTGAGAACCAATATGACAACTAACCCCTATAATATCTATGTTAGCCATATCCTGAGCTCGTAAATACTCAACTAAGGCCTCTTTTACCGGCACACCAAATTTATTTTTTGCTAATCCTGTTGAAATATATGCATGGGTCTGGGGATCCACATCGGGGTTGATACGAAAAGCAACCGGAGCTCTCACCCCGAGACGTTCAGCAACATTTTGAATCCTATCTAGCTCTTGAGGGGATTCAACATTGAACATCAGTATCTCTGCCCGTAGAGCTTCTTCAATTTCGAGCTCGCTTTTACCCACCCCAGAGTAAATTATTTTCTTAGGATCTATTTTACTATGTAGAGCCCGAAAAAGTTCACCACCTGAAACTATATCTGCCCCGCCACCCATTTTCCCAAAGCCATTGAGGATAGCAACATTAGAACAGGATTTAACAGCAAAACAGGTGATATGAGCAATATCGTCAAAAGCTCCATCAAATGCTTGGAAATGGCGATTTAAGGTAGCTGAACTATAGAGGTAAAAAGGGGTACCCACCTCTGCCGCAATACGACTTACGGGGACATCCTCGCAGGATAACTCTCCGTTTTTATATTTAAAATGATTCATAGCTTATGGTAAATATTATCAGTACAGTAAATATGAAAAACACCGGCACATTATTATGCCGGTGTCGATTATGTTCTTGGTTTTTCGAAGATGCATGCCAAAGGCATGCATCCTATGGATATATATCAAAAAGCAAATTATTGTTTACAAACCTTAACCTCAAGCGACAAGGAACTCTCGTTAGCCGCTGCCGATTTATCAACTGCGGAAACCGCATAATAGAGGCAATTTTCGTCTGTAGGTAGTTTGTTGTCCGTAAATAACGTGTATGGAGCATTAACTCTATCAATCAACTTGGATTTTTTATCGTTCGCTGCTCTACGATAAATCGCGTATTCTTTTACATCATCAGTTTTGACTTTATCCCAAAAAACCTTAACGCTCTTTGCGGTACGTAAAGCATGAACCCCGGTAGGCGCTTTAGGGGGAGTAAGATCAACAGGTACAGATGTAACGTCAACTGTTAATCCTCCACCCACCATACCTCGTTCATGAACTCCCATGGCCTGGATTTTATAAAAATACCGTTTTCCGTTAATCACCTCATTATCGGTATATGTAGTTTCGGAAATAGGTTCGCCCACATGGACAAATGCTCCACCACCCAAACTTTTATACACTTGGTATTTAACGGGCTGATTTAAAGGCCGTCCATCTAGTTTTTCTACCACCGGCTGCCAACTAAGTTCAATTATTCCATCTCCAGCATCAGCTTGCAAACTTTTTGGAGCCCGAGGTGGAATACTCCAAACAAAGGAGACGATATTGGAATCAGTAGACTCGGCCCACCAACCAATTTTACTTTTTATTTTAAAAAAATACAAATGATCGGGACGTAACAATGTTGATTCGTAAACCGCTATCTTGGCCTCATCTTCAGGTAAAATTCCGCCGGGGAAAGACATGGGGTTACCAAAGGGAATGGGACATGACTCACAATAGGAGGAAAGGGGAACCACTGCGCGATAAATATCAAAAGAGGTAATTTCCGTAAGTTTATGACCAGCAGCCGTACGGGTAGGATAAGTCCATGTAAGGGTAACCCCTTTTTCGCTTAACTCGTAACGCAAATCAACCACCGGATTGGGAATCATATCCTCTGGAGGAACCGGCATGGACTTGTATCCGCATCCTGAGGTATTAACAACTAATGTTGCTATAATGAGAAGTAAGAAAGAAAATCTTTTCTTTTCGAAGTAATGTATCACTCTGACCATAATAATATTCTCTCTATCCATGAATCTATTAATTAATGAGAATTTTGGTTCGAGATTAAGGCATGCGAAAAAGCTAACCTCAAGCATTTAAATAATATTCCGAGGATTATTTTTACGCACAACACAAAGATCTGACCAAAAAGTCATAAATCTAAGAGTTCATCCATTACGTTCGATAATCAGCCCGGTAGCTGAAAACCCTCAATTCTCGCACCATAACCACCATATTCACTATTAGAACGTAGTAGTTACCCTGTCCTAAATACCTATTTGTTTATATTTTGTTATCAACCCCATGGCCCACTGTACCTGAATTCTCGAGTTTTTTCTCCATCCTCTGCTCATTTTGCTCAGGATCAGGTCGGCTACATAAAATATCTTCAGGGGGTACGTGAATTGATTTAATTTCACACCCAAAACTACAAATAAGTAATGCCCACACAGGAATTATCCACCACGTTTTGGTCTTGATGAGGTTTCGTGAATATCGCTCCATAATAACTCCTCCCTGGAACCGGTCTTGTCACCGACTCTTAGAAAAGCGGATGAAATAAAGTAAACAATCTTATTTGTCTTTTTTCAGAGTTCCTTAAGTATTGTCTTTTTAATGCGTTACGCTTTATATTACCGCACTCAAATCGCACCTGTCTACGCGGTTCACAACTAGCTGATTTAATACAATGAAAGTGAATAAGTGATCACATATGCCTCAAATCAGGTAAGAAACTTTTACTAAAAACAATGCTGGAATAATATATTATGAGCAAAGATACCCTTCCGCCTCTTCTACCGCAGCACTTACTCGTTGTATTCCAGTACCGCCAATGGATGTTCTGCTATTCACTGAGCCTTCAACTGTAAGCACGGAGAAAATATCTTCATCAATGAGCTGAGAAAATTCCTGTAGTTCACTCAACGTAAGGTCGGTAAGTTCAATATCTCTCTGCTGACACTGGGCAACAATATTTCCCACCACCCCATGGGCTTGGCGAAAAGGCATATTTTTACGAACCAGGTAATCGGCAATATCGGTGGCGGTCATAAAGCCGCCGTGGGTAGCTTCCTTAAGGCGATCGGCCTTAAATGTTACATTATCAAGAAGTTCTGCGGTAATAGACAGTCCGCCTTTTACCGTATCCAGAGCGTCGAAAAGCGGTTCTTTATCTTCCTGCAAGTCCCGATTATAGGTAAGAGGTAAACCTTTCACCGTAACGAGTAGAGCCATAAGACTTCCAACTACCCTGCCAGTTTTACCACGAATGAGTTCCGGTATGTCAGGATTTTTCTTCTGAGGCATAATAGAAGAGCCGGTACAGTAACGATCGCCGATATCAATAAATTCAAATTCTTTACTGGACCATAATACCAATTCTTCCGACAATCGACTCAAATGCAGCTGAATAGTGGTCAGGCAAAAAAGATATTCCATGACATAATCACGATCACCCGTGGTATCCATGGAATTAGCAGTCACCCCGGCAAAACCCAACTTTTCAGCCACAAACTCTCGATCAATGGGAAGGCCAGTACCGGCCATAGCCGCCGCACCTAAGGGTGATAAGTTTAACCTGGACAAACAGTCAGATAATCTGGACCGGTCCCGTTTAAACATTTCAAAATATGCCAGCAGATGATGGGACAAAAGGACCGGTTGGGCGCGTTGAAGATGGGTATAACCCGGCATCACCACACCCAAATATTTGCGAGCCAACTTAACGAATCCGTTCTGGACATCCTGCAGTAAAATATCGAGGGTCTCAGCCTCCTCTCGCATATAAAGACGTAAATCAAGAGCCACCTGATCATTACGACTCCTGGCAGTATGCAGTTTTTCCCCGGCGGCACCGATTTTATCGGTTAGGGCCTTTTCGATATTCATGTGAATATCTTCAAGTTCGGTACGGAAAGTAAAGGTTCCTTCTTCTATTTCCCCCCGAATTTCCTCCAAACCAGAAATAATGGCGTCACGTTCTTCCTCGGTTATTAAACCTTGGCGAGCCAGCATCCCGGCATGAACCTTGGACCCTGCGATATCTTGTCGATATAAACGCCAATCATATTGAATAGACTGAGTGAATTCCTCCACCGATGCCGCTGTGGATGAGGAAAAACGACCACCCCATAATTTAGCGGATGTTTTTCGTGAACTATTATCTACCATCTTTGGTTATTACTTCCTGTTCATAGCCTGGATCTGCAGGCGCAAACTGTTGAGCTTTATAAATCCTTCTGCATTCGCTTGGTTATAGACCTCGTCCTCTTCAAAGGTCGCAAAGCTCTCGCTGTACAGAGAATTATCAGATTTACGTCCCACCGGCATACAGTTGCCTTTATATAATTTTAGTCGCACTGTACCATTAACTGTCTTCTGCGCTTCATCCATGGTCTTTTGCAAAAATTCCCGTTCCGGTGAAAACCAAAATCCATTATACACCAGCTCTGAATATCGTTGTACCAGGCCGTCTCGAATACGCAATACTTCACGATCCATGGTGATGGTTTCTAAGTCGCAATGGGCGATACGTAAGATAGTGCCACCAGGTGTTTCATAAACTCCGCGCGATTTCATGCCCACGAAGCGATTTTCAACCATATCCAGGCGACCTATGCCGTTCTCTCCAGCCAACCGATTAAGGGTGCTAAAGAGTTCAACCGGGGCCATTTTTTCGCCGTTAATAGCGACTGGACTACCCATTTCAAAGTCTAATTCCATATAGGTGGGGGTATCAGGTGCCATTTCAGGGGACACGGTCAGCTTGAACATATCCTCTTCAGGTTCGTTCCAGGGATTCTCTAGAATTCCACCCTCAAAGCTTATATGGAGTAGATTTTCATCTGAACTGTAGGGCTTTTCTTTGGTGACCGGAATAGGGATATTATGCTCATCGGCAAAGGCAATTAACTTATTACGGGAATTAAGATCCCAAAACCGCCAAGGTGCAATAATGGCCAATTTAGGATTTAAAGCAAGATAGCTAAGCTCAAATCGAACCTGATCGTTACCCTTACCGGTGGCACCATGACTCACCGCATCAGCGTTTTCCTCAGCTGCAATACGAACTTGTTCTTTGCCGATTAACGGTCTGGCTAAAGATGTACCAAGTAAATAGGAACCTTCATAAATTGCATTGGCTCGAAAGGCCGGGAAAATATAATCGGTAACGAATTCTTCTCGCAAATCGGAAATAACCACTTTTTCCGCTCCAGTGGCCATCCCTTTTTCACGTACCGCATCCCAATCTTCAGTTTGTCCCACATCGGCGGCAAAAGCAACCACCGGACACTGATATTGCTCACTGAGCCATTTCAAAATAACCGATGTATCCAAGCCGCCAGAATAGGCGAGAACTATCTTTTTGATGTCTTTCATTTATATTTCCAATATATAACTTTATGTACCAAAATGTTTTTGGCGAAATTTTCTATCTAATCATATTATTTATTTTTAGTACGGCAGACAAAAGACTCCAAAATTGCTTTATGAAGGTGCATTTTGTTTTCCGCCTGGTCAAAAGCAACACATTGTGCGCCTTCTAAAACCTCTTCAGTAATTTCCTCTTCCCGGTGAGCAGGCAAACAATGCAGTACCACTGCACTGGGGTTAGCTTTAGCGAGAAGCTCTTTATTAAGCTGAAATGACTTAAAAATATCAAGCCTTTTTTGTTGTTCATCCTCCTGGCCCATGGAAGCCCATACGTCCACATTAACCACGTCAGCATTGGTTATGGCTTCCACCGGATCGTGGAGCAAGGTAATAGGCTTTTTGGCCTTTTTCATTGCTTGCTCAAGTACCGTCTCATCGGGACCATATCCTTCTGGACAAGCCAAGGTCAAGCCAAATCCCATGCACGATGCCGCCTCAATCCAGGAGTTGGCCATATTATTACCATCTCCGAGCCAGACAATTTTGAGATTTTCCGGAGCCCCTTTACTTTCAATCACCGTCATAATATCACTTAGAATCTGACAAGGATGATACAGGTCAGTCAGGGCGTTGATAACCGGAACTTTAGAATAACGAGCCACCTCTTCTACAATCTCTTGCCCATGAGTACGCATAACAATGGCGTCAACATAACGATCAAGTACCCTGGCCATATCCTTGAGAGGTTCGCCTCGGCTTAATTGAGTCTCTTTAGTGGGGATAAAAATTACTTGCCCTCCAAGCCCATACATGGCTGCCTCAAAAGATACTCTTGTACGAGTAGATGGTTTATCAAAAACCAGGGCAATTGTGCGACCGACCAACTGATCTTGTCTTTTGCCGTTTCGGCTTTCTTGTTTTAAAACCATAGCGCGAACGATCAGTGATTGAAGCTGTTGGCGCGAGAAATTATTAAGTGCAATTAAATGGTTATTCATGACCATAGTTCCGCCTTACTTATGCGTCTCCATAATAAACAAAAAATATATGATATGGGTATCAAATCATATACGGATAGTTGAAATTATATTTGATACAAAAAAACGATGGGTTTGCAAAGCGTTTTCGATGAAACCTCTCTTTATTTGCCAAAATCCTTTGTTTGCATTCCATAATCTCAGATTGTCATCCCTTTGAAGAAAGCAGAGGAGTTCGATTACTCATACTTGAATATTATTTTATCGATTTTTTAGCGCTTTTCCTAAATCCATCGAGTAAATGATATATTGCTAACATGGGATGATAAAGGAGCATTTTAGGTCCTACAATGCGCATCACTTTTTGTATTTCTTGGCGTATTTCCGGTTTATAACAATGAATCCGACATTTGCCACAAGTTGTTTTACCTTCCTGAAAAGGACAGAGAGTTAAACGGTGCAGGGCGTAATTAAGAAGTTCCTGACATCGTTCACAAGGCATAACCTTTGGTTTGTGGAAACGACGACAGTAAATCATAATCATCGCTTTCACCGTTCTCTTTTCCCTAATAATTCTTCTTGATGTCAAGGTGTTGCTCATTTATTATACACGATGGAGCTTTTCCACCATCTTTCAGTGTAGATTATATAATTAAAGTATAACCATTTTAATGGACGCTGAAATAGATTTTTCTACTTTTTATGCATCTCATGGATGTTAGATTTAAAGGAGTTAAAAAAACTGATTTTTCATTCATGCGATTTTAAATGAAAAAAATAATAAGTTCTCCCCATATCGGAACTGAATCACAATTCATCTTTTTTTTGTAAAAGATTCTTGTTACAATGTTATTCGCTCCCGCAAACAGAAATACTAAACTCAATTTATTATAATTTAATAATCAGGGTACTATAAAATACAAAATACTATCTCGGAAAAAACAAGGCAGCTTTTTTAACTCCGGAACAGCTTGATTCATGAATTCAATAATCCGGAAAGTAATTTATCAGTGAATAGTATAAAGTTTACCCGTGATATAATTTAGTTATCAAAACAATAAGTAACAGTAAAATTCGGAAAGGACAGGAGGAAGTTGTAGCAATGAGCAGTACAGATCAGGAACAAAAAAATGAGGGCGCAAGCCCCGATCCAGAAGAGAGGACGGCATGGGGACATATTGTCCGCGGTCTTTGGCGCTCTCCTTTAGGATTATTAGGTGTATCCATTACCACTATCAGTATCACCCTTATGGGTGTCGGCCTTATAGCTGAGCTATTAGGTCTTTTTCATAACCCCTATGCCGCGATGTTCACCTACACAGTACTGCCTGGCGGCATGGTCCTAGGTTTAGCCCTTATCCCTTTGGCCGCCTTTCTTCGTCGCCGACAATGGCATAAATATGGAATTCAGCGTGAACACCTGAAAATCAATCTCAGCGATCCCAAACATAGACGTTTTCTCATCGGCCTCTTGGTATTATCGGTTGTTAATGTCTCTATTCTGGTGATTATGGCCTATGAAGGATATCATTTTACCGATTCCCCATACTTTTGCGGTGTGCTTTGTCACCAAGTGATGGAGCCTGAATATAAAGCTTACCAACGCTCGCCCCATTCCAAGATTGCTTGCGTGGAATGTCATATCGGACCTGGAGCCCAGTGGTTTGTACGTGCAAAGATCTCCGGTTTGCGTCAGGTAGTTGCTGTTTTAACTAACAGCTTCAGTCGACCTATTCCTGCTCCGGTCCATGAACTCCGCCCTGCTCGGGATACTTGCGAGCAATGCCATTGGCCGGAAAAATTTGTGGGTAAGAAAGTTAAGCGCTTTGTTAAATTCAGCAATGACGATCAAGAGACCCCTGAGGTTAATGAAATCGCACTTCATATTGGTGGCCATAATCCAGAAACCGACGCTTTTGAAGGTATCCATTGGCATGTTAGTAAAGATGTTGAAGTACGTTATCTAGCAACCGATGAAAAGCGAACCAACGTGACCAGAGTAAAAGTAAAGCGTCCCGATGGTTCTGAGGATGAATTTGTCAAAACCAGTGATGAAGAAGAAGGTGAAGTACACCAAGGTGAGCATGAACCAGAATGGCGATTGATGGATTGTATTGATTGTCATAATCGTCCTACTCATATTTATGATGATCAAGAAGAAAGAGTTGATTTCGGCTTACTCAGTAAACGTATCAACCCTGCTATCCCAGGTATTCGAGAGGACAGCCTTGAGGTTATCAACACCAAGTATGAAACCAGGGAAGAAGCCACCGAAAAAATGGTTGCAGATCTGATGGCCAAACAACAGACCAGGGATCCAGATTTGGCGGCTCAACACGAGGATGGTATAAAAGCAGCCGGTGAATACCTGTTGGAAAGCTACCTCAATAATGTTTGGCCTCAACTTGAACTCTATTGGGGCACCTATAATAAACATTTAGGCCATGAAAAAGCCGATGAAGGATACGGTTGCTGGCGCTGCCATGATGAAGAGCATGAAAATGCTAATGGTGATACCATTAGCCAGGATTGCGCTCTGTGCCATGACGAACCAGAGTAAAACCTAATTCTTTTTAAACGAGACTTATTTTTTTATCCTTAAAAAAAGACCCGAGTAATTTTTTAAAAAAAATAATCACTTATTGATTTTAATCGTTGCTCGGGAACTATTCTGTTGTTTTCTTATTGACAGAATCGCTTCAATTGTGAATATTGTCTCGTTCAAATCAATTGTCGCAGACACGGCGATGTAGCTCAGCAGGTTAGAGCATACGGCTCATATCCGTAGTGTCCGGGGTTCAAGTCCCTGCATCGCCACCATTATATAATCCAGA
>Ga0224507_10001245_pt1 | contig 10230 bp, 9 predicted proteins | sample SF_Jan12_sed_USG_3_FD_170159 | JGI IMG/M metagenome (GOLD analysis project Ga0224507, IMG submission 170159) | Sediment microbial communities from San Francisco Bay, California, United States - SF_Jan12_sed_USGS_13 | ecosystem: Environmental > Aquatic > Marine > Sediment | place: USA: California...
GCTCATCAATGAACAGATCACCTACGACATTACCGTGAGCAACGCGGGACCGAGCGATGATACGGGTGTCATCCTGACCGTCGTGTTGCCGGCGATGACGACATTTGATTCAGTGACTGTGGATCAGGGCAGCTGCGAGGTCGACATGGGCACGGTCACCTGCACCATAGGCGATCTCGCGGCAGGCGATTCGGTCGCAGCCCAGGTATTGGTGACCGGGCCGAGTGAAGCCATGCTGCTGACCTTATCCGCCGGCGTCGACGGCGACATTGCCGATCCGTCGGTGGCCAACAATTCGGCGTCACAGGATGTCGCGGTGATCGACGTCATCGATTTGATTATCCAGGGCAAGAGCAAGGGCGACGGTGGTGCCTTTGGCTGGATAGAATTGCTGCTGCTTGGTGCAGCAGCGGGCCTGGTCGCTTTGACAGTGAGAGGGCAGCGGAAAGCGCGGCATACTTGTGCGTCATTGGCGGCGTTTATTGGCTTCGTAGCGGCCGCGGCATTGATCTCTGCGGACGATGCCCGGGCACAGAACGAATGGTACGTCGGTCTCAGTGCCGGCACGACGAGCCTGGGCTACAACGCGGCTGACCTGACGAGCGACCTGTCGAGTCTCGGCTGGACGATCAACAATGCCAGCGTCGACGACTCGAGCGACGCATGGAAATTCTATGTTGGTCACCAAATGAACGACTGGTTTGCGTTCGAGGCCGGCTACGTGGACCTGGGAGAGGTAATTACCGAGTTCGGGGCGACGATTCCGCCGAATCAGATCGATGCGCTGCTCAGCGATACCCTGAGCGTTCACCCGTACCAGGGTGATGGCTGGATCTTCGCCGGCGTTGGCAGACTGGAGATCGTAGCGGAGCAGTTCTACGTCGTTGGCCGCGCCGGTCTGTTTGCATGGGATTCGAAAACCGAGGTTCGCGTGATCGAGGGTGGCACCGGTAGCGTCGCTGGCGACGACAGTGGCACGGACAGCGTGTTCGGCATCGGTCTCGAGTGGCAGTTCAATCCCCAGTGGTCACTGACAGTCGACTGGGAACGTTACAAGCTGAATGAGTCGCTGGACGTGTCATCACTCGGTATCAAGTTCAGATTCTGACCACGACAAAGACCGGCCCAGACGGGCCGGTCTTTATCAGAGAACAGCCACAATTATCGTCAGTCGGGTAACACCGCGACCGCTTCGAGCTCGAGAATGAATCGCGGATCAGTGGCGAGACGGACGATCTCGACCGTGGTACTGGCGGGGCGATGGTTGTCGCCCCAGTATCGATTCATCACCTGGTTGATGGCGTTTTGATTGTTTTCCACATCGACCACGAAGCGGGTGACCTGCACGATGTCGGTAATCTGACCGCCGGCAGCTTCCAGCGTCTCATTCAATCGGTTCATGATGGCCTCGGTCTGGGCCTCGGGACTGAAGTCGAGGTGATCGAACTCCGCCGGTTTATGTGGATGACTGTGCGGGACGGGTGCGGCGGTTACTCCGGACATGAACACTACGCTGCCAGAGCGTACCCGGATAGCGGAAGTAAAGGGCATGTTTGCGCCGGCCGCCGGTTCTGTGCCGGGCAAATGGATGTATTCGAAGTCAGCACCCTTGTCGCTGCATCCTGTCAGCAGAATCGCCAGTGCAGCTACGCTCAGGATAAAGCGTTGATTGCCCTTGTCTGTCATTGAGTCACAGCAGCCTCGGTCATCCGATTTTAAAGCTGGTGCCCAGGAGAGGACTTGAACCTCCACGGGGTTACCCCCACTAGCACCTGAAGCTAGCGCGTCTACCAATTCCGCCACCTGGGCATCTGGGCACTTCTGCTTGCGAGAAACGCGTACAATCGCAGCTCTCGCAAGGGGGCGCACTCTACTCAAAGCAGGTGCGGCCTGTCAATCAAGTCGCAACAGTGGAGCACCATCGATTGCCAAAAAAGACAAGCAAGAAATCAGCCGGACGCAAGCGCAAGACCTACAAGCACCCGATTCCCGGGCGAAATGAGTTGCTGGAATTTTTCGAAAAGTCCGGCAAACCTCTGAAATTAAACGAAATTACTACTCATTTCAGCCTTACCGGGCAGCGGACGCGGACCTTGCTGGGTGACCGGCTCCACAAGATGGTCCGGGCCGGGCAAATCATCGAGAATCGCCGCAGGGAATACTGTCTTACGGCCAAACTGGATCTCATTACCGGGGTCGTTAGCGGTCACAGGGACGGTTTCGGCTTCGTGATTCGCGACGACGGCGGTGATGATGTGTACTTGTCCGCGCGCGAAATGCGCTCCCTGTTTCACCGCGATCGGGTAGCGATCAAGATTGTCGGCAAGGACAGGCGCGGCAAGCCCGAGGGACAACTGGTCGAAGTGCTCGAGCGTTCGACGCGTGAAGTGGCCGGGCAGTTCATCCGGGAGCGGGGCATCGGACTCGTGATTCCCGATAATGCGAAAATCGCGCACCGGATCCTGATCGCCAAAGGCGAGTCGGGCAAAGCAAGACCCGGGCAGATCGTGGTTGCCGAGATTCTCGATTATCCGACGCAGGTCGAGCAGGCGACAGGCCGTATCGTGCGCGTGATTGGTTCGCCGGATCAGAAGGGCGTTGCGACCGAGATTGCCATCCAGTCTCATGCGATTCCGACCGGCTGGCCGAAAGCGGTTCGCGAAGAGATCAGAAAATTTGGCAAGACTGTGCCAGCGGCTGCGAAACAGGGGCGAGTCGATCTCAGAGGCACAAACCTGCTCACGATAGACGGTGCGGACGCTCGCGATTTCGATGATGCCGTGTATTGCGAACCTTCGGGCAACGGCTGGCGTCTGCTCGTTGCGATCGCGGACGTCGCGCATTACGTCGAGATCGGCTCAGACCTGGACGAGCATGCAATCACGCGCGGTACGTCAGTGTATTTCCCCGATCGCGTCGTACCCATGCTGCCGGAAGTCTTGTCGAATGGACTTTGTTCGCTCAATCCCAAGGTCGATCGGCTCTGCGTGGTGTGCGATATGCGGGTGGACGCCAGCGGCAAGGTGACAAAATCCACTTTTGTAGAGGCCGTCATGCGCTCGTGCGCGCGGTTGACCTACAGTCAGGTCGGTGGATTTCTCAGCGGTCAATCGAGCAGGGACGTGCCGAAGTCCTTGCACGCGGGCCTGCGCAATCTGCATGATCTGTACAAGGCGTTCGCAAAGGCGAGACAGCGTCGCGGCGCGATAGAGCTTGACCTTCCCTCAACCCGCTTCGAGCTCGGCAAGGGCGGTGAAATCGCGGCGATCAGGGTTGTCGAGCGCAATGATGCGCATCGATTGATCGAGGAGTGCATGATCGCGGCCAACGTGCAGGCGGCAAAATTTCTGCGGCGGCATCGGATTCCCGGGTTGTTTCGGGTGCACCCCAAGCCCGACCCGGACCGCTTCGATGAACTGCGCCAGTACTTGCTGACACTCGGCCTCAAGGTGCCGCATTCCGATCACGTCGAACCGCGGCAATTCAACAAGCTGCTCGGCCAGGTCAAGGGTCGGCCCGACAGCGCCTCGATTTCGATGGCCATGCTGCGTTCGCTGACTCACGCTGAGTACACACCGACCAACATCGGCCATTTCGGCCTGTCGCTCGATGCCTATGCGCATTTCACGTCACCGATACGTCGCTATCCGGATCTGCTTGTGCATCGCGCTATCCGCCACATCATTCGGGGCGGCAAGCCGGGACGTTACGCCTACGATGCTCGCTCGATGGAGCGGCTCGGTACGATTACGTCGGCACATGAACGGCGTGCCGAAGAGGCGACTCGCGACGTCGAGGCGTGGCTGAAGTGCGAGTACATGGAAGGACATGTCGGCGACGAGTTCGACGGCGTCATCACGGGCGTGACCAACTTCGGCCTGTTCGTGCAGATCACTGAGTTGCTGACCGACGGACTCGTGCACGTGACGAGCCTGGCCAATGACTATTACCACTATGAGGCGGCCACGCAGCAACTGGTCGGCGAACGATCCGGCAAAACCTACCGGCTGGGCGAGGCCATGCGCGTGAAGGTGCAGCGCGTGGACATGGAATCACGACGCATTGATTTTCGGCCGGCAGATCCGCAATGAGTAGGTCGCGCTATGTTACAGGCCTCAGAGCGGTGGAGCAGTTGATGGCGAGCAAAAGCGCCGAGGTGCGCCGGATTTGTGCGGAATATCGGACGGCCAATCCGCGCGTACAGGCGTTGATCGATAAGGCCAACAAGCTCGGCATCGAGGTGCAGGCGGCGAATCGAGCGCGTCTGAAGCAGATCAGCGGTGAAGTTCGCCATCAGGGCATCGTCGCCGAGCTTGGTCGCAGCACCGTACTTGACGAAGCCGGGTTGCGCTCCCTGGTTGAAGAGCGCCTGCAAGCCAGTGACGATAGCCAGCTGCTGCTCCTGTTACTCGATGGCGTGCAGGACCCGCACAACCTCGGTGCCTGTATGCGCACCGCCGATGCGGCCGGTGTTGACGCCATCGTTGTACCGCGTCACGGCGCCGCAGGTCTGGGATCTACGGTCAGCAAAGTGGCAGCCGGGGCGGCGGAGGCACTGCCGTTCGCGAGTGTGGGAAACCTGGGCAGAGTGCTTGGCTGGTTGAAAGATTATGGCGTCACTATCGTAGGCACCAGCGACAAAGGAAATCAGTCGCTGTACGACACGGATCTTGACCGGCCTGTCGCTCTCGTCATGGGACGTGAGCACACGGGTCTGGGCAAGCGCATAGCGGGCTTGTGCGACGATCTGGTCAGTCTGCCGATGCATGGTGCGGTCTCGAGCCTGAACGTATCCGTGGCAACAGGAATTTGCCTCTACGAGGTATTGCGCCAGCGGCGTTGAAAGACAGGGTCAGCAGCTCGATATTGGCGTGCTTTCAGCTTGCGTGTGGCGGCCCCGTTGGGTAGGATGCGCGTCCCCGTCCAGTTGGATGGGGCAGTCGCAAGGCTGTTACCTCTTGCCACACCGGATTGCCGGGTGGCTGTAATCCGTAAGGGTACTTTGTTCTTACAACAGCGTATCCAGCGGGATTTCAACCAGAAGGGAAGACAATGAGACACTACGAAATCGTGTTTCTGGTCCATCCGGACCAGAGCGAGCAGGTACCTGCCATGGTAGAACGCTACCAGGGCATCGTGACCGGCTCGGGCGGTGCGGTTCATCGCACCGAAGACTGGGGTCGCCGTCAGCTGGCCCATCCAATCAACAAGGTTCACAAGGCGCACTACGTGTTGCTGAATGTCGAGTGCGACCAGGCTGCCCTGGACGAGATCAAGGGCGCGTTTCGCTTCAACGATGCCGTATTGCGCAACATGGTGATCGCGCGTAATGAAGCGATAACCGAGGCGTCACCGATGGCGGTTGCGGTCGCGGAAGAAAAGGCCAAAGAGAAGGAAGCGCAGCAGCGGCGCGAGGCCAAAGCCGTTGCCGAAGCCGCGATCCGAACTGACCGGGAGGACGCGGCAGCCGCAGCCGAAGAGGCCCCAGCCGAGGAGGCCGCAGGCGAGGAATCCCCAGCCGAAGAGATCGCAATCGAGGAATCCCCGGCCGAGGAGACCGCAGCCGAGGAGACCGCAGCCGAGGAGACCGCAGCCGAGGAGACCGCAGCCGAGGCTACCGCGGCTGACGATGCCGGTGCCGAGACAGACAAGGCGCCGGATTCCGGTGCGGTTGGGGATGCACCGGTGGCGGCAGATGCCGCAGCGGCTGAAGTGGCCGAAGAGCCCGTCGAAAAGACTGCCTGAGGAGAAGAGCAATGAGTCGATATTCACGCAGGCGGAAATATTGCCGCTTCACCGCCGAAGGCATAACCGAGATCGATTACAAGGATCTCAACCTTCTGAAAGCTTACGTTACAGAAACAGGCAAGATCGTTCCCAGCCGTATTACCGGTACAAAGGCGAATTACCAGCGCCAGCTCGCGACCGCTGTCAAACGGGCACGGTATCTCGCGTTGTTGCCGTATACCGATCGGCATTAGGTCGATCTGCAAGGGAAATTAGTGCAACCGCTGGCCGCATGGCTGGTTGCCCGGCCGCAAAACGCCGTCCTGGTGCTGGCAACAACTCTGTTGATGCCGGTGCTGCAGGTACTGAGCGGCATCGTCATGGTGTTGCTCGTACTGAAACAGGGCGTCCGTCTGGCGGTCACGGAGGGCGTCATTGCCGGCACGTTGTTGCTGCTGATCGCGCTGGTCGTCGGAGCGCCGCTGATGCAAATAGTGGCGAGTATGCTGACCACGTGGTTGCCAGCCGTGTTGCTTGGAGCAGTGCTGCAGATAACCCGTTCACTGACGTTGACCATGCAGGTGTCAGTATTGGTGGCAGTGCTGCTGACCTTTGGTTTTCATGTCGTTGTCGGCGATGTCGTCGCGTATTGGGAGCCGGTCACGGCGGCTATGCTGCAATGGGCCCGGGATAACGGTCTGCACGAGCAGGCGCAGTTGATGGCATCGGACCCGGGGATGACGGCCAATATGGTAACGATCGCCATCGTGCTGTCGAGTTGGATGTTATACGTGCTGTACTTGTTGTTTGGATATCGGGTATATGCGTCGGTATCCGAGGATACCGGCACTTATGGCCGGTTTTGTGACTTGAATTTTGGTCGTGTGCTTGCATTGATATTGGCGATTGCGTCGTTGCTCGCCGTCGCAAGCGAAATGGCCGTGTTACAGAACGTCGCGTTCGTGATGTTTGCGATGTTCTGGATACAGGGACTTGCAGTCGTGCATTGGATGCATGCGGAAAGGCAGCTGCCGCTTTTCGTGGTGATTGCGACGTATGTGCTGATGTTGATGCCGATGCTGAATGTATTTTTGATTCTGACTTTGGCGATTGTGGGATATGTGGATGCATGGTTCGGTTTCCGCCGCCGCGCCGCAGTAAAACAGTAGAGTTAAGGAACTTGTAATGAACGTTATTCTGTTGGACAACGTCGATAATCTCGGCACCGTTGGGGATCTGGTAAAAGTGAAGCCAGGTTATGGCCGCAATTTTCTGATTCCGCAGGGTAAAGCTGCCCTTGCGACACCAGAGAATATCAAGGCGATCGAGGCGCGCCGCGCCGAACTCGAGAAAGCCGCCGGCGAAGAACTGGCCGCTGCAAAAACACGTGCCAAGGCAATTAATGGCACAGAACTGGTCATCAGCGCGAACGCTGGAAGCGAAGACAAACTGTTCGGTTCCGTGGGACCGATCGACATTGTCGATGCGCTCGCGAGTATCCAGATTGAAGTCGAACGCAGCGAAGTGCGCATGCCGGATGGACCCATTCACGAACTTGGTGAGTACCCGATCGGTATTCATCTGCATAGTGACGTCAATGCAGAAATCCTTGTGCGAGTCGTTGCCGCGGAGTGACACAGGCCCTCGCAGCCGTGTTACCTTAGCGGTGAGGAATATCTGGCCGGAGAAAGCCCGTAATGGTTCGAGCATTGGATGACGGCGTAACGACCGGGGGTGCTGAGCAGCGCCTCAAGGTGCCGCCACACTCCATCGAGGCCGAGCAGTCGCTGCTTGGCGGACTCATGCTCGATCACCAATCCTGGGATAAGATTGCCGACGTCGTGTCGGAAGCGGATTTCTATCGCAAGGACCACCGGTTAATTTTCGCGGCTATCGCGAGTCTCGCCGAAGACGCCAATCCATGCGATGTCGTCACCGTGTCCGAGCGACTCGAAAATCGCGGTGAGCTCGAATCCGCTGGTGGTCTGGAATATCTGGCCTCACTGGCCAATGAGACGCCGGGTGCAGCGAACGCTCGTTCCTACGCAAAAATCCTGCGTGAGCGATCGATGCTGCGCTCACTCATTACGGCCGGCAACGAAATCAGTGGTGCTGCTTTTACGACGGACGGCCGTACAGCGGCAGAAATCGTCGATGAGGCCGAGCGTCTCGTCTTCGAAATTGCCGAATCCGGCTCGCGCGGTCGTTCCGGTTTCAAGGCCCTGAAACATATTCTCCCTGAAGCCGTGGATCGCATCGACCTGCTGCACCAGTCTGATGGTGATATCACCGGTATTCCAAGCGGTTATAGCGAATTTGACAAGTTGACAGCGGGCCTGCAACCGGGCGAACTGATCGTTATCGCCGGGCGGCCGTCGATGGGCAAGACCACCTTGGCGGTCAATATCGCCGAAAATGCGGCGATCGGTTCGCGCGTGCCGGCCGCGATCTTCTCGATGGAGATGCCGTCGCAGCAACTGGCGTTTCGAATGATTTCGTCGCTCGGTCGGGTGGACCAAACGCACTTGCGGACCGGTAATTTCCCGGACGAAGACTGGTCACGGATCAATACCGCCGTGCAACTGATGTCCGAGGCACCGATATTCATTGACGACACGCCGGGACTGTCACCAACCGAAATTCGGGCACGTTCCCGCCGATTACAACGTGAGCACGGGCTTGGCCTGATTGTTGTCGATTATTTACAGTTGATGACCGTTCCGGGTAGCAAGGAAAACCGGGCCACCGAGATTTCCGAGATTTCGCGTTCGCTCAAGGCACTGGCGAAAGAGCTTTCGCTGCCAGTCATCGCGTTGTCGCAGCTCAATCGCAGCGTCGAACAACGCACGGACAAGCGTCCCGTCATGTCTGATTTGCGGGAATCCGGTGCGATCGAACAAGACGCGGACCTGATCGTCTTTATCTATCGGGAAGAGGTTTACAATCAGGATACGCCACGCAAGGGTGTCGCCGATATCGCGATAGCCAAGCAGCGTAATGGCCCGATCGGCGATTTCCCTTTGACTTTTGTCGGCCGCTATACGAAGTTCGAGAATTGGGTGCCAGACACCTATGCGGATGAGGCGTATCCGTGACGTTCAGGGCACGGGCGCTCATTCGGCTCGGCGCGCTTAGAAAAAATCTCAGAGTGATTCGCGATGCTGCGCCCGGCGCCAAGGTCATGGCCGTCATCAAGGCTAATGCGTACGGGCATGGTATGCAGGCCGTGGCGGAAACGCTCACAGACAGTGATGCCTTTGCCGTCGCCCGACTTCCCGAAGCCATTAGTCTGCACGAGTCCGGCATTGAGAAGCCTGTTGTGCTGCTGGCCGGTGTCCTGACATCGCTCGAACTGGATGAAGCACTGCGGCGCAAATTTCAGATCGTTGTGCACTGTATCGAGCAGATCGAACTGCTCGAATCGGCCGCGGGTGGGGCGACGACGGTGTGGTTGAAATTCGACACCGGCATGAATCGCCTTGGCTTTTCGCCGGTCGGAGCAGAGGAGCTCATTGCACGACTGCGCGCCTGCGAGGCCGTCAGTGAGTTGCGGCTGATGTCTCATCTGGCCTGTGCTGATGAACTCGAGAACCCGGCCAGTGAAGCGCAATTCGATCAATTCCGGTCCGTGGTGAAGGGCTTTGATGGCGCAGTCAGCATCGCCAATTCGCCTGCCACGCTGGGCTGGTCGCAGATTGTGTCGGCAGGAGAGACATTCGGGTTCAGCGGCGACCACTGGATTCGACCCGGACTGGCACTGTTCGGTATTTCGCCGTTCGAGGGACGCAACGGCAGCGATCTCGGCCTGGCGCCGGTCATGCAATTCGAAGCGCGCCTGATAGCCATCAAACCGCTACGCGAAGGCGCGCGCGTCGGCTATCGGGGCCGTTATCAGGCCCAGGCCGACAGCGTTATCGGGATCATCGCTGCCGGTTACGGCGATGGTTATACAAGACACTTCAGAACCGGGACACCGGTCGTCATCAACGGACGGCGTGTGCCGCTTATCGGTAATGTATCAATGGATATGATCGCTGTGGATCTTGGCAGCGAGGCAGTCGATAAAGTCGGAGATATCGCGACACTTTGGGGTCGCGAATTACCGGTAGAGGAGGTCGCACCTTGGGCCGATGCGATCCCGTACGAACTTGTCTGCGGTGTCATGCATCGCGAAACATCCGAGATCATCGACTGAATTCACGGTCAGAGCCCGCTGCGTGCAAGAAGCTCTGGCCCTGTGTGATTAGCTGGCGAAGAACCCCATCTTGACACCTGCCAGTTGCACGACGTCGTTGTCCGTCAGCTTTCTGGCCTGCGCGCCAATCGGTTGTCCATTGACCAGCGGGAAATCGTCTTCCTTGCCCGACTCGACATGCACGATGTAATAGCCCTCGGCCCGTCTCGTGATCGCAGCCACCTGAACGCCGGGACGCCCCAGTGTCGTCAATGCCTTGGTCAGTTCCAGCTCGCGGCCGGCAAATGCACCACTGAGGACCTGTAGTT
>Ga0224507_10001246_pt1 | contig 10224 bp, 10 predicted proteins | sample SF_Jan12_sed_USG_3_FD_170159 | JGI IMG/M metagenome (GOLD analysis project Ga0224507, IMG submission 170159) | Sediment microbial communities from San Francisco Bay, California, United States - SF_Jan12_sed_USGS_13 | ecosystem: Environmental > Aquatic > Marine > Sediment | place: USA...
GGGTGCCTATCTGAATATTTAAGGGTCGATTAAGTTCATGATAAAGTTTAGCTGAAAGTTGTTCCATAAGCTTTTGCATGAGAATCGCAGCTTCCATAGCAGAGATCGGTTCATCAAAAACACTCATCACCTCATCGCCGATGGTTTTGACAACAATACCTTTGTGTCGAACAATCGCCTTAATCATAAGTTTTATTGCCGCAGCTATTACCTTTTGTGCTTTGCTGTCTCCGAGCTGCTCGTAAAGAGCAGTGCTCTTACTAATGTCGGCAAATAAAATTGATTTGGTAACTTTTTCTTTGGCCATATATTTTTAGTTCGATGATCGTGATTTTACCGTTACTGGTTTTGAGGAGAACAAATAAAATTTTGTTTATAATAATGAAATATCATTAAATTAGCAAAACCGATATGTCTATTTTATATCTTTTTGCCGGCACACAGTTGCCTCCTCACTTAACCACCTGTTTAATTGTTATTATCCAGGCATCCTTATTGATTAATCACGCCCCAATTAGTAACTAACCGGTCAACCGATGTCGCTTCATTATATCATTGTTGCAAATGAAGGATAAAATAATAAGGTGAGAAAAAAAAAGGGGAAAGGAAAAATACTTTTGGCTTATAGAAAATCGCGTTTAAAATCAACATGGACACCACCCCAAAAAAGGACAATTTTATTGCCTTAAGGTTTTCATGGGAATCTCTCGGTTCAGTCGCGCTGCCACATAGTCCGCGTCAAACAACAACCATTTTCAAATAGAAATCTGTTTGCTTAGGGCCTTTGACCTAAACCTAAAAAAAAAAATCGAAAACATAATGTATTAATTTTGTAATCGTTCACCGAGTTATAAATAAAAGTTGATAACATCGGACGGATAAGCGTTTACCAGTACTGCCCATGTGTGCAAGCAGACCGATGATCTATAGTTAATCAGCTAGTTACGAGCCCTGCAAACAGGTACTAATTTATATCTAATAGCTATAAGCACTGTGGTCAGCAACCTTATTCTTCATCCTTTTCACCTACCTCCAACTTTGTTTGTTGTTCCTCCGAAGACTCCTCCTGTGGGATATCACAAAATAACGATAGATGTTTACCGGGTATCCGTTTTGAAAGTCGAACATGAATCCCATAATCACTTTCCATCATATTAAATGGTTGCACGGAAATAATTCGTCCATCCATAGGTATCTGTTTCTGCCCAGTTTTTAAAGGAATAGTGATACGAATGGTGCGACCCAACAAAATTCGGCAATTTTCTTTTTTTGAAATTCTTATGGCAAAAGCTACTCCACCCTCTGAAATATCTATTAAATCGGCACGGAAGGGTTTTTCACCTACTTTGCCGTTCTTATCAATGAATTGAAAAAACACCTTGAGTGCTGTTTCATAGCGAGGAACAGCCCTTCGGTTAATTTCCTTCTGCGCGAGCACAGCTTGTATCTCTATCAGATTGTTATAAAAATCCCTGAGCTTAGATTCAAGCCCTGGAAAAGTTTCACTCAATTTATCCAGATCTTTACGGTGAAGCAGGCCGACTTCTGCTTCACTTTTGGCGTTCACATTAACGGTCCATAATGATGCTTCAAAAAAATTTTCCCCTATCATTTTCCCGGGATGTAATTCGGTAATAACTGTTTTTTCATCATTAATATAATGGGAAATTTCCACTGTGCCACGATTAATAAAAAATAAAGCATCGTTAATGCTCCCCGATGAGACAATTTCAGCTTCGGCCGAAAAAGTTTTCTTTGTGGTTGCATGATAAAGAGTTGTGAATTCCTCTTCAGTGATTTTTGTCAGCAGGGGTTCCCATACGGCTTTATGTTGTCCGCCGATGGCCTTTGCTTTTTCCTCATCAATAACCTCACCAGTACGAATAATCTCGTTAAGCGCCATGGCATCAATTTCATAAATACGGTCACGCAGTCTATCTGCCTCAGTAAAGTTATGTTGTTTTGCCAACTCAATTACCAGGTTAGCCAGTTCTTCTTTGGCTTGGTTTTTGTTTCCATCTTTGAGAAATTGAAAAATTTGTGCTTCTCTTTGGGCTACGTTGGTCTCGGTCATGGTGACTTTCCATTGGGCAAAAGAGATGAACACCTGTTGAATTTTTTACACACGCCTTCCAAAAAAACGGAAAAAATTAACAGGGGATCATCATAGAATAATAATTTTATACCTGAACTATTTTAATTGTAAGGAAAATGCAGATAAAATCAACTGAATTAATTGGCCGGGATGACGTATAAGCTGAATTATTTGACTTAAAACAGGAATTATAAAAATGACGTAGTTGGTTAATTATAATTAACAGAAACTAGGAAAAGACCATGGGCGGGTGCGGTTGGGCCTGCAAAAGAGCGATTACGACAGGCGATTATATCACGAAATTCTTCCGGAGTAAGTTTACCTTTACCTGACTCAAACAATGTTCCAACAATGTTGCGAACCATATGTCTAAGAAAGCCGTTACCTGAGAATATGAAAGAATAATGGTCGGGAGAAATCTCGGATGATTCAAGCTCAGCTTTAAACAAGGTACGAACAGCACCCTTGCCAGAGATGATAGTTTTATCACGGGAACCGCTCGCTTCAAAAGAAGAAAAATCGTGGCACCCCTGTATGAACTCTAAACAGCCCCTGACTGGCTCTAAATATGTCACTCTTGGCATATGGACTCGATAAAGTCGTTCATGGGGAGACTGAATATGGCCGGTATAAAAATCGTAACGGTATATTTTACCCTTTGCATTGTAGCGACTATGAAAATCTTCGTCCATAACAGCAGAATGAAGAATGCGAATATCATGGGGCAGCATTGAGTTAAGCCCCTTAAGTAATCCGTAAAGAGTAATGGTGGAGTGAGTGTGAAAATTGGCGTTCATGCCGAGAGCATGAACGCCTGCATCAGTACGGCCAGCACCATGCAAGATTACCGTTTCCCTCGTAATGGTACTGAGGGCTGTCTCCAAGGTTTCCTGGATGGTACGATCGTTCTTTTGTCGTTGCCAACCGCTGTAATTACTGCCGTCATAGGCGATAATCAGACGAATATTCCTGGCCGGGTTCACGGGAAAAAAGGTGCTCCCATTAAACCAGTTTCCTCAGGTAATCCATTCATCAAATTCATGTTTTGTATTGCCTGACCTGAAGCGCCCTTAACAATATTGTCAATAGCACTCATAATAATTACCCGATTGGTACGCTTATCAAGGCTCATCCCGATATCGCAACAATTACTTCCCCTCACATGTTGAGTAGCCGGGAGAACACCTGGCGGGCAGATCCGGACGAAGGTTTCTCCATCGTAAGCTTCTCGATAAAGACCATGTAATTCATCCTCACTTATTTCTTTGTCTAGAGAAGCATAAATGGTACTCAAAATACCTCTGGAAATGGGAAGTAAGTGTGGGGTGAAACTAATGGTAATGTCGTCATTATAAAGGGCGGACAGTTCCTGTTCTATTTCAGGAATATGACGATGGGTCCCACCTGTTTTATAGGGTCGGAATCCGTCAGCCACTTCGCAAAATAGGCTCCCTACTGCGGCGGCGCGTCCTGCTCCAGATGTTCCAGACTTAGAATCAACAATGATAGTGGAGGGATCAATGAGCTTACTACGCAGAAGTGGTGCCAATCCTAAGGTTATTGAAGTAGGGTAACACCCAGGATTAGCAACTAAATTACATTTCTTAATCTGGGAGCGGTACAGCTCTGGCAACCCATAAGCCGCATCTTTGATAACTTCTGGACAAGAGTGTTTTTGATACCATTTTTCGTAAACAGCTGCATCACGGATACGAAAATCAGCGCTCAGGTCAACAACTTTTTTTCCAGCAGCCAGCAGTATCGGTACGATATCCATCGCTGTTTTATGGGGAACAGCGGTAAAGAAAAAGTCAGCTCTGTCCGTCAATTCTGCAGGCGTTAGATTCTCACAGGTAATATCAACCCGTTCGCGTAAATTTGGAAATACTGAGGAAAGGGGTTGTCCGGCATATTGCCTAGAGGTTGCAACTGTTATTTGTACCTCTGGATGGGTTGCCAATATTCTAGCGAGTTCCACTCCGGTGTATCCGGATGCGCCGATTATGCCGACACGTAACATTTCACTTCCTCAATCAATACTGGTGAATAAAAAAAGGGAATAACGAGTGATCGTTATTCCCTTAAAAAAACATATATTTTCCGTGCTATTCCACGGAGAATTTTTAACGCTTGGAGAATTGGAAACGGGCGCGTGCACCACGTTGACCGTATTTTTTTCTCTCTTTAACTCGGGAATCACGAGTAAGCAAGCCTGCTTTTTTCAAGCTAAGGCGTAATTCAGAGTCCATCTCCTGGAGGGCTTTAGATATTCCGTGTACTAAAGCATCTACCTGAGCATGTTTGCCTCCACCTTTTACAGTAGCGACTACATCGTATTTATTATCATTTCCTGTGACAGCAAAAGGTTTCTCTACTTTTGATTCAAAGAAAATTCTTCCAAAATACTCGTCAACCGGAAGTTGATTAACGGAAACCTTACCTTCGCCTGGGGTAACCCATACTCTTGCGATGGCGGTCTTTCTTTTGCCGGTAGCGTAGTGACGTTCTTGTGACATTTTATATGATCTCCGTTAATCAAATATCAAGTTTTTCGGGCACTTGAGCACTGTGAGGGTGATCTGTTCCTACGTAAACTTTCAGTTTTTTAAATTGTTTACGACCAAGCTTGTTTTTTGGTAACATGCCCTTTACAGCCAATCTGATTAAGTCTTCAGGTTTCTTCTCAAGAACTTCCCTCGCGGTACGTTCTTTGATTCCACCAATGTATCCGGTGTGGCGATAATATTTTTTATCGTCCAACTTATTACCGGTCAGATGAACTTTATCGGCATTGATCACAACAATGAAATCGCCGTTATCTTGGAAATTGCAAAAGGTAGGCTTGTGCTTGCCGCGAAGCCGTTTAGCGATCTCAGTGGCGATGCGACCAAGCACCTTGCCATTGGCATCAACAACAAACCATTTACGCTCTATTTCGTTTACTGGTGTGTAGTAGGTTTTCATTGTTCGTGTTCCAAAAATTAACAAAAAAAGGTTCGAAAATCATCCGAACCTTAGTGATATATATATTGGAGCGGGAAACGAGATTCGAACTCGCGACTTCAACCTTGGCAAGGTTACACTCTACCACTGAGTTATTCCCGCTCAGAAAAACTTTTTTTTGTTCCGTCAATGGCGAGCGACTTTAACAGAAAGCCTGGTTCAGTGTCAACAAAAAAAACTGTGCTTCAAAAAAAAAAATTTATCCTCACTCGTAAAAAGAAAATAACAAACCATCTTGAAGAATAGTTGCCAATACGGACGACTCCGAATAGTATATAAGCGATAGCAAAGCTGATATTTAAAATTGCCGCGAACTTTAATGCTTAGGAACGTGGATGAAATAAATTAAACAATCTTACTTAATTTGTTTTTCCGTTTTCTTTATTCTTTACCCTGGATTCCGGCAAGGAAGTCATATAGAAATAGGATTGAATGATGAGTAAAAAAGCGATTCGGAAAAGTGATGTGCGGAGATGCACAAAAGAAACTGATATATTAATTGAACTGTCTTTGGACGGTAGCGGTGATCACGAGATAAACACTGGTGTCGGATTCATCGACCATATGCTTACCCTGTTTGCTGTTCACGGACTTTTTGACCTTAAGGTGAAGGCCAATGGTGATACGGAAATAGATGACCACCATACAGTTGAAGATCTTGGAATTTGCATGGGCCAGGCCTTTAAAAAAGCTCTTGGTGACATGTCCGGCATTAATCGATACGGACACAGTTATGTCCCCATGGATGAGACATTGGCTCGGGTATGTGTGGATATTTCAAATCGACCCTATCTCCATTTTAATGTCGATATTCCAGATCAAAAGGTTGGTAATTTCGACACCTCCTTAGCCAAAGAGTTCTTTAGGGGACTGGTATTAAATGGGGGGTTTACTCTTCACGTCGACTTGCTCCATGGAGAAAACTCTCATCATATACTAGAAGCGGTTTTCAAAGCATTAGCAAGGGCATTGGCGCAAGCCATTACTTGTCATACCAATGTTAGCGGGCCGCTTTCCTCTAAAGGTGTTTTGTGATATTTATAGAAAATAGTAAGGAGCGTCCTTAGAGGAGAATGAAGGAAAGGGGTTTTGTCCCTTGAATTCGGAAAGTAATTGATTGTTTTTTTATCTTTGGGACTGTAATTAGAGAAAATGCTTTGGAGGGAAAAGTGATCCATTCTATGAGATCGGTTCTGTTGTATCTTGTTGTTTTTCTTGTTGTGCTTACTGGTTGCGCCCGAGAAAAGAGAAATTCCGGGGAGCAGGAGGCAGCATATACTGCCATTACCTGTATCGCAGTACTACCTGCAAGCAGTACCGTTGATTATGATGGTAGCTTAAACTATGAACAGGCCAGCATCTTGAAAAAGGGTGTTAATACCATGGACGAGATTTTGTTGGCGAAACTGGGAAGACGCAACGAAGTCCGGTTTATTACCATTGATCAACTCTATAAACTAAGGGAATACCTCCCAGCAGAATCTTTATCTGTGGCTCGACTTGTAGGTAATCACCTATCCTGTAATGTTGCCCTGGAAACTACCATAAATCACTATTCCGAGAGAAAGGGCGGTAAATATTCTGTAGAACAACCTGCTTCTGTTGCTTTTCGCTATCGTTTATTAGCACTGGATAGCGGTGAAGTCCTGTGCCACGGCGAATTTAAGGAAGAACAACAATCAGTCTTGGAAAACCTAATGTCTTTTCATAAAGCGAGACAGCGAGGTTTTGCCTGGGTAGACGGTGATGAGCTCTTGCAAGAGGGCGTGGATGAATTATTTAATAAATGTTCATATCTTGAAACAAACTAGAGGTTATTTTGGTTTTTAAAATATGATGTTGACCCGAAAAGTAAATAATCGTATTGGCCGAGCCATGCATGCCTATGGAATGTTAGAAGATGGTGACCGCATAATAATCGCGGTTTCCGGGGGAGTGGACTCACTTGTTTTAACTGCTATTCTCAAGCATTGGCTCAAAAAAGCGCCGATCAATTATAAGCTTTTGGGAATTCATATAGATATAGACCATAAAAATGGTCAGCCTGGAACAGCTGCAATGGAAGTCGCTAATCGCCTATCTGCTATGGAAGTAGAAGCAGAGATAGTACCAGCCAACTGGCGTCCTCCTGAAGATATTTCACCAGATTCTCCTGAGATAAAAGACATCTGTTTTACCTGCGCCCGTAATCGTAGAAGTCAAATTTTTGAACTGGCTCGTCAAAAAAACTTTAACAAAGTAGCCCTTGGTCATCATCGTGACGACTTGCTGGAAACTTTTTTTCTCAATATTTTCTATGCTGGCAACATCTCTACTATGATGCCTCGGCAGAATCTTTTCGAGGGGCGATTACAGCTTATCAGGCCCATGGCATTTCTAGAAAAAGATGAAATTATTGCTACCGCTAAAAAATTGTGTCTTCAACCTGTACGTACCCCGTGTCCCGCTTCTGGACAAACAAAGCGCACCGATGTAAGAGATTTTCTAGAAGAGGTGTATGAACGATTTCCTGGTTCTAAATCAAACGTATTTGCAGCGCTCTCCAATGTTCGCCAGGACTATTTATTAAAACCTGGATCTAACGCGTCAGTTAGACGAAAAAATAAATTATCTTCAAACAGGATTAATAATGAGTAAAATTTCATGGTGTAAGGTTTGAAAACCTCCCTTGAATGTCTGGTCTGTTTCTATCGTCAAGGATTGACCACCGCCCAGCTCAGCAGTGACAATATCAAGGTGCAACACCAAGTTCTTCGTGAACTTGGCACACTTCTACCCTCCTTGGATCGGGAATTATCTCCACCGGAGAATGCAGTTTTCGTCTATTCTCTCATTGCCAAGATTACCGGAGAGGCTGACCCTTTTGCCGAACTTAAGCTTGAAAGTAATAATCTTGCACTGGGGCTACAGCAGCAGACTAAAAATCATATAATAACTTCTCCCGATCCTCTTTTCACAGCGCTACGCTATGCAATTGCCGGTAATATAATTGATTATGGTGCCCAACATGATTTTAACCCCCGTGAGTCTCTCGCTAAATGTGTAGATGAAGATTTTATCATTAACGATTATGAAATATTGCATCGTAAGATACGAGAATCACCAACCCCGCTTAATATCCTGTATTTAGCAGACAATTGTGGAGAACTGGTATTCGACGGGTTGTTGGTTGAGCAGCTTCTTGCACATGGATGTAATATAAGGTTAGCGGTACGGGGAAAAACAATTCTCAATGATGTTACTTTGGATGATGCTGCGTATTGCTCCATTAATCAATACTGTCAAGTTATAGACAATGGTACCGGATGTCCCGGCACTCCCCTTGCTGTATGTTCTCAGGAATTTCAACAACACTTTGCCGAGGCAGATCTTATTATAAGTAAAGGGCAGGGTAATTTTGAGACTCTCTCTGACGTTGATGCACCTTTGTTTTTTTTGCTTACTGTGAAATGTTCAGTCGTAGCTCGTCATATAACCCAAAAGCGTGGATTAGCCATGGGGATAGTTACCGGCTCCGGTAAACCGATCTTAATGCAGCAAACTATAACCTAAACTTGTGACCCTGTGCTAAGTCGCAATCGTTTCATTACTTAATATTAAAATAAAAAATTCGCGGATACGTGATAGTGGTTAAACGAAAACTTCGCTCACGGGTTCAGGAGTCTAATATGAAACAAAATCGCATCGTCAATTTGTTGACGGAAAGAAGTTATGGAAAGGTTGTGGAAGTAAGCGGCTGGGTCAGGACTCGTCGTGGTTCTGGACAACTTTCTTTTCTTGAAATCAGCGATGGCTCTAGCATGAGTAACTTACAGGTGGTTGCAGAACAAAATCTTGCCAATTATCAGTCAGAGGTATGTAAGCTAACCACGGGTTGTGCTGTCATGGTTATTGGGGAGTTGATTAAGTCTCCGGCCAAAGGCCAGGAGATAGAACTCAAAGCTCATGAACTCACTGTACTGGGCTGGGCTGACCCGGAAAAATACCCCTTGCAAAAGAAGCGGCACGGTTTTGAATTTCTCCGCTCCATCACTCATCTACGTCCTCGGACCAATGCATTAGCAGCGGTGGCCAGAATCCGTAGCGAACTCAATTTTGCCATTCATCATTTCTTTAAGAAACAGGGTTTTTTTCAGGTTCATACGCCGCTTATTACCACTAGCGATTGCGAAGGAGCTGGAGAGATGTTTACTGTTACTGGCCTTGCTCCCGAAAAAATTACTTCCAATGCGTCTTATGCTAATGATTTTTTTGGTCGCCGAGCAGGATTGACTGTAAGCGGCCAGTTGCAAGCAGAAGTTTATGCTATGGCTATGGGAAGGGTCTATACCTTTGGTCCAACCTTTCGGGCGGAAAATTCAAATACCAGTCGTCATCTTGCAGAGTTTTGGATGTTGGAGCCAGAAATAGCCTTTTGTGATCTTGCTGGCAATATTAGCCTTGCAGAAGAGATGGTTAAAGAATTGATAAGCGTTGTGCTTCATGAATGTACAGAGGAAATTGATCTTTTTGATCGTTTTGTCTCCAAAGGGCTTCGTGATCGGTTGACCATGACCGTGGATAATTCATTTGTGCAGATGACATATAGTGAAGCGATTAATGAACTATTGCGAGCTAAGCAGAAGTTTGAATATGAAGTGGAATGGGGCGTGGATCTCCAAGCGGAGCATGAACGTTATCTCTGTGAGGAAGTAGCACAAGGCGTTCTGGTAGTAACCGATTACCCCAAAGATATTAAACCGTTTTATATGCGGCAAAATGATGACGGCAAAACCGTGGCTGCCATGGATATTTTAGTGCCAGACATTGGAGAGCTTATTGGCGGTAGCCAACGGGAAGAACGTTATGATAGGTTGCTTGCTGCAATGCTGGAGTCTGGTCTTGATCCAGAAGATAATCGTTGGTATCTTGATCTACGTCGTTACGGCAGCGTGGTTCATTCTGGTTATGGCCTGGGGTTTGAACGTTTTATCCAATACGTTACCGGGATGTCAAATATTCGCGATGTTATTCCCTTCCCCCGTACCCCAGGATCAGCTCCGTGCTGATGTAAGCGTTCACCAGCACTACGTCTGGGTGCGACCAGACCGGATTCACATAGGATTAACTATAGCTCACCGTCCTGC
>Ga0224507_10001248_pt1 | contig 10216 bp, 15 predicted proteins | sample SF_Jan12_sed_USG_3_FD_170159 | JGI IMG/M metagenome (GOLD analysis project Ga0224507, IMG submission 170159) | Sediment microbial communities from San Francisco Bay, California, United States - SF_Jan12_sed_USGS_13 | ecosystem: Environmental > Aquatic > Marine > Sediment | place: USA...
CCCATGGAACTACCTACACCACCTACAACAGTTGAACAACTGATGGTAAAAATCAAGGATCAGCAGCGGCAGTTTGGCGATTGCCAATACGACTGGCGCAACTGGAAGCTAGCAGCCGATGGCACTCGGTCTACGCAACGGCTATGTCGTCATGAGATTGAAGAGATCGTTGCTGTTAGTTGCTCAGCACTCATGATTACAAACAACGAAGACGGTCAGTGGCTTAAATGGCGCAACCCGCGTCAAGGTGAGGACCTAATGGTTGCAACCCTGTGCAGTGCTCTGGTGGTGCAGCCATGACTGACACTTACAAGGCAAGACCTGAGTGCTGGGAGTGGCAAGAGAAATGGGCCAGCAAAGAAGTACCCGACGAGGATTCAAGTTGTTTCCTCGAACTCCGCGCTCGCGTGGAAGCACTGGAGGCCCAGGCCAGCAACTTGAAAGGATCCCTTACAAGTTCAACTCCGCCCCCGGTGGCGACGGATGAGAATCTCTGGAAGCTTTGGGCTGAGTTCGGCTTTGCCGCTTTCCGCATTATCTACAACCTCGGCGTAGCCCACGGCCAGGCCAGCAGCCGGGAGGTAGCGAAAAGGCGGCAGTGGCGGGGGGATTGGTGGAGCGGGTGAAGCTTGATGCTTGTGTTTCTTAAGCAGAACACCAAGGATGAGGATGATGATAGGTGGCCCCATTTATGACACCACGCGCCAGCTACGGGATGACCAACCCCAACTCTTTCTTCGACGCCAAGGCCGTGCGCGAGATCCGGTTGCTGCACCTCTGTGATGGCATCGCTGCATCCCAGATCGCACGTGACCTTGGCGTCAACATGTCCTGCATCAGCAGGATCGTGAATTGGAAGTCATGGGCGCAGCAGGATGAAGACCTGCGCGCCATCCCCAAGCCTGGCCATAAGGGTGGCGGGGATTACCACCGACCAAAGTCTGAGGGTTACGAGAAGCCTGCACCTCCACAACGGCTTACCTGTCGCAGCTGCCTACACCTGAACACCAACACTGGCGTCTGTGACTTCGGGTTTCCTGAGAGCCTGACATCTGCGTATACGTTCGCAGCGAAGTGCAATGTCTACCAACCAATCAACAATGGATGATCTTATCAACCAACCACCGCACTACTGCCAAGGCAGTATCGAGTGCATCGATGCAATCGAGGCCGCGCTCACGCCCGAGGAGTTCCGCGGCTATTGCAAGGGGAATGCGATCAAGTACATCTGGCGCGAGCAGCACAAGGGGCAGCGCAGCTCGCTGGCTAAGGCCGCATGGTATCTGGCCCGGTTGCTCGGTTAGAGCTCACCAGACACCCAGCGTGCGATGGCCCATTCACGGTTTGATGTCCAGAACGGCTGCTGGCGATACCAGTCCACCCAATGCTTGTGACCTTTCTGGCTGTTGCACATGAAGCAGCAGCTGATGAGGTTCTCGCGGACGGTGAGGCCGCCGAACACCTTTGGCACAACGTGATCAAGGGTGGGACTGCGACCTAGGTGTTCGCCGCAGTAGGCGCACTGGTAGTTCCAGGCGAGGTGGATCTGATCACGCGCCGAGCGTCGGGTGACGAGGCGGGTTTCGTCAATGTGTGCTTTGTCCACCGAGATCGAGCGGCAGGGGCAAGGCCTCGACTGAAAGGTCAAGGATGTCGTCGTCGTTGCCGATGTGCTCTGTGATGCGGCTGTAGATGTCAGCCGGCAGCTCGTCTGAGTTGGTGTTTGATCGGTAGATGACCTTGGCGGTGATCTCGATCAGGAAAGCCTGCATGGGATGACCGCCGCTGCGTCAAGGGTAACGGACGCAACGGGCTGCGGAGCTCCCCTCGATCGGTCTTGAGCTCCCCTCGATCCAGACCTAAGCTCCCCTCGATCCAGACCTAAGCTCCCCTCAATCCGCAACCCATCCATGAAATGACCTACATCCTCGACCTTGGCCTGTGGCACGTCGGCCCATTCGCGACCCACATCGCAGCGCAGCATTGGGCCGAAAGCCATGGCGTTGAAAATTACCGGTTGATCCCACTAGATGATCCAGCCGAAGCTCCTGCTAAGGTGCATCGCTACCGTCACACCAGAGCAGATGCCGACGATTCGCCTGGCTGATGCCGCCAAGCACTACCAAGAGCAACCGCATCAGCTGGCCGCCTGGAATGCCCTGCAGCAGGTGCTGACCACCAAGGAGGTGGAAGACTTCGCCGCGCTGTACCGCGCCGCTCCTGCGGTCAAGCCAGCCGCTACTACCAACCCGCTGAAGGTGCGGTGGCAAAGCCAGCTCGACAATAAATCTGGCACCGGCTACCGCGAGTGTTTCAGCTCTAGCTGCGCCATGCTCGCGATGCACTGGGCCAAGGTGGCAAATGATGATGCCTACAACGCGATTCGCAATCAGTACGGGGACAGCACCGACGCGCAGGCGCAGCTGCTGGCGCTGCGCAGCTTGGGCCTCAAGGCCAACTTCCACACCGATGGCACACCCGCCAGCCTCGAGGCCGAGATCGCCGCTGGCCGGCCCGTGGCTGTGGGCTGGCTGCATCATGGCCCGGTGTCTGGCCCGTCGGGCGGTGGCCACTGGTCCGTGGTGATCGGCTACACCGCGACGACCTGGATCCAGAACGATCCCAACGGGGAGGCCAGTTTGATCAATGGTGGCTACAGCACGAACACCAACGGCGCTGGCGTGGTCTACAGCCGCAAGAATTGGAACCCCAGGTGGATGCCCGGGGGAACTGGCGGCTGGTACCTCAGCGTTTTACCAGCGGGGTGATGACACCAGCCAGGATCTCAATGGTTCGGTAAAACTTGACAGCCATCCTGCTGTAACGGCTCAGTGCCTCGTTGTCCTTTGGTGTGGGTGTGAGGTTGACGATCGCCACCGCAGCGGCATGGATGGCAATCGCAGCGGCAATGTACTCAGCAATTTGGTCAGGCATGGCGTTGCGGTAGCGGTTCGGTTCAGTCTGTCATCCTTGCTTCAACCTTCGACACCCGCTGCTCGACTGAGTTGAGGCGACCAAAGGTTTCCTTGCGATCAGCTCGGATGTCGATGTGAAGCTCCTCGAGGCGGGTGGCCACGTTCTCAACAGCAACCGTGAGCCGGGTGACCACCTCGCGGTTGGTGGTGTTGCCACGGATGGCGCCACTTGTGGCCATGACTAAGGCGGTGAACGCTGAGCCGACCAGGGCGGCAATGACTTCGATCATGGTCTGCAGTGGCGTCAGCCCAGTTTAGCTGTTCATCTCACGCAAACACCCTGTACGAATGCTTAGGCGCCACCAGGAACTGCTCCCAGCCCTCAGGCAGGTCCCCGCTGTAGTTGACGTGGAACCCAGCCAGCACCGTTGGGGCCACGATCACTTCGCCGGTCTCTGGATCGTATTCACCGCCACGGGTGATGATGCCAACCACGTCGATCGCACGGTCGTGGGTGTAGGCAAACAGCGTGTCGTCGGCCATGAACCCAGCATCAGTGGCAGCCGCAAGCCAGGCGTCAGCGTCAAGGAATCGTAGGAACTGCGTCATGGGGCGGTGAGGGCCTGGAGGGTTGCGTCGGGCAGGCGGACGGGCCAGTAGGTGAGGCGTTTTGTTTGACCGTTTTGATAATTACCAGTTTGATCGGTGCCGATCATCAGACGATTCACAGTTGGCAACGTGCCACTTGTATCTGTCACAGCAGCACCACCAGCGTTGACAATGGAGAAATCATTGGTGGCATATGCTATTGCAGTTTTTGCTAGGGTATTAGCAACGATGGTGCCTCCGTCTAAATCAACCTGAGTAATGCCACCATCGACAGCCAGCATTTTTGGATCAGTGCTATTAGTAAGCATTCCAATACGTTCGTTAGCTGTGTTGTCGTTAAAGTCAGCAACACCACGGGTGCCTGATGCGGGTGTTCTGTATTCTCCAACTAGGGTTCCTGCGCTCTGGTTGTACCAAGAGCTAAAATTCGTCCCGGTAATGCTCGCCACATCAGCAGCGCGGGTGGCGGTGGCGGAAGTGGTGGGGATGTAGGAGGTGGGGAAGGCGCCTGCTTCTATTTGGGCGCCCCAGATGTAGGCACCGCTTGTCCCGTCACCCGAATAGGCCGCTACGTTGTCGCCAGTTGTCAACGAGATTTGGAATGCGCACGACACTCGGTCCATCGTTCTGGTTATCGTGCAGCGATACCATCCGTTCGGATAGGCTGTTATGGACGATGTATTCCCGGTCGCATTTGTTCCGACTGCGCCATTGGAGAAGTCAAACCATGTGCGATGATCTGCAGAGTCCGAGGGATTGATGTTTACCCAATTTCGTCCTGCTGCCTTGAGAAAGATGGTGAATGTGTAAACCGCCGCAGTAAGGTTTCTTGTTTGAGATGTTCCGTGGCTGCTGGTGACTGTTGTATCCTCAACTATTGTGTCAGCGGTTGCGGCACCATCGGGAGACGCCGTACTGTTAGTAACAATAGATGCACGGAAAGGCCCCCAAGTCGTCCCAAATGTCTCACTCTGCAGCACCAAGTTCGTCCTCGCCTCCTCCACTAGAAGGCCAAGGCTTTCACCCGTGGTCGGGTTGTGGTCGAAGCGTGCCTCGTTCGTCACCGCCGACTGCAACAACCCATTACTGCCGACGTAGGTGCCGGTGCTGGCACGGGTAAACGTGATCCGTGGGTCCAGGGTTTTCTGCAGGGCAAAGCGCAGGTCTAACGGCGAGGAGCCGAACACGTTACCACCCGTCAAGCTAGCTTTGCTGCTAGCTTTTATTGATTGTTTTATACTTGCTCGCAGATTTTTAGCCATCAGCCTGCACAGATCAAAGCAGATACTGATGGGCTGCCACCGCTCAAACTAACAAGCCGCAAACGAGCATAATTAACTGGGCAATTGCTTAGGCAGTAGCCAGTGGTGCTGTTGGATGTGATTGTAGTATCAACATTATTTTGATCAAGGTTAAAATAACTGATGTTATCAAGGCTACCTTCAAATCGGATCACGACGTTGGTGCCAATGGTCGCAACTGTTACCTGATAGGTAATTGCTTTGGCGCCATAGCTCAAGCCGTTTTCGGTAACGCCTGCTGCGGTAAGCGTGTCCAGCGTTACAAACTGTTTGGATTGCAGCGATTCGTCAGCGGATGGCATGGGTGGAAGTGCTTTGGGAACAGGTTAGCAGGCCCCTACGCCCACGGCACGCCAGCAGCTTTTGTAGGAGCAGCCTGTTCATCCAGTTGCGCCTGGAGGGCAGCCTCGATGGCGGGCACGTCCAGCTTGGCTTGCACCCAGCCGATCACCAGCTCAGGTGTCAGGTCAGCGTAGGGGATCACGTCGCCCTCAGGCTGCTCCAGGCCGATGGATCCATAGGCGGAGCTGGAGTAAGTGCCATTGTTGGCAGCAAGGGTCCAGTGGACGGTGTAGACGCTGCCGTCAGCCGTGTGGCGTTCGAGGTTGGCGATGGCCCAGGTGTAGGTGGTGGTCATGGTGGTGTGGTGGTGTGGTGTGGTGGCAATAAGTTACCAAGTGGATATAGCCGTGCGCTTCCATGTGTTCGTAGCAGTGCAAACGTAGATGTAATTGGCATCCCATGCAATCTCGCCAGTAGTGCCTGTGGCGGTTGCTGATGCTGGTGTTTTTGCCGTGCCAATTCTAATGCGATCGCCGTTTACTTGAAGTAGCGCACCGCCAGAGTCTGATGACGTGCCAACTAAGAGCCTGCCGGAGCTGTCGATGCGGGCGCGTTCGACTGGGGAACTGCCGCTTGAATTTGTACCAAAGGCCAGGTAATGATTGTTGGCAGTCCCTTCAGTAGCTGCTTCAATGTAGGCATAGCGTATATTACTGTTCGTCTCAGAGATACCTGACAAGTTAAGGCGAACGCCTTGCCCAGCGTTGTTGTTTGCAGCTCCATTAAGTAGAAGTAAAACATCGGTGATTGCAGATGCACTTTCACTGCGAACAAGCAGTCGGTTGTTAGCGTTACCAGAAAGAGTAGAGCCTATGCCTACCCGCCCGGAGCTGTCGATGCGGGAGGCTTCGGTGCCACCTACAACGGTTGCAATGGTGTCTGCCCCAGGGCTGTAGATGCCAGTGTTGCTGTCGCCCTCGAAGGCAATGCTGGGTGCTGCTGCGGTGCCTGCCGGGATGCTTGCAAACAGTTCGCCGATGGTGATCTTCTTATTCTTATCCGCTGCTGCGGCTTCACTGATGTCAACAATCGGCAACAGGTCACCAGTTGCTGGTGTGGTCAGTGCCGTCAGGTCTGAAATTTTGCGGTTTGCCATGGTGTTGGATGCGTGGGGTTAGTCTAGCCTTTACCACTCAAGGATAAAGACAACGCCTGCGGTGCCGGCGGTGCCGCTGCCGCCACTGGCACCACCTGCGCCACCTGCGCCTGGACCTAAGGTCCAAAAGGTACCTGCGCCAGCGTATCCAGGAATAGAAAAATAGGAATTATTGCTGCTACCGCCGGCACCAGATGTACCAATCCCGCTAGAGCCACCACCGCTGCCGCCAACACCACCATATGCTGAAAGTGTTAATCCTGTTCCAATTGGGTTGATTTCTGACGTGCCGCCAGTGCTTCCTGCGGAAAAGAACGGTCCGCCAGCACCGCCAGCACCAAAAGTAATAGCAGCACTACTGCCCATTTCAGTGCTTGTATAGAGCCTGAAGCCAGTCCCACCACCACCACCAGTCCCACCGGTGCCGCCGGGAGAGCCTCCGCCACCGCTGCCACCGCCGCCGCCGCCGCCAGTAGCAAAGGCGAGGAAGGTTGTCTTACCTGCTGTTGGTGTGTAGGTGCCACTTGCTGTGAACACTTGAATGGAGGCGCCTGCTGCAACGGTGCCCCATGTTGCTGTAGTAGCGTCAGTAACCAATGCCTTGCCTGCATTGCCGGCTTGGCTTGGCAGTAATGCCGCCAGCGCCAGTGCTGCTGTGATTGCACCTGTGCCGCCGTTGGCGATCGGTGTGATGCCGCCAACTTGAAACCCAGCAGGGTCGAGCACGCCTACGGTGATCCATGCGCTGTTGGATCCATTGCGCATCTTGTACACGGGCGGGCTGCTGCTGGTATCCGTCCACGGCTGGAAGGCAACGGTTACGGACGGTGCGCTGCTGCCACTGCTTTGGCTGAACAGTGCCGCGAGGTTGTCGTTGATGTCAGCGCGTACGCTCGGAAAAGTTGCGTTCTGGACTGATTGATCAGATTGTGCCATTAGAAAGCGCGACCGTAGCCAACTGCATTATAGGTGAAGTTTATCACCTGTCTGCTGCCGCCTTGCAGAAAATCAATGTCAAAACCCGTACGGGTTAGATTGGTGATTTGCGCATGGGTGTTTGCTCCGATTGATAATGGCGTTACGCCAATGCTAGGTAGTAAGTTGTAGTACGGATCACCAACAGTAACAGCTTTATAGTAAGCATTGGGGAATGTAATTGATGTGACGGCACTGCTGCTGCTGGCTTGAGTGGCAAGGCTGCTGGTAACGCGCCGCGTTAGCTCAAGCTCTGCGCCAAGCTCATCTATTGCCACACCGATCAATTCTGTTTCAGTGGTGAAGGCAGCCTTCACTTGGACACCACGACCACGGATCATGCCGCTAACAAATTCAGTCCATGGCCCATAGGTAGGTGATGCGGCTGGATCATCTAATGTGGTGCGCACATACATCACAACATTAATGCCATCTGCCACTGTGCCATCAAAGGATCCTGGCTGCTCATCGAAGCTGCCGCTAACTGAATCAAACAGCGTTGAAAATACCAGTGGATAACTTACGATGTAACGCCGAATCCTAAAATCATATACATCGCCAAGATCGAAGGTATCCTGGAATTGGTATTCTGCGCCGCAGTCACCAGCGCAATAGATCACCTCCCAGTAGCCGGGCGAGACATACGGATCTGGTTCTAGCACCAGAGCAGTTTCACCTGCATCATATGCGCAATTTGTTTTTGTGCCGCTGAATGGTGTAGCAAGGCTTTGCTCTTCCCATTCCTTTGCAACAATCCGTGATTCTGGTTGCGGCAGCGTTATTTCAAAGCCTGTTGCATTTAATGAACGGTTACCTAGGAAGTCTTCAAACTTCAAGAAGTAGGTGCCAGGCAGTAGCGGCACTTGCTTCTGCGTTGAGCTACCAGCAACTGCTTGCACCACATCATTGCTGCTGTTCCATTCAGCACTTGCCAGCGCCCGTGGATCATGGCGGATAATGACGCGACCACCTACCTGCACATCAAGTTCTGTCGCCTGCTTCCAGCTAAGGATGAGCATGTCCTCACCAGTAGCAATGGCGCTAAGGTCTTGCACATCAGACGGCGCTGCGCCAAGGCCAGCCACTGTATAATCAGCCAGCGCAGGCTCACTAAACAAGAGACCGCTGGAGCTGATGCTGCTCACTTGGATTTGATAGCTGCCTACTTTAACGTCGAGGATATCAAACGTAGTGCCTTGTACTGTTACGGTGGTGAAGTTATCATCTTCATGGCGCCACTTAACGCGGAACTTCTTGATACCTTTTGGCGCAAACCAACCAAATGTAATCTTAACAGCTATACGTCCATTCAGTTCATACTGCACCTCTGGACTTGTGCCACCACCAAGCTGCTGAGTGCTGATCGCTGCAAGCTCACTTGGCTGGCCAGGAATCTCATTAAGGTTTGTTGTATCCCTAGTCTCAAGCGGCACGCCATCTTCGATGTAGGCGTATTTGCTTTCATTATGTGCAATCGCTACGATGCCGTAGTTAATGCCATCTGATTCATTGACGCTAAGCACACGCCATGTGGATGCCTGAAGTGTTGGACTTTCTAATATCCAAATACTGTTGGCATTAGGCGCAGCGCTTAATGCAGATTGTAAGGTGATTACATTGGCTGCAACTGTTGAAATTTCACGTTGTTCTACGGTGCCATCAGGGAGCACTACGCTTAGCAGCGAACCACCTTCAATGCTTAGGTCGGTGTTGGCGGAATCATCCACCGTTACTGAAGTTGTAGTTGCGGCAGAGATGCGACCGGCCCTGCGTGATCCGGCGCGGACGGGATCTGAAATCAGGATGATCTGCCCAGGCCGTACCTGCTGGCCTGCGTCAAGGCTGGATGCAAAGGTGCACACCTCCTTCTCGTAGCGTTCTGCAAAGAGCAGCCACTTGCCGATGCGGTTGGCCTGGCCTCTGCTGGTGCAGGCGAACGCACTGACTTCAGCGCGGACGACGCCGTACTTGGCAATGGCATCAATGTCCTCTACCACCTCATAGGCAGTGTCGCGCAAACCATTCAGTGTGTGGTTCTCAAAATCGTATTTAATATCGAGGTAGCTGACCACTGCCACGTTAGGCCGCACCTTGAGGCTGCTGCCGCTGTAGCTGAAACCCTCTGGCGTTACGTTGGCCTGGTTGAACAGGTAGACGGGATCTGATGGTGCATCCTGCTCGATCGTGAGGCTGCCGGTGCTCCAGTACGCCTGGCAGCGCATGACCGATAGCAGGTCATTGACCAGCTTGTACGCTTCCTCTGCGGTTTGAACTGAGGTGCTGCAACTGAACCGTGCTTCTTGACCGCCGAAGCCATCATCTACTAATGCGTTGGAATACTTACTAGCAACAAAGAAAGCAAACTTATCCAGTTGCGCTGTACTGATGTGATTACCGAATCCATAGCGAGTGCTGGTAAGCAAATCGTAAAGTATCCAGGCCGGGCATGATGTCCACGTTGCTGCTGCAAACGTACCATTCCAGACAAAATTATCTGGGTAGATGATCCGCCCAGTAGCAGCATCAACAGTAACGCCAGCCGGTATTAGAACCTTGATACCTTTGATCAGATAGCTGCGTGATGGGATGCTACTAAACTGCTCTGCATCCACCCTGAGGCCAACTAATGCGCTGTTGGCATAGGTCAGTTTTGCATCAATGATTTCGGTGTAGGTGCTCCAGCTAAACGCATTGGCCAATAATGTGCTGGTACTGTCATCCGTGATGCGCGTTACCTTGATGTCTACAATGTCAGACGCATTAGGTCGCGCTAATTGAATGAGGTAATCCTTGCGGTATTCGTCTGCTGTACGGCCACTGATGGTGTCATCAATCTTGGTGGTGTAGCCGCCGCCTTGATACTGAATTGCAATCTGCAACTGGACGCTAGAACCTGATGTGTCGCCGTTGGTATTGTCAATCTTCTGAAGCGATGGAATGGAGATCGTAATTCGAACAGCATCAACGTCAACGTCGGT
>Ga0224507_10001249_pt1 | contig 10210 bp, 9 predicted proteins | sample SF_Jan12_sed_USG_3_FD_170159 | JGI IMG/M metagenome (GOLD analysis project Ga0224507, IMG submission 170159) | Sediment microbial communities from San Francisco Bay, California, United States - SF_Jan12_sed_USGS_13 | ecosystem: Environmental > Aquatic > Marine > Sediment | place: USA: California...
TACTGCTTCCTATGGCATTAAATAATAAGCCTATTAAAGAGGCACCTATTACAGATGACAACATAATTCTCCAGCTTGCAATACCGGTAAACAATAAAAATGCTGCACCAATCAAAATCATCAACACAGAAGTTTCACCAACTGAACCCGGTATAAAGCCCATAAACATATCGTATACACTTGTTGTTGGTACCGTATTGGCTGCTAAAGCACCTAAAATAGTTTCACCAGAAACACCATCGGCTACCGAATCGGCAACCCAAACGGTATTACCCGACATATACGGTGCGTAAGCAAATAAAGCAAAAGCTCTGGCAATTAACGCAGGATTCAAGATATTCATTCCCGTACCTCCAAAGGCTTCTTTACCTATAATTACGGCAAAAACCACAGACACTGCAAGCATCCATAATGGAAAATCAATCGGCATGACCATAGGAATTAACAATCCTGTTACCAAATACCCTTCGTTGACTTCATGCCCTCTAAAGATGGCATAAGCAAACTCAATACCCAAACCTACACCGTAAGATACGATGATCATAGGCAACAGTCTTAAGGCTCCAAAACTAAAATAGGTCCAAAAACTTTGTCCGTCACCCATATTTTGATATCCCACATTCCACATACCAAATATCAAAGCTGGTAAAAGCGCAATTACCACGGTAATCATCACTCTTTTCAAATCTATTCCGTCTCGAATATGCGCACCTTTTTTTGTTGTGTGGTTAGGCACAAACAAAAAAGTATCAATACCGCTAAAAGCTGGTGCATACTTTTCGAACTTACCTCCCTTATCAAAGTGAGGCTTAATTTTATCTAATTGTTTTCTTAAAAAATTCATTAACCTACTTCTTTAATCATTAAATCTAATCCTTTACGAATAATATCCTGGGCTTCAATTTTTGAAGTACTTACAAAATCAATCAATGCAAAATCTTCGGGAGCCACTTCATAAATCCCCATATTTTCCATTTTCTCGATATCCTCAATCATCGTTGCTTTCAACAATTGCATTGGAAAAATATCTATTGGCATTACCTTTTCCATTTCACCGGTAATTACAAAAGCGCGTTCTTCACCATTAAAGTTCGTGTCTAAATCATATTCTTTATTCGGACTTAACCAAGAGAAGAATGTTCTCGACATACTGAATTTATGATTCCCAATAAAAGGCATCCAGCCAAAAAAGCTATAATGATCTCCTTCAGGTAAAACCGAAACAACATCATCATAAAAACCTATGGCATCTTTAACTCCAACGGCAGTTCCTGTCAAAGGGTTACCGCTAATAATTCTACTTTTTCCGCTTGTTAATTTCCCCTCGACCACATCACTTATCTGAGCACCCTGGGTCACCTTATAATATTGAGGTGAAAGCACCTGCGAACCAGCCAATGCTACCACTCTGGTATTATCAACTTTTCCTGTCAAGAACAAGGCTCCAATAGCTGCTACATCCTGCGGATTGATAACCCAAACCCTGTCACCGGCATTTACCGGATCAATTTTTGAGATCTGAACCCCAACATTACCTGCCGGATGTTTACCTGTAACCTTATGGATTGTTACACCTGATATATCATTAAAGAATGACGAAGTGTTTCCATCAAGGGAAAGATGCACTTTGCCCTCGGTTAATTTTGATATCACATCAACACCTGTTTGAAATTCTTTTTCCTTACCGGATAAAGCGAACAAATGTGATGCCGCTAAAGGTGCAGTGGCATATGCCGATATAAAAATGGATTTTGGAACATCACCCGGATCGGCAATGACATCATAAGGGCGCTGCTTGATAAATGCCCAGCAACCACTCTCTAATAATAATTCCTTTATTTGTGGAGCTGCCAGATCCCCCGACTTTTTAACACCAAAATCTTTGAATGAATCGTTTTGATCTGCTGTAATTTTTACAGATAGAATTTTACGCTTTGCACCACGAACAATTTCCTTTATCTCACCACTAACCGGTGAAGTAAATTTTATCTGATCATTTTGCTTTGCATAAAAAACAGTATCTCCCACCATTACTTTATCTCCAACCTTAACTACCATTTTTGGTATTATTCCATGAAAATGTGATGGGTTTATAGCAAATGTTTTTGAGCGATTCACCGAAGACAATTTATGTTGCGCTCCTCCTTTTAGCTTAATGTTTAAGCCTTTTTTAATACTAATGTCTGTTGACATAATTTGCTTAAATTAGTTTTTATATTCCTTTTAACAATTATTGACTTAAATAAAAAGAATTTAAATGTTTCTTTAACGAGTGCAAATTTAATAATTAATATTTTATAGTTTAGCATATAATTAACATTTATTTAATTAAAATTGCGGCCTTAAAAACCTTTAAATATTCCAATTATTGAGGAATATAAAAAGGCGCATTTCAAGATCTAACTATCTAATTATCTGATAAATACCATGCTTAACTTTTTTAAATTTATTTTTTTATTATCTGTAACATTTGTATCATCTTTAAATGGTTTGGCTCAGACAGATACTTTTGTTACACCTCCACAAAATATAAAATCCATTGTTTTAAAGCCAATGAAGGCTGATATGTATACCCCTATTATACCCTTAGGTGAGGTTTTAGAACTAAGCTTTGATGATATCAATGCACAAGAATTAATTTATTCCTATAAAATAGAGCATTGTGATTATAACTGGCAAAAATCAAATTTATCGTCTACCGAGTATATGACAGGATTTGAAACAGATCGGATAAGAAACTATGAGAATTCTTTTAATACACTACAGAATTATACCCACTATCAATTAAAAATACCAAATCAAAATAATCAAATTAAAAAAAGCGGTAATTATCTGATCAGTATTTTAGATGAAGATGACCAGGTAGTCTTTACTAGGCGCTTTATTATTTTTCAGCCAAAATTAAATGTTGGGGTCACCGCACACAGAAGTACCGATATTTCAACGATTAATGAAAAACAAAGTGTTCAATTTACTATAAACCATCAAAATTTACTGATCAATAATCCCGCCGAGGAAATAAAAGTAGCCATTTATCAAAATGGTGATTGGAATTCGGTTATTAAAAATATAAAACCAAAATACATCAGGGGCTCTCAGCTTCTGTATAATTATGTTGATGACATATCATATTGGGCAGGTAATGAATATCTGTACTTTGACACCAAAGAAATTAGAAATGCCACCAACAACATTGTTAAAACCAGATTAAACGGCCTGTTCAACACCTACCTATATTATAATGAAGCCAGAGGCAAAAAACCATATACCTTTTATCCGGATATCAATGGAAATTTTGTTTTGAGAACGATCGACACAGAAGATATTGAACTGGAAGGCGATTACTCACTTGTTCATTTCGCATTGGAATACGATGGAAACATCAACAATGACGACCTATATATCTATGGTGCTTTTAATGACTGGAAAATTACCGATGAAAACAAACTGACCTATAACGCGCAAACCAATTTTTACGAAGCCTCTCTTTTGTTAAAACAAGGCTTTTATAATTACACTTATGTTTCTGTAGATCACAATTCAGAAATAAACAAGCGGGCCATAGAAGGCTCCTATTACCAAACAGAAAATGAATATACCGTGATTGTATATTACAGAAAATATGGTGAACGTTATGATCAGGTTATCGGATTTGGCAACACCAACTCTAAAAAACTACAAAATTAACTCTCTAAACCCAAAACAAAAGCACCCATACATTTCATATTTTCAATGACTTAAATGTGTTCGTTAACTTTTTAATACCTACGAAATTGTTTTCGTAAATAAGTAACTAATGTTACCGTTTATGACAATGGTCATCATTTGAAGTTTTGATTTCCAATATTTTTGTAGTTCGATTTTTTAGCATTAAACAGTAAATTAATAAAGATGAATATATCACATATTGAACACATCGGAATTGCAGTAGAAAACTTAGAAGAATCTATTCAGTATTATGAAAAAGTATTAGGCATGCATTGCTATTCTATAGAAGAAGTTGCTGATCAAAAAGTAAAAACAGCATTTTTTCTTGTTGGCAATACCAAAATAGAATTATTAGAAAGCACTTCACCCGAAGGACCTATAGGCAAATTTATAGCAAAGAAGGGCCAGGGTATTCACCATATAGCATTTGCTGTTGATAATGCGACCGAAGCATTAAAGACAGCCGAAGAAAGAGGTGTAAAACTTGTTGACAAGGTGTCTCGTAAAGGCGCAGAAGGACTCGATATTGGATTTCTTCATCCTAAATCTACACATGGAGTACTTACAGAACTTTGTTCAAAATAAATATTGCTAAGCAAAATAAAACACACAATAATGGCAAATCAAGAAAAAATCAACGAACTGATTGAAAAAAGGGTTAAAGCAAAACTTGGGGGTGGTGAAAAACGTATTGAAAAACAACACAATCAGGGTAAATTAACCGCACGCGAAAGAATAGATCTGCTTCTTGACGATGACAGCTTTGAAGAGTTTGACATGTTTGTAACCCATAGAACAAAATCATTCGGACTAGACAAACAAGTTTATCTTTCGGATGGGGTTATCACAGGTCATGGCACTATTGACGGGAGAATTGTATATGTTTTTTCGCAGGATTTTACTGTATTTGGAGGTTCGCTTTCTGAAACTTACGCTTTAAAGATCTGTAAAATAATGGATATGGCTATGAAAATTGGTGTTCCGGTAATCGGACTTAATGACAGTGGTGGCGCCCGTATTCAGGAAGGTGTTAGATCATTGGCCGGTTATGCCGAAATTTTTCAAAGAAATATCATGGCCTCAGGAGTTATTCCTCAAATATCTTCCATTTTAGGACCCTGTGCCGGTGGCGCCGTTTACTCTCCGGCTTTAACCGATTTTACCATTATGACCGACCAATCGAGTTATATGTTTGTAACCGGACCCAAAGTTGTACAAACAGTTACCGGAGAAGTTGTAACCACAGAACAGTTAGGTGGCGCAAAAGTTCATTCAACAAAATCAGGCGTATCGCATTTTCTTGCCAACAATGATGAAGAAAACCTTTTGTTGATCAGAAAATTATTGAGTTACCTGCCATCCAATAATCTTGAAGATCCACCTGTAATTAAATGTACAGACCCGATAGACAGGCTGGAAGATGTACTGAATGATATTATCCCTGAAAATCCAAACATGCCTTATGATATTGTTGATGTGATATCTACTATCGCTGATCGCGGGGAGTTTACAGAAGTACATAGAAATTACGCCCGAAATATCGTTGTGGGATTTGCAAGATTTAATGGCAGACCTGTTGGTATCGTAGCCAACCAACCGAAGTTCTACGCAGGTGTTTTAGATATTGAAGCTTCAAGAAAAGCCGCCAGATTTGTTCGTTTCTGTGATGCTTTTAATGTGCCTATTGTCACTTTAGTGGATGTACCTGGCTTCCTTCCTGGAACAGGACAGGAATATGGAGGTATTATTCTTCACGGTGCAAAACTACTCTTTGCCTACGGAGAAGCAACCGTACCTAAAGTTACCATTACCCTTCGTAAATCGTATGGAGGAGCTCATGATGTGATGAGTTGTAAACAACTTCGCGGCGACGTAAACTACGCATGGCCTACCGCAGAAATCGCGGTGATGGGTGCCAAAGGCGCTGTTGAGGTACTAGAAGGCAGAAACATCAGAAAGATTGAAGACCTTGAAGAAAAAAAGGAATTCATCGAGCAAAAAGAAGAAGAATACACCAAAAAATTTGCAAATCCTTATGAGGCTGCAAAATATGGTTTTATTGATGATGTGATCGAACCTAGAAATACGCGTTTCAGAATTATCAGGGCATTGGAATTACTCGCAAATAAAAAAGAAGTAAATCCTCCAAAGAAACACTCAAATATTCCACTATAATGTTACTACTACAAGTCAATTCAAATATCACCCAGCTTAACGAAGGATATGTCATCTTGATAACCGGACTCTTCATTGTGTTTAGTGCATTATTGACCCTATCTGTTTTTTTCAAATTCGGATTGCCATTGATGCTATACATATACAAGGTCATCACCAAAGGAAGAGAGAAAAAAATCAAGGAAATTTCGATTGAAATAAACGATGAATTTACAGGAGAAGTTGCCGCAGCGATTTCAACGGCAATTCACCTGTATCTAAATGAGCAACATGATTTTGAGAATCCTATCTTAACGATAAAACAGGCAAAAAAAACTTATTCGCCATGGAGTTCAAAAATATACGGAACTCATAATGGCTTATAAATCATGAAATATTATTTACAGCTTTTTATGTTGCAATCACCAAATAAAAAGTCATAAGAAATTAAAAAAAGATGAAAAATTTCAAATTTAAAATACACGACAACAACTATAAGGTTCAAATAAAGGCACATGAGGGCAATGTTATTGACCTCGAAGTCAACGGTACCTCTTACTCCGTCACTTTAAAAGAGGATGTCAAAACAACCAAGACTCCAACCCTTGTTCGTTCTGCATCCAAAAGGCCGTCTGAACCGCTAAAAGTGAATCCTACCTCGAAAAAAACTAAAATTGTTTCGCCAATACCAGGCGTGATACTTTCTATAGATGTAAAAGTTGGCGATATAATTCAGGCCGGTGACAGGCTGCTGGTTCTTGAAGCTATGAAAATGGAAAACAATATCACTACCGAAAAATCAGGAAAAATTATCGCAATTCATGTTAGCCAGGGTCAACAAGTATTACAAAACGAATTAATGATAGAATTAGAATAAAAATTTTATGGTTATCGGTTTTAAAGTAAAATAAATGACCTTGAACTCATAGCTTGAAAAAAAGAATAACATGAAGAAATTATTAATAATATTTGGAATATTGTCGTTTCTGGTTCTTATCAGACCTACATTAGGTTTAGGCATGAACACAGATGCCCCAAATAAAGAAGAAACAGTAAAGATTGAACAGCAAAACGATCATGAAACAAGTGATGCGTATAGCGGTGCCTTTGACGGTTTAAAACAGTTTTATAACAATACGGGGTTTGCCAATGCAACCTCGGGTCATTTGGTCATGATCCTGATCGGTATCATTTTTATATACCTCGGTATCAAATATGATTATGAACCCCTTTTACTGATACCTATTGGTACAGGTGTTATAATAGGTAACATCCCATTTGTAGCCGGAAATCAAACAGGTATTTACGAAGCAGGCTCTGTATTGAACTATTTATATTTTGGTGTTGTAAAAGGTATTTACCCGCCGCTGATATTTTTAGGTATTGGTGCAATGACAGATTTTTCTTCTTTGATCGCAAATCCGAAATTAATGCTGTTGGGAGCAGCAGCGCAAATAGGCGTTTTTGCTACTTTTATTGGAGCCCTTTATTTAGGATTTAATCTGCCAGAAGCCGGTGCTATAGGCATTATTGGTGGTGCAGATGGACCGACGGCAATTTTTCTTTCATCAAAACTTGCCAATGGGGTCAACATTTTAGCCGATGGTACTACGGTTAAAAATTTAATAGGTCCGATTGCTATTGCGGCATACTCCTATATGGCATTGGTACCTGTAATTCAACCGCCACTGATGAGATTATTGATCTCTAAGGAAGACAGAAAGATAAGAATGAAACCTCCTAGAGCCATCTCTCAAAAGGAAAAAATGATCTTCCCAATCGTTGCCCTTTTATTAACAACTTTTATCTCACCAAGTGCCTTACCGCTTTTAGGTATGCTGTTCTTTGGAAATTTATTGAAAGAATCGGGTAGAACAGAAAGATTGGCCGATACGGCCAGAACCAAACTCATCGATATCGTAACGATTCTATTAGGGGTTACCGTAGGTGCATCGACACAGGCCGATATCTTTATTACAAAAGACTCTCTGTTGATATTTGGTCTTGGAGCAATTTCATTTGTTATTGCAACCATGGGTGGATTGCTATTCGCTAAATTTATGAATCTATTCCTAAAAGGGAATGATAAAATAAATCCGTTAATTGGGGCAGCTGGTGTTTCAGCTGTGCCCGATAGTGCCAGAGTAGTACATACGGAAGCCTTAAAATCTGATCCACAAAACTATTTGCTGATGCACGCCATGGCACCAAATGTTTCGGGGGTCATTGGATCTGCAATTGCTGCGGGTATCATATTAAGTTTTTTAGGATAAATCATCCTTTACTGTTAATCAAAGAGAATAAATTGTTTTAATTTTATATAAAATGAAAATACCAAATATCATGACAGCCAATGAAGCTGTTAAAATCATAAAATCAGGAGATCGTGTATTGATTCAAGGAGGTGCTGCCACACCTCAAACTTTAGTAAAAGCGATGGTTGAACGGGCACCCGAACTAAAAGGTGTTGAAATTGTTCATCTGCATACCGAAGGAGAATGTGGATATACAGCTCGTGAATTGAGTGAGAGCTTTCATACAAATGCTTTTTTTATTGGTGGGAATATTAGAAAAATGGTTGGTGTAACGGCCGATTATATTCCAATTTTTCTAAGTGACATTCCGAGTTTATTCCGTCAGGGATATATGGACCTGGATGTGGTCATGGTCAATGTATCACCACCAGACAAACATGGATTTTGCTCTTTAGGTGTTTCTGTTGATATCGTCATCTCGGCCATTGAGAAAGGAAAGAAAGTTATTGCACAAATCAACTCAAAAATGCCACGAACTTTTGGTGATGCCATCGTACACCTTAACAATTTCCATGCCTGTGTATTGATAGAAGAAGAAATTCACGAAATGCAATTCGTTGCGCCTACAGAAGCCGAAAAGGCCATTGGTCAGAATATTGCCGAAATTATTGATGACGGTGCCACCTTACAAATGGGTATTGGAGGTATTCCAAATGCCGTACTCACCTTTCTTACAAACCATAAGGATTTGGGGGTACACACAGAAATGTTCTCGGAAGGCATCGTTGATCTTGTTGAAAAAGGTGTTGTTAACGGATCTAAAAAAGTAAGAAATCCGTTTAAAATCATTTCGGGGTTTGCAATGGGTACTCGACGCTTATATGATTTTATGGATGACAATCCCGAAATTGAAATGTTAGACATTGCCTATGTCAATGATACGGCTATCATTCGTCAAAATCCAAAAGTAACAGCCATTAACTCTGCGATAGAAATAGATATCACCGGACAGGTTTGTGCCGACTCTATTGGTACAAAAATGTTTTCTGGTGTCGGTGGGCAAATGGACTTTATGAGAGGAGCTGCCTTATCTCCTGGCGGAAAACCAATTATTGCGGTGACCTCTACCACCTTAAAAGGTGTTTCTAAAATAGTTCCTGCCTTAAAAAAAGGAGCAGGTGTTGTAACAACACGGGCCCATGCTAGATATGTGGCAACCGAATACGGTGTTGCCGAATTATTTGGAAGAAACCTAAAACAAAGAGCACAGTCTTTAAGAGATATTGCACATCCTGATCACAGAGAAGAATTAGATAAAACGATCTTTGAAAGATTTGGAAGTAGTTTAATGAAATTTTAATATTGAATACAATGAGCCAAAACAACAAATCGCTTTTTACAGATTTCAATCCTGTTTCAAAAAAAGAATGGATTGACAAAGCCAACATCGACCTAAAAGGCGCTGATTTCAACAGAAAACTTGTTTGGAAAAACCTAAACAACATTGATATCCAGCCTTTTTATACTGCCCAGGACCATCAGGAGTTTTTAAACAACACAGGAGAAAACGCTTCTTCTTTGATCAACTACAGAAAGATCTGGGTAGGGAAAGATAATGATGCAAACCAACTTGCTTTGAAAGCTATTGAAGAAGGTATCAACGGATTGCTTTTCGATATAAAAGACATTCTGCCTGCTTCAACGCTTCTTAAAGGCATTGATTTAAATAAAATTGCTGTTTCGTTTATTCTAAGAAAAGATGAGCCGGTATTTGCTAAAGATTTTCTTGAACTGGTCAAAGCAAATGGTATTGCATTTGAAAATCTTAAGGGTTATTTTAATTTAAAAACCATACTTCATTACAATACCAAAGGGGTGGTTGATCTAAAACAATTTGACAAAGTATCAAAACTTATAAATCTGTTTGCCGATTATCCAAACTTCAAGGCCATTTCCATTTCAGGAGCCATCTATTCAGATGCAGGCGGCAACCAGGTTCAGGAAATTGCATACACATTAAATTCATTGGTTTATCTCATTGAAAAATACAAAGAAAGAGACATTGATGTTCAAACAATTTTTGACAATCTTCA
>Ga0224507_10001250_pt1 | contig 10206 bp, 9 predicted proteins | sample SF_Jan12_sed_USG_3_FD_170159 | JGI IMG/M metagenome (GOLD analysis project Ga0224507, IMG submission 170159) | Sediment microbial communities from San Francisco Bay, California, United States - SF_Jan12_sed_USGS_13 | ecosystem: Environmental > Aquatic > Marine > Sediment | place: USA: California...
ATACCTATTGTTTTATATATAAATTAAGGCCAACCTTTTCTATGGCCTCATTAAATACCGCACGAATTTCATCCGCACTTTCCATTTCTATAGTCTGCGCTAGCAGTTCACAGGCCTGTTGCTTCGTGAATGATCGAATCACGCTTTTCACTCTTAGCAGATTACCAACACTCATACTCAGGCTATCCACTCCCATACCGATAAGCGCCAGTGCCGCTGCTGGATTACCGGCCATTTCACCACAGACACTAACGGGTTTATTGTATTGTCGGGCAGCACTTACAATTTGATCTATGCATCTTAAAACTGCCGGGTGCATAGAATTATAAAGATCGGCAACCTGTTTATTGTTTCTATCTACAGCTAGCAGATACTGAGTTAAATCATTGCTGCCGATAGAAAAGAAATCGACGCGTCTGGATAATGCCTGCATTTGATAGGCGGCTGAAGGTACTTCTATCATGATACCAATAACCGGATAAGGCACATCGATACCTTCGTTATTAAGTTCCTCGTGGGCTTTTTTGATGAGTTTAATAGTTTCATCAACTTCACTGACATCACAGATCATGGGTAACATTAAGCGAAGATTATTGCCGTACTTGTTAGATTTTAAAATCGCACGGATCTGGGTCAGAAAAATTTCCGGATGATCCAGCATGATGCGAATACCGCGCCAGCCGTGAAATGGATTTTCTTCGACGATGGGAAAATACGGCAGGGCTTTATCACCACCGATATCGAGCGTACGGAAAGTTACGGGTCTTGGTGAGAAGCGTTGCAGAATTTGCTGATAAATTTTTGCCTGTTCATCTTCACCGGGGAAACCATCCCTGATAAGGAATGGAATTTCAGTGCGATACAGGCCAACACCTTCTGCGCCACTTTTTAATGACGGCGATATATCTTCCAGTAGACCGGTGTTAGCGTAAAGGGGAATGTGAATTCCATCGAGTGTTTCAGATGGCTTATCGATTAACTCTGCCAGCTCTTCGTTTAACAGGGTTTCCTGTTTAATCAAACGTCTGAACTCTTTGAGAATCTGTTTTGATGGCTTAATGTGTATTACACCGCTATAACCATTAACAATAAGCTGCTGGCCTTTTATTTTATTGACCGGCAAATCCTCTGCGCCCATGACCGCGGGTATACCCAGCGCGTTGGAAAGAATGGCGACGTGAGAGGACGCTGATCCTCTGGTTGAAACAATACCTGCCAGAAATTTCAGTGGCACTTCTGAAAACTGCGAGACGCTAATTTCCTCACCGACCAGAATCACAGGCGATGATACTTTATGTTTCGCGATTGCCTGCGTTTGCAGATGCGTTAAAACGCGTTGCCCCATGTCTTTAATGTCCGCTGCGCGCTCACGAAGGTAGGCATCATCCATGGCGTTAAATTGGCGGACGTGATCGTTGATGGTTTCGCGCAAAGCAGCCTGCGCCCACTGCCCTGCCTGTATACGTTCGATAACGACATCAACCAGCGTCTCGCTTCTTAGCATTAAACAGAAGACATCGAACAACGCCAGCTCCTCATCGGCAATACTGCCGGCCATCAGTTCAGACAGTTGTTTGTATTCAGCTTCTACATTATCCAGCGCGTTGTTGAAGGCCTTTATTTCGGAATCGACTTCATCAACTGTGATGCTGTTGTCAGGCACGGCATCAAGATTCGCCGGTGGAAAGGTAATCAGCGCTTCACCAATGGCGATACCCGAAGCGCCTTTTATACCGGTAAGACTAAATGATATGTCGTCGGGTTCTGCCAGTAAGCGCGTGAGCTCACCCATTTTTTCCGCGTGGGAAATAGCGCCAGCGAGTTGCGCTGCCAGTGTGACCAGAAAGGTTTCGTCATCCTGTGAGAAACGTCGTTGTTCACATTGACGAACCACCAGCACACCCAGAGCCTGACGATGCTGGACAATGGGTACCCCCAGAAAGCCGTGGAAGGAAATTTCACCGGTTTCAGTAACAAAGCAATAATTTGGATGCACGTGTGCATTTTCAATATTCACCGGCTCTGCCTGGGCTACGACCAGACCGACCAAACCCTGATCAAGATTGAAACGTATCTTACCGATAGCCTTCTGGTTATAACCATCACTTGCCATCAATACCAGTTGATTTATCTTGCTATCAAGAAAGTACACGGCAACAGCATCAGCATTCAGTACCTGCCTGGTACGTTGCACGACTATGCTGAGTGCCTGATCAAGGCCAGATGCTGCATTAACATCTTGAATGATCTTTCTCAGCGTATTTAGTACTTTGTTGCTCATTGTTTGGGTCGCTATGAGGCCGGTGTTTCCAGTATGTTTAAAATAAGCTATTTTTCTGCAAGTAACAATAAAAGATGAATCAGTAAATGCAGGGAGATCATATATTTTTTGAAAAACATCTAAAAATGTTAAATTTGAATTCAATATTTCGATATGATTAGCATCCACTCAATATTTCTATTTCAGTGTAAAAAAAGGATTAACAGGGCATCATGACACCAGCAACAGAGCATAATGAAGAACTGACAGAAATAAATCCGGTCGATTTCATCATCGGCCAATTAAAGGCTGATGATGAAATCTCAGTCAGGTCACATCTCGATCAGTTACACGTTGCTGAAATTGCCAGCCTGCTACAATCCTTGCCACCCGAACTACGTCAGCGACTATGGGCTTTACTGCCTCAGGAACTTGAAGGCGAAACACTGACCTATCTAGGCGAAGAAGTTCGAGCCAGCATTATTGGTGAAATGGAACATGCCGATGTAGTCGCAGCGACTGAATCCATGGATGTGGAAGACCTTGCTGACGTCATGGATGATCTGCCAGAACAGATCAGTGATGCAGTCCTGCAATCTCTCGATGAAGACCGTCGCCACCGGCTTGAGACTACCCTGTCTTTTACCGAAGGCACAGCGGGTCGTTTGATGAGTGCCGATGTAATTAGTGTTCGCAAGAACGTTACACTTGCCGTTGTGCTACGTTATCTGCGTCGATTAAAACCACTGCCTGCCCATACTGATGCATTGATGGTAACCGATGAGAATGGCACTTACCTCGGTAAATTAACACTGGCCGATACGGTCACTGAATCGCCGGACAGTCTGGTTGCCGATGTTATGAGCGAAATCACTGATTACGTACAGGTCGATGCCAATGAACACGATGTGGCGGTATTGTTTGAGCGCAGGGATCTGGTTTCTGTTGCGGTTGTTGATCAGGAAAAAAAATTACTGGGTCGTATTACCGTTGATAACGTCGTCGACATCATTCTGGCCGAGGCAGACAAGGCCTTGCTGGCCAGCGCCGGTCTGGTTGAAGATGAAGACCTATTCGCACCAGTTTTTCACAGTGCCAAACGCCGCGCCATCTGGCTGGGTATTAACCTGATCACCGTTTTCATCGCAGTATGGGTTATTGGTCGGTTTGAAGAAGCACTGGAAAAAATTGTCGTACTCGCCATACTAATGCCCGTGGTTGCCAGCATGGGTGGTATTGCCGGTAGTCAAACATTAACCCTGACTATTCGAGGTATGGCACTTGGTCAAGTAAGTAGCTCTAACCTGCGCTGGTTGAGCAGTAAAGAACTGACTGTTGGTATGCTGAATGGCTTTGCCTGGGCAGTGATAGTGGCAATAGTCACTTACTTCTGGTTTAACAATGCTTCCATTGCACTGATTATCGCTGTTGCTATGTTACTCAATTTGATCACAGCGGCATTATCCGGTGTATTAATTCCAGTGATATTAAACCGTATTGGTGTCGACCCGGCTCTTTCCGGCGCTGTGGTTTTAACCACAGTTACCGATGTTGTAGGTATGCTGAGTTTTCTTGGCCTGGCGACCTTTTTTCTGTTATAAAAATTTTCTTAGTTGGCCATAAAAAAACCCCGGCAGATAATGCCGGGGTTTAATCATCTTAATACTGCCAGGTATAAAGCTTCTGGTTTTATTACTGCTCTACTGATTGTGAAATGTCAGCAGGAGCTGCATAACTCTGGATACATTCATTGATGTATTCTTCAAGTTCAACTTTATCTTCAATGCCTGCTAATTCAGCCTGCTCATTGCAGTATGACTGAATATCTTTATCTGCACCATCTGTTTCATTGGCATAGGCTGTGTTCAGCACCATGGTTAATGATAGAACCAGTATTGATTCTGCTAGCTTCATATGAGTAACTCCCACTCTAAATGATCATGATTTTTCTTCTGCTGTTGCGTATTGCAACAACAGACAGTGATTGTAAAGACATGCGCTCAAACCAGTAAAGACAATATAATTGCATGTCACAATCAGTTTTTTAGATTAAGATATAGCGACATTTTAAATATAAAGAGAATTGGATAATGGATGCAGGCCTACTAAAGGCTTTTCTGGAAGTTTATCGTGCCAGACATTTTGGACGAGCTGCGGATAATCTATTTATTAGTCAATCTGCGGTCAGTGCCCGAATTAAACAGCTTGAAGATGAGCTTGGTACACGCCTGTTTACCCGTGACCGTAACAACATTGAGTTAACCGGAGCGGGTCAAAAGTTTCTTGTCTATGCTGAGAATATTCTGAATACCTGGAACAAAGCCCGGCAGGAAATTTCGGTGCCAGAAGGTGTTAATACTTTATTAAGCGTCGCCGCCCTGCCCAGTATCTGGGATATCTTTCTGGAGAACTGGTTAATCTGGGTGCATCAGAAAAATATGACAACCGCTTTACAAACCTCAGTAATGAGAACCGATTCCTTGATGCGAAACATTCTTGATGGTGTGCTCGATCTGGGCTTTGTCCTCGATCCACCAAAGACACCACAAATACTGGTTAAGGAACTGACTCCGGTACCCCTGATTATGGTTTCTTCAACGCCAGCAGTAAGTGTCGAACAGGCTATTAAAGAGGATTATATATTTGTTGACTGGGGCACTTCATTCAGCAACATGCATTCTCGACAGTACCCTGATATGCCACCACCGATGTTAAGAGCCGGCGTCGGTAGAATTGCTCTGAGTTTTATTAACAAGGTCGGTGGTTCAGCTTATCTACCAGAGGCCATGGTGGCGGAACAGCTTGGCACCAGCCTGTTTAAGGTTGAAGACGCGGCAGTAGTACATAAAGATGCCTACGCTATTTTCTCACAGTCCAGCACCAAGAAAGATACCATTGAAGAAGTTCTAAAGTGGTTTGATAAAATTTAGCTTCAATAGTAATAATCACCGCTAAGCAAACGTTCCAGAGCTCTCTCTTCTTTCAGCTGCTCAAGTCGACGACGTGCATCAAATTTGGTCACTACAGTAACTTCTTCATCATCAATTTCATCATCAAGAATATCAACTTCATCATCACTGAAAGTGTCATCATCAATATCAATATCATCAGCCATTTGGTTAATCTCGCAAAAAAAAGTTCACATAAGCAATATTAATGATGTGCAATATTCATCAGACAATACAATCTGTAAAGCCAATAATATTGATCGTTACGATTCAAGCAATTAATTGATATCACGGGTGTGTGTTTTCGATATAGCTAGCAGAGACAAAGGCCTCTTTCATCAAAACTTTATGGTCTGAATCCATTGCGAAGAAGCAGAAACCTCGATCTTCAAGAAGCATGATCATTTGATCAGAGGTGGCAGAGCAGCGGGCAAAGATATTGGTGTCCGGGTATTGGTTAAGAAGCCCATCAATAATCTGGCTACCATAACCGAGGTTCTGAAATGACCTGGCAACTGAAAGCGCATATATTTCAAGATCGTGCTCCTCCAGCCCTGTTTCTGCCAGAATCATCACCGCCACTCGCTTACCGTTCAATGTAAAGATCGATGCAATCGCGTAACGTTCATCCTGTAAAAGCTGACGGGTAATCACTGACTGAATTTCCTTCTTCATCTGATGGACGATTTCAGGATTATCAGCATCAAATGAGTAGTGACCTTTTCTGGCACCATATAGCAGACAGCTATATATAAAGCTGAGATCAGTAATATTGGCCGATCGATTGACTAGTTGCATACTGCTTTGGTCGCTATTTTGGTCAGCTGATGCTAATCAATGAGGTTTTATGCGTCTATCGATTTAATCTGATCGTTACCATTTAATAATTAGATCGACAGTTTTTATTTGTAAAACAAATAGTTACATATTGTTTCACGAATTATTATCAACTGATATTTAAGCCACGCATTAAAGCTTGCAATATTGTTATCTGTAATTAAAATGCACGCCTCCAAAATTATACTCAGAGTATTTATGGTACCGGAACTCTAGCGTTGTTTTCAGACTGTCTCAGGTTTGCAAGCAGCGCGTAAAAATTAGCTTGTAAACTGTCTTATTCAAGAGGAGACGTCGAATGCATATTGTCACACCAGCAGAGGTAGAACTGGAAGTTCCCACCGTGGAACAGGGCCGTTGGAACGATCAGAAAACTGTCGCCCCAGCGGCCCAGCAAAATCAACTGGATGATGAAGCGAAAGATCACTTTATTCAGCGCAACGGCGTTGAGTTTGCCGGCACTCACCTGCTGCTAGATCTCTGGGGTGCCAGCCACCTCGACGAAATTGACCGTATCGAACAGGCCATGCGCGACATCGTTGCTGCCTGCGGTGCTACCCTGCTGCACATCCATTTGCACCATTTCACACCCAGCGGCGGTGTTTCCGGCGTTGCTGTACTGGCTGAATCCCATATCAGTGTGCACACCTGGCCTGAGCGCGATTACGCGGCTTTTGACGTTTTCATGTGTGGCGATGCCGAGCCAGAAAATGCTGTACCTGTGCTCAAGCGTGCATTCTTCCCTCACCGCATCGAAGTCTGTGAAGAACTTCGTGGTAGAGTTGTTGAATGAAAACCTACGCCGAAACGCTGTACGACGCTTACGGTCAGCAATTTTCCGTCGACAAAGTCTATTTCGAAAATAAAACCGATCACCAGCATCTGATTATTTTTGAAAATGCCAAATTCGGTCGCGTCATGGCGCTGGATGGCATCATCCAGACCACCGAAGCTGACGAATTTATCTACCACGAAATGCTGACCCATGTGCCGCTGATGGCACACGGCAACGTCAAACGCGTACTGATTATCGGCGGTGGCGATGGCGGCATGTTGCGCGAAGTCTGCAAGCACGCGTCTGTCGAGCACATCACCCAGGTCGAAATCGACGATCAGGTGGTGGAAATGTGCAAGGAGTTTCTGCCCAGACACAGCGCCGGTGCTTACGATGACCCACGCGTCAATATCGTGATTGATGACGGCGCCAACTTTGTGCGCGAGTGCGAAGATCGCTTCGATGTGATCATTTCAGACAGCACCGATCCTATCGGCCCGGGTGATGTTTTGTTCACCTCTGATTTTTATGAAAACTGTAAAAAGTGCCTGGCCGAAGGCGGCGTACTGGTAACCCAGAACGGTGTGGCCTATATGCAGCTAGACGAAGTCACAACCACGGCAAAACGTCAGCAGCGTTATTTTGCTGATCAGTCGTTTTACTGCGCAGCGGTACCGACTTACATTGGTGGTGTAATGACTTTTGCCTGGGCGACCGACAATCTGGCATTGCGTCAGTTGGACAAAGAAACAATCGCACAGCGTTTCGCGGCGGCGAACATTAAAACACGTTACTATAATCCAGCTATCCACGTCGCAAGCTTTGCCTTGCCGCAGTATATTCTGGATGCGTTAGCAGGCTAAGGCGGTCAATAATAATGAATCGTATAAGCGTTGAAACTACAGACAAAGCCAAGTTCTATCAGCAAATGGTGCGCCAGCATGGCTCACCCCTGCTGATACTCGACTGCGATCAACTGGTTAAACAGTACAATGCGTTGACCGAGGCCCTGCCAGGTGTCGAGCTTTTTTATGCGATAAAAGCCCTGCCCCACCCAGCAGCAATCCAGACACTGGATGCACTGGGCGCGGGTTTTGATATTGCCACTAGCGGTGAGATCGAACTGCTCAGGGAACAGCATGCCTCAGCACGTCACACCATTCACACTCATCCGATCAAACGCGACAAAGACATTCGCGATGCGCTGCGTTTTGGCTGCACCACGTTTGTTGTCGACAATGTTTACGAGCTGGAAAAATTTGTCGATTTTCGTCACCGCGTTGGTTTGCTGGTGCGCGTCAGCTTTCCTAATCCGAATACACCGATAGACCTGTCGCGCAAGTTTGGCTGTCGTGAAGATGAAGTTTCCATCCTGATTCAAAAAGCCCAGTCGCTCGGTCTGCACGTTAAAGGCCTGTCTTTCCACGCGGGTTCGCAATCACCGGATTCGCGTAACCACGTACACGCCATCGAGCGCTGCACAGAAATCATCAATCAGGTTTACCAGAACTCCGGCAAACTACTGTCGATACTCGACATCGGTGGCGGTTTCCCGGTGGAATACACTCAGTCGATCATGGACATAAGCAGTTTCTGTGAACCGATTAACGCGGTGATCAAAAAACTGCCCGACCATATTCAGGTGATCGCCGAACCCGGACGTTTTCTATGCGCACCAGCGATGACTGCGGTTTCCAAAGTCATGGGCAAAGCCAAACGCGGCGACGCCTGCTGGTATTACCTTGACGACGGTGTCTACGGCTCCTACTCCGGTCAGTTGTTCGATCATGCGCTTTATCCGCTGACGATTTTCAGTGATATAAAAGAAATCGAACAGGCTGTGATCGCAGGACCTACCTGCGACAGCATCGACGTCATCGCCGAACAAATCAACATACCGCCGCTGGCGATTGGCGATATCGTTGTCGGCCATCAGATGGGCGCCTACACTTCCGCAAGCTCGACGCATTTCAATCTATTTGATAAAGCGAAAATTGTAGCGATTAATCAGCCAGCGGTAATGGCTGAGAATGTGCTTCGTTTCGAGCAAAAATAACTTTTCATCTTCAGTAATTCGGTAAGTTGCAAAAAGGATAAACCATACGTAGGATGCTGGTGAGCGGACAAACTCGTTAACTTATTAAATTACAGGCGATATGAGTCTTATGGATACTCAATATTATATTAAAGCAATTACTTTATGCTTATTTGTAATATCAATAAGTGGTTGCGCAACGGGTATGGGTACATATCTTGTGTGGGGCGAAGATTTATCTCATGGTACCTATAAAGAATTAATCGATGATTTCGATAAAAATGGCCAATATAACAATCCCGATCTGAATTCTGACTGGGGTGCAGTGTCATTGAGTTTTGTGTGCCAGGCGTATTATGAGCTGGGTCAACTAAGTAAGGCTGATGAATGTCTGGAAAGATTTAGCAAGCACCCAGGTAAACCACAATTGCTTGAAGAAGCAAGAACGTTCAATAATCTTGAAATATATTCGATATTAAAAGCGAGAATAAAAATTGCTCATGGTGATTATGAAAGCGCCCTTAAGCATGCCCTGACGGCAATTGGCATTTCCGATAATCAGTTATCTGGATTTAAAAATCATCATGAAGCAGAAATCAGCCCTTATTACCGCATCCAGTCATTAGGCCTAGCGGGTTTTACCTCTGCGAAATTAGGGAAACGTGAAGATTCTTTAAATTACGCAAAAGCGGTATTATCTGAAACACGATTTTATGAGAAAGAGTCAGCTAAAACATATTACTGGCATGATATACGCGTTATCCACGCAGCTAAAATTTACCTGGCATTAGAAAAATATGAGTTAGCTTTAAGCGCTATCAATCTACCATTTAAAGATGAGGGTTCTGTCTTTGCAAAGGTTATGCAAAACATAGCAACGCTTGGCATGATATCCGTAGTCCATACAGTGTTAGACAGAGACCGACTAGGCTGGAATGATGATGAAAAATTACCTAAACAATTTATAGCGACAAAATCAGCCTATGGCCTAGGGGAAATAGATATTGCAAGAGAACAATATGATTTCGCCTTACAGTCCGACAAAATCAGCAAGTTTTCAGGCATATATCCATTTATTCTTAACGACAGGGCAAAAATTGCTATTTCTGATGGTGATAATACCCTTGCTTTAAAATATTTAAAGATTGCTATTGATGATGTTGAGAAACAGCGTTCATTTGTAACGACGGATGAAGACAAAATGGGGTTTGCTGGTAATAAGCAGGATATCTACAGAAACATTGTCGAGTTGCTTGTTGATTTGAAAAAATATGATGAAGCTCTTGCATATGTAGAACGCGGTAAAGCGCGAGCACTGGTAGATATGCTGGCCAGTAAACAACAGTTTGGA
>Ga0224507_10001256_pt1 | contig 10183 bp, 7 predicted proteins | sample SF_Jan12_sed_USG_3_FD_170159 | JGI IMG/M metagenome (GOLD analysis project Ga0224507, IMG submission 170159) | Sediment microbial communities from San Francisco Bay, California, United States - SF_Jan12_sed_USGS_13 | ecosystem: Environmental > Aquatic > Marine > Sediment | place: USA: California...
CAACGCCGCGAAAGAGTGATTCCATGCGCCGGTGGTGATGGCGAACAGCGGGGTGAAATCGACCACCATGGTCCAGGAGATGGTCATGATGTTGTCCTGCTGCCCATCATGGGTCGTAACCAAAACCACAGGCCCCGATTCCATCAGGGTAAAGGCCTTGCTCAGCTTCAGACTCCGCATCAGAGCACCTCGCTAGAGTTCCTTGTCGGATGTTCGGGCCAAGCTTACGCCCGCCGATCGCCATCAGAAAGCCGAACGTCATGAATGGCGCGATGGCGAGGTGAAACCGACGCAACCCATCGACCACGATGGCGGAGCCCAGCGCGATGCACGCGCCTGACCCTATCGAGGCCGACGACACCGCCCGGCATCGGTATTGCCGGCATCCCTGTCCTGACCCGCTCCCGGCTTACCCGCGCCCTGCCGAATCCGGCTCTTCGGCGGCGCGCCGCGCCAGGTCGCGCTCCTGATCGGCGCCGATCGGGCCGACGTTGAAATAGTCGGCCTGGGGGTGAGAGAAGTAGAAGCCCGAGACACTTGCCGCCGGCGCCATCGCGTAGCTCTCGGTCAGCGTGATGCCGACCTCGGGGCAGCGCAGGGTCTCGAAGAGCGCGCGCTTGACGGTGTGATCGGGACAAGCCGGATATCCTGGCGCCGGGCGGATGCCGCGGTACTTCTCGGCGATCAGCGCGTCGTGCGACAGCGCCTCGTCGGGAGCGTAGCCCCAGAGGTCGCGCCGCACCCTTTGGTGGAGGCACTCGGCGAAGGCTTCGGCCAGCCGGTCGGCGAGCGCCTTGAGCATGATCGCCGAGTAATCGTCGTGGGCGGCCATAAACTCCGCCTCCTTGCGCTCGATGCCCAACCCCGTGGTGACCGCGAACAGGCCGATGTAATCGGCGATTCCCGAAGGCCGGCCGGCAATGAAGCGCGGCGCGATGAAGTCCGCGAGGCATTTGTTGGCAACGCCTGGGCGCTTTGCCGTTTGCTGGCGCTGGTTGTGCCAGACGAAGGCCACCTCGGCGCGCGTGTCGTCGGTGTAGATCTCGATGTCGTCGTCGTTGACGGCATTGGCCGGCAGGAAACCAAGCACGGCGTTGGCGGTGAGCCAGCGCCCTTCGATCGCGCGGCGCAGCATGGCCTGGGCATCGGCGAACACGCGGCGGGCGGCTTCGCCCACCTCGGCATCCTCGAGGATCGCCGGGTAGCTGCCGTGCAGGTCCCAGGTCTGGAAGAACGGCTGCCAATCGATGAAACGGGCGAGCTCGGCGAGGTCGTAGTTGCGGAATTCGCGCCGCCCGATGAACTTGGGTCGCGGCGGCACGTAAGCGTCGGGCGCCGCCGCTCCCCACGCGATCGGCGCCTTGTTCGCCCGCGCGGCAGCCAAGGTCACGATCTCCGGCCCCTTCTTGCCGGCGTGCTGGGCGCGCACCTTGTCGTACTCGGCCGCGACCTCGGCGAGATACTGCGCGCGGTTCTCGGGCGAGATCAGGTTCTGCGCCACCTGCACTGAACGCGAGGCATCGGCCACCTGGATCACCGGACCGGAATAGTGCGGCGCGATCTTGACCGCGGTGTGGACCCGCGAGGTGGTGGCGCCGCCGATCAGCAGCGGGATCTGGCGGGCGCGGAAATACTCGTCACGCTCCATCTCGCGCGCGACGTGGGCCATTTCCTCGAGCGAGGGTGTGATCAGGCCCGAGAGTCCCACCATGTCGGCGCCCTCGGCCTTGGCGAGTGCCAGGATCTCGCTCGCCGGCACCATCACGCCCATGTTGCGGACCTCGAAATTGTTGCACTGGAGCACCACCGAGACGATGTTCTTGCCGATGTCGTGGACGTCGCCCTTGACGGTGGCGATCACCACCTTGCCTCGCGCGGCGACGCTGCCGCCGGCGGCAGCGATGCGCTCCTTGTCGAGCTCGATGTAGGGCAGCAGGTGCGCGACCGCCTGCTTCATCACCCGCGCCGACTTGACCACCTGCGGCAGGAACATCTTGCCGGCCCCGAAGCGGTCGCCGACGATGTTCATCCCGTCCATCAGCGGGCCTTCGATGACCTCGATCGGCCGCCCGCCGCGGGCCTCGACCTCGCGCCACGCTTCCTCGGTGTCGGCGACGATCCACTGGGTGTTGCCGTGGATCAGCGCGTGGGCCAGGCGCTCGGCGACCGGCCGGGCGCGCCATTCGAGGTTTTCCTCGCGCCGCCCGCCACCCGCCTTGAGGCCGGAGGCGGCTTCGATCATCCGCTCGGTAGCCGTCTTGTCGCGTTCCGGCGAGTCGGCCGGCAAGTCCGCAGGCAGGGTCGGCGGGCGCGCCAGCACGATATCCTCGGCGCACTCGCGCAGCGCGGGATCGAGTTCGTCGTACACCCCGATCATGCCGGCATTGACGATCCCCATCGTCAGCCCGGCGCGGATCGCGTGATAGAGGAACACGGTGTGGATCGCCTCGCGGGCCGCGTCGTTGCCGCGAAACGAGAACGAGACGTTGGAGATCCCGCCCGAGACATTGGCGTGGGGCAGGTTCTCCCTGATCCAGCGGGTCGCGGCGATGAAATCGAGCGCGTAGCGGTCGTGTTCCTCGATGCCGGTGGCGATCGCGAAGACGTTGGGGTCGAAGATGATGTCCTCGGCCGGGAAGCCGACCTCGTCGGTCAGCAGGCGATAGGCGCGCGCGCAAATTTCGGTCTTGCGCGCGAGCGTATCGGCCTGCCCCTGCTCGTCGAACGCCATCACGATCACCGCCGCGCCATAGCGTCGACACAGCCGCGCCTGGCGCAGGAACTCCGCTTCGCCCTCCTTCATCGAGATCGAGTTGACGATGGCCTTGCCCTGCACGCACTTGAGGCCCGCCTCGATCACCGTCCACTTGGAGCTGTCGATCATGATCGGCACCCGCGCGATGTCGGGCTCGGAGGCGATCAGGTTCAGAAAGCGGGTCATCGCCGCGGCCGAGTCGAGCATCGCCTCGTCCATGTTGATGTCGATCACCTGTGCGCCGTTCTCGACCTGTTGACGCGCGACCGCCAGCGCCTCGTCGTACTGGGCGCCGAGGATCAGCCGCGCGAAGGCCTTGGAGCCGGTGACGTTGGTGCGCTCGCCGACATTGACGAAGAGCGAATTGGCGTCGATGTTGCAGGCTTCGAGCCCTGAGAGCCGCAGGGCGGGCGCGACCACCGGCACCACCCGCGGCGCGACCGCGGCGAGTGCCGTCGCGATCGCCGCGATGTGCTCGGGGGTGGTGCCGCAACAGCCGCCGGCGACGTTGACGAAACCGGCGCGGGCAAACTCGGCGAGCAGCGCCGAGGTCACCTCGGGGCCCTCGTCGAAGCCGGTCTCGGCCATCGGATTGGGCAGCCCGGCATTGGGGTAGACGCTCACGAAGGTGTCGGCCCTGCCCGCCAGCTCCTCGATGTAGGGCCGCATCAGCGCCGCGCCCAGCGCGCAGTTCAGCCCGATCGTCAGGGGCCGGGCGTGGCGCACCGAATTCCAGAAAGCCTCGACGGTCTGCCCCGAGAGAATTCGCCCCGAGGCGTCGGTCACCGTCCCCGAGATCATCAGCGGCAGGCGCACGCCGCGCTCTTCGAACAGCTCGTCGATCGCGAACAGCGCCGCCTTGGCGTTGAGGGTGTCGAAGATGGTCTCGAGCAGCAAGACATCGACGCCACCGTCGAGCAGTCCGCGGACCTGCTCGTGGTAGGCGGCGCGCAGCTCTTCGAAACTTACCGAACGGGCCGCCGGATCGTTGACATCGGGCGAGATCGAGGCGGTCTTCGGTTGCGGTCCGAGGGCGCCGGCGACAAAACGCGGCCGCGCGGCGCTGGTGTAACGCTCGCACGCCGCGCGCGCCAGGCGCGCCGAGGCGACGTTCATCTCGTAGGCGAGATCGGCAAGTCCGTAGTCGGCCTGGGCGATCGACGTGGCTCCGAAGGTATTGGTCTCGACCAGGTCGGCGCCGGCGGCGAAATAGGCCTCGTGAATTTCGCGGATGACCTCCGGCCGGGTCAGCGAAAGCAGCTCGTTGTTGCCCTTCAGATCCCGGCCATGGCCGGCGAAACGTTCACCGCGAAATGCCGCCTCGTCCAGCGCGTAGCGCTGGACCATGGTTCCCATCGCCCCGTCAAGAATCAGGATGCGTTGGGCAAGCAGTTCGCGCAGGCGCGCCTCAGTCTGGTTCATGGCTCAATCCGGGTCATCTCCGGGTCGCGCCTGGCGCTGACCGCGGGCCCGCCATGGTTGCGGGCAGCGCCAGTGTAACAATCCCTTGCGCGGAGCGCGCTGGGGCACAATAGCGACCTCCAGCAAAGCTCTTGCCCCAGGGAGATGGCATGAACTACGTCTTCGCCGCGCCACCAACGATTTCGGTTCCGGTCGCCGGCACCGACCGGACCTTCCCGGTGCACCGCATCTACTGCGTCGGACGCAACTACGTCGAACACAAGAAGGAGATGGGGTTCACCGATCGTGACCCGCCGTTCTTCTTCATGAAGCCGGCCGACGCGGTGGTGGCGATTTCCCATGGCGCCGTCGGCGAGATCCCCTACCCGTCGGCCACCCAGAACTTCCATCACGAGATCGAGCTGGTGGTGGCGATCGGCAACCGTGGCCGCAACATCCCGGTCGAGGACGCGCCCGGCTACATCTTCGGCTACGCCGTCGGGCTCGACATGACGCGGCGCGACCTGCAGTTCGCGATGCGCGACAAGGGACGCCCCTGGGACGTCAGCAAGGGCTTCGATCACTCGGCGCCGATCGCGCCCATCCACCCGCTGGCGGACGTCGGCGACATCGCGAACGCTGCCATCGCGCTCGACGTCAACGGCGCGACCCGCCAATCGAGCAACGTCTCCAAGCTGATCTGGAACGTCGCCGAGACCATCGCGCACCTGTCGACCTATTTCGAGCTCGTCCCCGGCGACCTGATCTTCACCGGCACGCCGGAAGGCGTCGGCGCGGTGGCCTCGGGTGACCTGCTCGAGGGCCGGATCGACGGGCTGGGAGATCTGCGGGTGCGGATCGCCTGAGGGCGCGGTTCAAGGAGTAGCGAGTGCAAGACATCCTGATCCCGACCCCGGCACTCCACGGCTGGATCGAGCGCCTGTTCACCGCCGCGGGTTCCGAAGCGCTAGAGGCGCAGCTGACCGCCGACCACCTGGTCGGCGCCAACCTCTCGGGTCACGATTCCCATGGCGTCGGGATGGTGCCACGCTACGTAAGTGCGCTGCTCAGCGGCGAACTCCAGCTCAACCGCGCGGTGGAGGTGGTCACGGATACCGGCTCGATCGTGGTGCTCGACGGCCAGCGCGGCATTGGCCAGTCGGTCGCCCACCAGGCGATGGCGATCGCGATCGAGCGCGTTCGGCTCCACGGCGTGGCGATCCTGGCGTTGCGCAACAGCCACCACATCGGCCGCGTCGGCCACTGGGCGGAGCAGGCCGCGACCGCCGGCTTCGTCTCGGTGCACTTCGTCAACGTCGTCTCCAGCAAGCCGATCGTGGCGCCCCACGGCGGCATCGACCCGCGCTTCAACACCAACCCCTTCACGGTGGCGATCCCCCGCGAGGACCGCCAGCCGATCCTGCTCGATTTCGCCACCAGCGCGATCGCCCAGGGCAAGGTCCGGGTGGCCTACAACAAGGGAGCCAAGGTGCCCGCCGGGGCACTGATCGATGCCGCCGGCCAGCCCAGCAATGACCCGCGGGTAATGTTCGAAGAGCCGTTCGGGGCTTTGTTGCCGTTCGGCTCGCACAAGGGATTCGGGCTGGCGATGGTCTGCGAGTTGCTGGGCGGCGCACTGACCGGCGGCCAGACCTCGCAACCGCGCAACTTTGCCACGAACTACGGCATCTGGAACAACATGCTGGCGTTGCTGTTCGACCCGGCGCGGCTCGGCACCAGCGCCTTCTTCGAGAGCGAAAGCGCCAGCTTCATCGAGTATGTGCGCAGCGCCAGGAAAAGCGAGCTCGGTGAAATCCTGATGCCCGGCGAAGCGGAGCGCCGCTGCCGGCGCGAGCGCGCCGAGCACATCGCGATCGACCACGGCACCATCGCCGAACTCGACGCCGCGGCCGCGGCGATCGCAGCCGCCCGGGGCACTGATGCCGGGCCGCTCTCGGCGCTGGAGCGCTCGTGAACGCGCGCCCAGGCTGGCACCGGCGCGACTGAGCACGGCGTCAGGGAGCACCTCAGATGCCCATCGAGGCGCTCGCCCTGGTACTGGTCGCGGCCTGCATCCACGCCACCTGGAACTACTGGGTCAAGCGCGCCGAGGTCTCCGGCGCCTCGCTGGTCTGGGCATCCTCGACCGTCACCGCAGTGCTCTACGCGCCCATCGCTCTAGGGCTCTTCGGTTCGCAACTGCTGCAGTTCGGACCCGCGCAGTGGATCGCGGTGGTGGCGAGCGGGGTCCTGCACACCGGCTACTTCCTGTCGCTGCAGCGCGGCTACGCCGCCGCCGACCTCTCGGTGGTCTATCCGGTGGCGCGCGGAACCGGTCCGCTGCTGGCGTCGATCGCCGCCATCATCTGGTTTGGCGAGATCCCCACGATCGGGTCGCTGGCCGGCCTGGCGCTGATCGTCGGCGGGACCTTCACGATCGCCGGAGGCTGGGCGCTGTTCCGGCGCATCGGCACCGAAAGGGCGCGACGCGGCCTGGCATGGGGAGGACTTATCGGGGTGTTCATCGCCACCTATACGCTCAATGACGGTCGCGCGGTCAAGCTGCTGGCGATCGCGCCGCTGCTGTTTGACTGGCTCTCCAGCCTGCTGCGCGCAATCTTCCTGGTCCCGCTGGTGGTGCGCCAGAGAGCGGCGTTGCGGCGCGATCTCGCCACCAGCTGGCGCTACATGATCGGAGTCGGAGTGCTGGCGCCGCTCGGTTACATCCTGGTGCTGACCGCGATGCAGATCGCGCCGGTTAGCCGGGTCGCGCCGGCACGCGAAGTATCGATGCTGCTGGCCGCGTTCCTGGGAGCCAGGATGCTGGGCGAAGGTGATCTGCGCCGCCGGCTGATTGGCGCGGCGCTGATTGCCGGCGGGGTGGTCAGTCTGACCGTCTGGTGAACAGTTCGCGCGGCGAGGCGGGCAAGATCGGTCCGATCGCGTCGAGCGTGTTCTTGAGCAGCAGGCCGAACTCGGTGTCGCCCTCCATGACCAGGGAGCGATCGAAGAACATCGTATCGGGATCGTCGCTGCCCTGGAGCAGTCGCCAGAAGATCGCCGTCGCCGCGCTGATGCGCAAGGCCACCGGCGTGGCCGCGGGGGCAACCCGGAAGCGCTCCCCGTCGAGCAGCATCAGGAAACGCAGCCCCACGTCGCTGACCTCGAGTTCGACCGCGCGACCCGCCAGTTCGGCACGGCTGCTGGCGTCGAGCCGGGGCAGCAGCAGCCGATTGAGCGCCAGCGCCAACATGAAGGACGGCGGCGCGACCGGCAATCGCCGGATCACCGAGCGCAACGCCGCCGGAAATTCGGGCAGAAAACCCCCTGCCTGCCTGGCCTGAATCATGGCGCCACCCTCCCGTTGCCGGCCAGCGCGACCGGTGACCAATCCTTGCCCGGCCGGCCAGCCGCGTAACCGTTGACCAGCCCGCCCGGCAGGCAGAGCTCGGCCAGCATTGCCGCCGCGCCGGCAGCCGGCTCGGAGCGGTTGAATACTTCATCGAAGCAGCGCACGATCGCGGCGAAATTGCGCGCTTGCGGCGAGAGTCGCAGGCGCCTGATCCCCGCCCGGGCCAGCGCCTCGCGTTCGCCGATCAGGCAGTGGGTCCCGGCCGATTGGGTCTGGATGCCGTTCATTGAGAGAAACGGTTCTCCTTCCCGGCTGGAGAGCAACAGCCCGTCGGGATGCTCGATGCAGCGGAAGGCGCAATCGTCCTTCTGCAGATGATAGTGACGAGCCGTGAAGCAGCGCGCCGAAAAAGCCAGCGGCATGCGCCCGAAAGCGAAGATCTCGGTCTCGATCGGAGCGCCGCCGGTCCCTCCGGGCAGCGGATCGTTCGACGGATTGATCGCGGCGACCGCTTCGATCGACAGTTCCAGGGGGGCGACCCAGCGCGACGGCCCGAGCTGGGCGTACTCGCGCAGCGCATCGCGGCTGTAGATGTTGATGTGCGGCCCGAGCACGAACGGGCCGCGGCCGGCGAGCAGCCGCACGGCCGCCGCATCGTTGGCTTCGACCTGGAACTCCCCGTTCTCGGCCAGGCGCCGCAACACTCGCAAGTCGGACTCCGACTCGACCAGCACCTGGGCGCTCAGCACGACGTCCTTGCCAGCGGCGCGCAGGTCGCGCGCGAGGTCGAACCAGTCCTCGGCCTTCATCTCGCGGCGGCGCGCACATACGGTCTCGCCGAGATAGACGGTTTGGGCGGCTGAATCAGCGACCTCGGCGTAGAACTCGGTCAGGCTGGCGCGGGTCCAGTAGTAGGTGACCGGTCCGACCGCGAGGGTGAATTCGCCCCCGGTCGCTGCGTCCTGTGGCAGCCTCGTCACGGCTATCTCCACGGCCGGTTGTAGGCGCCCAGCGTATGCTGCTGGCCCTCTGCGACCCGGCCCAAGGCGGTTGTCCAGGTCGGCTGGACGAAGAACCGGCCGGGGTCGAGCGCGCAGGCATCGATGGCCGCGCGCCACACCTTGGTCACCTGCTCGACGTAGGCGGGGCTGCGCTGGCGGCCTTCGATCTTGATCGCCGCCACGCCGATGTTGATCAGCTCGGGCAGCATCGAGAGCGTGTTCAGGCTGGTCGGCTCCTCGAGCGCGTAGTCGGTGACGCCGTCGACTTCGAAGCGCCCCTTGCACAGGGTCGGGTAGCCGCGGGCCTCGTTCGCGCCGAAGCAATCGATCAGCACCTCGTTGAGACGCGCCTCGACGACATCTCCCTTCTCCACCCAGCGCACCGAAGCGGCCGGCGAGCAGACCCCGGCATTGTTGGGCGAGCGCCCCGTCGCGTACGAAGACAGGGCACAACGGCCCTCGACCATCACGCACAGGCTGCCGAACCCGAAGACTTCGATCTCGACCCCGGAGTTCTTGATCAGGTGCGCGACCTGGGAAATCGTCAGCACCCGCGGCAGCACCGCGCGCTGGATCCCGTAGCGCTCGCGATAGAACTCGATGGCCTCGTAGTTGGTCGCCGAGGCCTGCACCGAGAGGTGCAAGCGCAATTCCGGATGATGGTCGCGGGCGTAGGCCATGACCGCCGGGTCGGCGAGGATCAGGGCGTCGGCGCCAAAGGCCGCGGCCGCGTCGACCGCCCGATACCAGGGGCTCGGGTCGCGCGCCTCGCCGTAGGTATTGAGTGCCATCAGCACCTTGGCGCCGCGGCGATGGGCATACTCCACGCCCTCGCGCGCCTGGGCCGCGTCGAAGTTCAAGCCGGCGAAATTGCGCGCGTTGGTGGCATCCTTCATGCCCATGTAAACCGTGTCGGCGCCAGCGTCGACTGCCAGTTTGAGGGCCCGCAAGGAACCAGCCGGACAGACTAGTTCCGGTTTCCTGGGTGATTGTTCGGTCATTTCCTAGGCTTCGGTGAAGCTCAACCTGTCACTTTACCACCGAGCGAACCACCGCCACCGCGCTCAGCGCACAACGCTAGTCAGGTATCGGCGCGCTTCGTTGATGTAGGCCCGCCGCGCCATGATCGCGGCCACCCGCTCGCGGACTTCACCGTATTCCGGGATCTCCCCGGGCGCCCGTTCGAGCACTTCGACGACATGGAAGCCGTGGCGGCTGAGCACCAGCCGCGGCAGCACCCCAAGCTCATCCTGCCCGAAGATCGCCTTGGCGAACTCGGGCGCGCACTCGCCCGCGACCAGCCAGCCCAGGACACCGCCGGAAGCGCCGCTGGGACAGTTCGAGAGCGCCCGGGCCTGGCCGCCGAAGCCGGCCGGATCGCCGCGGAGCTGGAGCAGGACCTGCTCGGCCCTGGCGCGCAGCGCGTCGACCGGCACGCCGGGAGTCACCGCGAACAGAATGTGCCGCGCCAGCACGCGCTCGCCGATCGCAAAATCCGGGCGGTGGGCGTCATAGTAGCGGCGGCACTCGTCCTCGCTCGGCACCACCGGGCGCAGCTGGTCGGCGAGCAGGCGCTCGACGGCGGCGCGCACCGCTGCGGGATCATCCTCGGCGCTCAGCGAGGCAGGAAGCATTCCCAGCGCCACGGCCTTAAGCCGCAACACTTCCAGCAAC
>Ga0224507_10001257_pt1 | contig 10177 bp, 9 predicted proteins | sample SF_Jan12_sed_USG_3_FD_170159 | JGI IMG/M metagenome (GOLD analysis project Ga0224507, IMG submission 170159) | Sediment microbial communities from San Francisco Bay, California, United States - SF_Jan12_sed_USGS_13 | ecosystem: Environmental > Aquatic > Marine > Sediment | place: USA: California...
CCTTGATCTTGCCCAGTACCGTGAGCTCGCGGCGTTTGCCTCGTTTGGATCTGATCTTGATAAGGCAACACAACAGCAGCTGAATCGTGGAGAGAGGCTTGTTGAAATTCTCAAACAGCCACAATACCAGCCATTGTCCATGGAAAAACAGGTAACTATTCTTTGGGCAGGTGCCAGGGGATTCCTTGACCCGATTCCGGTAAACATGCTGGCTGATTATGAGAAGGACCTTTATGCTTATATTGAACAGAGCGCGCCGGCAATTTTTGATACCTTAAAAGAAAAAGAGGCAATTGACGACGCACTTGAAGATTTGATGAAAAATACTCTGACCGCATTCAACGATTCGTTCTCAAGTTCGAAAGGCCTCAACTAATACGCACAGGTATAAGGCAAAGCAATGGCAACTCTCAAAGAAGTACAAACAAAAATTGGTGGTGTAAAGAAAACTGCACAGATTACCAGCGCCATGAATATGGTTGCAGCTGCGAAACTGCGTGGAGCCCAGCAGAAGATGGAAGATTTCCGTCCCTATACGGAAAAATTCAATCAGGCCATGTCCAGTCTTTCCGCAAACATGGAAAGCGGCCAGTTTCCGCTCATGGAAGTTCGCGATGTCCAGACAGTCGAAATTGTAATTGTAACGTCTGACCGTGGACTTTGCGGCAGCTTCAACTCAAACATATTTAAAGCAACGGAAAAGCTCATCGCCCAATATGAATCTGAAGGGAAAAAAGTCTCCCTGGTCTGTGTCGGCAAAAAAGGCCATGCCTACTTCAAAAAAAGAGTACAGGTCAGAAAGGCCTACACGGACATCATGGGAAGTTTCCAGATGTTCAATGCCCGGGCAATCGCCCAGGATATTGCTGCTAATTTTCTGGCTGGTGAAGCTGACAAGGTCCATGTCTTGTTTGGCAAGTTCATGAGCGTTGCCGTGCAGCGGCCCGAAATGGAAGTACTTCTGCCTGTTCAGCCAGACACAAACGAATCAGATGATGCTGCGACAGAAGCAGGTGCTGCTGCCGGAGATTACATCTATGAGCCAAGTCCTACAGAAATTATGGATGTGCTTCTGCCATTATACATGAACGTAATGATTTATCATGCCATGCTTGAAACAGGAGCCAGTGAACATGCAGCCAGAATGACTGCCATGGATAATGCTACCCGCGCCTGTAAAGACATGATTAAGGATCTTACCCTTCTTTATAATAAAGCGAGACAAGCTGGCATTACTGCCGAGCTTATGGATATTGTGGGTGGGGCAGAGGCCCTGAAAGGATAAGAATAAGGCCGAGAAGAAAATTCTTGGAAAATAATACACCCTGAGGAGGCTTATTTCAGATGAGCGCAGAACAGTCAATTGGAAAAATAGTACAGGTAATCGGTCCGGTTGTGGATGTCGAATTTGAAGCCGGCAAACTTCCTAATATCTTGAACGCTCTTGCGGTCAGCAACCCGGCAATCAACGACGATGAGGGCAACCTGGTTATTGAAGTTGCTCTCCATCTTGGAGACAATGTTGTCCGTTGTATTGCCATGGACCAGACCGACGGTCTGGTGCGAGGCATGGAAGCCAAGGACACAGGAGATTCCATTGTGATTCCCTGTGGTCCGAATGCCCTGGGCAGAATCATGAATGTTGTCGGCCGACCGGTTGATGGCCTGGGACCGATCGATTCTGACAAGATGCGGCCGATTCACAAACCGGCGCCTGCTTTTACTGACCAGGATACCGAGGTTAATGTTCTGGAAACAGGTATCAAGGTTATTGACCTTCTCGTTCCATTTCCCCGCGGCGGGAAAATGGGACTCTTCGGTGGTGCCGGTTGCGGCAAGACTGTTGTTATGATGGAAATGGTAAATAACATCGCCATGCATCATGGTGGTATCTCTGTGTTCTGCGGTGTTGGCGAGCGTACCCGTGAGGGCAACGATCTGTATCACGAAATGAAGGAATCAGGCGTTCTGCCAAAAGCTGCCCTGGTCTATGGCCAGATGACTGAGCCCCCAGGAGCTCGTACCCGGGTTGCTCTGACCGGCTTGAGTGCAGCAGAGTATTTCCGTGATGAAGAGGGCCAGGATGTTCTTTTCTTCGTTGATAACATTTTCCGGTTCACCCAGGCAGGTTCCGAGGTTTCCGCCCTGCTCGGTCGTATCCCTTCAGCTGTTGGTTACCAGCCGACTCTTGGTACAGACCTTGGTGGGTTGCAGGAGCGTATTACCTCAACAACCAAAGGGTCCATTACCGCGGTTCAATGTGTCTATGTTCCTGCAGATGACTTGACAGATCCGGCCCCTGCTACAACCTTTGCTCACCTCGACGGTACCGTTGTCCTTTCCAGGCAGCTTGTTGAGCTGGGAATCTATCCTGCTGTGGATCCACTTGACTCCACTTCGAGAATTCTTGATCCAAACGTTCTTGGAGAGGAACATTACCTGGTATCCCGTGGTGTTCAGGTGACCCTGCAGAAATACAAGGAATTACAGGATATTATCGCTATTCTCGGTATGGATGAGCTTTCCGAAGAAGATCAGGTCACCGTTACCCGGGCCCGTAAGATGCAGCGCTTCCTCTCACAGCCATTTACTGTTGCCGAGGTATTCACCGGCATGGCTGGTAGTTATGTGAAAGTTGAAGATACCGTTCGCGGCTTCAAGGAAATTCTTGACGGCAAACATGACGAACTGCCTGAAAACGCCTTTTATATGGTTGGCACAATAGAAGAGGCCGTTGAAAAAGCAGCTAAGGCAAAAGCTAAAGAAACCGCTTAATGTAACAACTCATATAGATACTGGGAATGTAAGGTATAAACATGGCTGAAAAAATTAATCTCGAAGTGGTTACTCCTAAAGGAGCGATTGTCAGCGAAGAAGTTGATATTGTCACCGCTCCCGGTTTTGCCGGCGAATTTGGAGTCCTGGCCAATCATGCTCCATTTTTGAGCACCATTAAGATTGGCACTCTTCGCTATAAAAAAGATGGCACTGACAATGAATTAATGGTCAGTGGCGGTTTTTGTGAGGTTTCAAATAACAAGATCACCTTTCTTGTCGAATCCGCAGAGCGCGGGACTGAAATAGATGTTGACCGTGCACTCCAGGCTAAGGAAAGGGCTGAAAAAAGACTTTTGCAGGCCAGGGAACAGCAGGCAAAAATTGATAGAACCCGTGCTGAAGCTGCCTTGCAGAGGGCCTTGGCCAGACTGAAACTTGCCCAACGCTAAGAATGGCAAAATAGGCTTGCAATAGCCAGTTTAGATGATTTATATAAAGGCCGTCCTTAGGGGCGGCCTTTTTCAGTTAGTATACTTACATGGAGGGAACATCAGAGGAGGATCAAATGAAGCCAAAAGAACGACTAGCAATCCCACGACAGTACCCTAAAGAACTTTCAGTTGCAGACCGGGTCACCAATTTTAACGAGGTGACTTTCGGTTTTGATGAAGAAACCGCGATCAAAGAAGCAAACCGATGCCTGCAGTGCAAAAAACCAAAATGCAGAGACGGCTGTCCTATCAACAACAATATTCCCGAGTTCATCAGGCTGCTGCGCGAAAGAAAGTTTGAAGAAGGATACTGGGTTGACCGGGAGACCAATTCCATACCGGCTGTCTGCTCCCGGGTCTGCCCCCATGAATTCCAGTGCGAAGGCTCATGTATTCGGGGCAAAAAGGGTGATCCGGTAGCTATCGGAATGCTGGAAAGATTCTTAGTGGACTGGATGGTGGGCAATAAAAAGAACATGCTGAAGGCCTGTGCCATGCCGAAAGACAAAAAGGTTGCCATTGTCGGTTCCGGCCCGGCCGGCATGACCTGCGCTTTCGAGCTTGCCCATGCTGGTTACCCTTGTACCATCTTTGAAAGCCTGCCGGCATTTGGCGGCATGCTGACCGTTGGGATTCCTGCCTACAGGCTCCCCCGCGATATTATCAACGCGGAGTTTGATTCCCTGGTCAACTGCGGGGTGGAAATAATCAACAATGTGACCATTGGGAAAGACAAGACCCTGCACCAGTTAAAAGATGATGGATATGATGCTATATTTGTCGGCATCGGTGCCCATGCCAGCCGCAAACTCGGTGTAGAAGGCGAGGATTTAGAGGGCGTAATGCACGGTGTTGATTACCTCCGGCGGGTGAACCTGGGGGAATCCCTGAACCTCGGCAGCAATGTTGTAGTAGTAGGTGGCGGAAACGTAGCCATTGATGTGGCCAGGACAGCCCTGCGCACAGGCTCTGACAAAGTTTTTATTCTTTACCGCCGCACCAAGAAAGAAATGCCTGCCTCTCAGGCAGAAATACATCATTTGGAAGAGGAGGGCGTCAAGGTTGAATTTTTAGCCGCTCCTGTGAAAATTCATGGTGAAAACAGCAGGCTTTCAAAAATCGAATGTCTCAGGATGGAACTGGGCGAATGTGATGCATCGGGCCGCTGCCGGCCAGTGCCAATAGACGGCTCCAACTTCATGATTGACGCTGATGCCATAATTCCTGCCATCAGTCAGGATGTTGAACATATGGCCGAATCAGATATCAAGCTGGAACTTTCCCGCTGGAATACCTTTGAGGTTGATGACATTACCATGCAGTCCTCTGTCGACTGGATCTTTGCCGGCGGAGATGCTGTTCTTGGACCGCAGACTGCTGCCAAGGCAGCTTTCCAGGGGAAAGAGGCAGCAAAATCCATCATCCGCTACCTGGAAGGAAGGGATTTAAAAGAAGGAAGGATCCCGGAAGCTAAGGAGAAAGAAAAGTAATTCAGAGATGTATTGCAAATTAAAAAGGCCGAGCACATTGAGTGTTCGGCCTTTTGTTGTTTCCGCAAGTAATCACTATAGCCGCAACTCTCCCTTTCAGCCTTGCAATAGCGACAATATAAGGTTCCTTTATCATCTTCCTGCCAACCACATACAGCGGGTTCAATTTTTCTGCTACACATCTGACAGATGACATATTTATGGTCTTTTACCTGGGCTTCCTGCCTGAACCCTTCCTGTTTTTTGCTCTGCATTACCGCTTGTTCGTCCTCAGGTGCTCAAAGAAATATTTTCTTCATACAATCCATTTCTCTGACTTTATCAAAAAATATATTTATCATCCCCCTCTGTGTTCCAGGAAATAAGAGAATCCCATCGAAAAAAAATATAGACACATTTAAAACCAAGTATTATCTTATAAGTATAAATACTTTTCAGGAGTCACAAAATGGCAGAAAGCTCTGAATATCAAGAGCGCCGTCAACATCAGCGTTCACCCGTATCAAGCGGTATAATTGCAGTTCTTATTACATCGTACCCGGAAATCATAGGGTCAGTCACTGATATCTCTTTAGGTGGCGCCAAGATTACCTACCATGACCCCCAAAGCAGAGATGTAGATTACTCCAGTCTGAAAGTCGATCTCATTTCTGATGACCGTTTTGTTGAGGCCATTCCTTGCAGCAATGCATGGGACTTAGCTATTAAGACAAATGAACTTCATGCCACTGAAGACTTAAGGCAGTGCGGTATTGAATTTGCCGGGCTCACCCCAAATCAATTATTCCTGTTAAGGGGCTTTATTAACCGCTGCGCTACCCCTAAATATGCTCAACAGCCCAGACCTGAAGTTCCTATCGCTTCTAATCAATAAGTACTTCCCCTTCTCAAACACCTTAAAGGCAGACCGTCGTGCCTTGATCATTTCTGCTTCAAATAAATCAGCAATTTTTATTCAGGTGGACGTGCAGCAACAACTCCTTTTTCCACAATAATTTACTGGTCGGCCAAGCATAAATCCTTACTCACACCGTTAATTCGATGTTTGATTCTTGGCCGCGACGATAACCACAAATCCTGCCTGTTCATCTAAAACATCTCTTGGAGCCTCGTTTTGCTCTACACACCCAGGGGCCTGGTATAATGTTGAATTGTACTCGATGATCCTCATATTTGCTTTGGCCAACAACTTCTTTACAGCTGCTATAGTATAAAAACGGGCATATTTATAAAACGAATGGTCTGCCTTTTTCTTGACAGTCAGACTTCTGCCCCAAGCACTACCGGAAGGAATCATGCCGATGACCAGATGTCCATCCTCCTTCAAAACTCTGGAGCATTCCCGTAATATTTTTTGAGGATCAGCCACAAAACACAGAGTAAAAAGTACATATACCGCACCAATTCTCCTGTCTTTCACGGGCAATTTTTCTCCAAATGCCTGACAACACTTGATCCCCCTTTCGGATGCCAATGTGAGCGGTGCCCAAGCTGGGTCAACACCGAAACCAACCCCAAGGTTCCTGGCAAAACGACCAGGCCCCACGCCTATCTCCATCTTCGGATCATCCATTTGAGCATGCAGAGATTTCAAGGCAGTCACCTCTATATCGTAAACAAGGCTATCCTCAAACCAACTATCATACTCTTCCGCGTGGTCATGGAATGATCTTGCAGCTCGATATTTATCAGTTTCTTTTGCTGCCATGTAATCGTGCCTATAAAATCTTTTTTTTCCAGGAATTATTTGCCTGCTCAGATAAAATCCTTTTCACTCTCTGCGCCATGGGCGGATGGCTGTAGTAAACCGCTGCATAGAGTGGATGCGGATGCAGATTGGCCAGATTGTCCTTTCCAAGCTTAATCAGCGCATTTGCCATTGGGACGGGGGCTTCTGTCAGCTGCAGGGCAAAATTATCCGCTTCAATCTCATGGAGGCGGGAAATATATGCCATGAGAGGCTTGATTGGAAATAATGCAAGGGTGCCGATAAAAACAGCCAATAAAAGCTTTGCATGTATAGTTGGAATGTCCAGCATAAAAACTTCTGCAAGGAGATCTCCTGCTGTCAGCTTATGTGCTAAATAAAATCCAACCAGTCCAATGATCTGGCTTAAAACCAACATTTTCAAAATATGTTTCTTCTTCCAATGCCCGGCTTCATGGGCAAGGATGGCTATTATTTCGTCATCCCCATGATTGGCAAGCAAGGTATCAAACAGGACAATTCTTTTCACATGGCCAATGCCTGTGAAATAGGCATTGCTGTGACTACTCCTCTTGGATGCATCCATGGAAAACACCCTGTTTATCTTCAAGCCAACCCTGGCCAGAGTCTCCTTGATTTTCCCTTCCAGAGAGATGTCTTCCATGGGCTTGAACTTATTAAACAACGGCTCAATAACATATGGCGAGATGTACAACAGAAAAATACTGAAAAGCAGCATGAAAACCCAACCAGCCAGCCACCAGAAATCGGGCAGAACCCGGATGAACCATAACAGCACATACAACAGAAAACCAAGCAGCAGGGTATTCAGAATCAGTGACTTTATAAAGTCCTTCAACCAGAGACCTAACGTCTGGTTTGTAAATTCAAATCGCTTTTCAATGGAAAAAGTATTGTAGAGGGAAAATGGCATGCTAATAAAAGTTTCCCCATATATGAGCACCATAAAGAATATTACCCCTGAAGTAACCGGAGCCCAGCCCTGTTCTCCAATAAAACTGTTGAGCCGGTTCAGCAATCCGCCAAAAAGAAACAAAATGGTAACACCCATTGAAACAACTGCTGCAATTCTATCCACGCGTCCATGTTCAACTGTGTAATCCCGTATTCTAGTCAGGGTTGAACTATCTACATGCTTTTCAAAACCTGGTGGCACTTCCGCCCCATGTTTTGCAAGATGTTTAAGGTTGATAATGGCAAGAAACTGCTCTGCAGCCTCTATGACGAGATACAATATCAGCACTGCAAGTAATAAATATTCCACGGGAATTATATTCCTTTATTGAGTAGATGTTTCATCTTTGCCCAAATTCCATTATTATATAAAAATATGACTTAACCAAGGGGCTTTTTCACAACAAATTCTCTTTTAAGTAGCAACTGAATACAGGAATCAAGCGTCAAGTACAAGTTCAAATGCAGGAATCTGCCGGAACATTCTCTTATGGAAGATCATAATTCAAAACTGCGCCATTCTCTCAAAGACCCTGATAAATTTACCCTGACATTTGAACTCGTCCCCGGGCGGGGAGGCAGGACGCAGGAAATCAACAGGATCGTCAACCTGGCAAAAGATATTGCTGCTGACGGGCGTTTCCAGGCTCTTAGTATTACAGAAAATGCCGGAGGCCAACCCGCCCTCTCTCCAGAGACTCTTGGTACGGAAATTCTTGCCATGGGCTCCGAGGTAATTATCCATCTTTCCTGCAAGGACAAAAACAGGAACCAGATGGAGTCGCTGCTCTTTGGCTGGGACAGGCATAATTTGCAGAACCTGCTTGTTCTTGCCGGCGACTACCCCAAAGAAGGCTACTGCGGCTATCCAAAACCCGTATTTGACCTTGATACGATTCATACCCTTGACATGCTCTCCAGCATGAATAAAAAGGGAAAGGCCGGCCTCGACAATGTAGGCCGTGGCGATCAAGAGACAAGTCTCCCTTTTCTCAAAGGCGTAGTTGTCTCACCGTTCAAAATGCTGGAGTCCGAGCTGATTATGCAGTACTACAAACTGCACCGAAAAACAGCTGCCGGAGCGGATTTTGTCATAACCCAGTTGGGATATGACGTTCGAAAATTTCATGAACTTCTACAGTACATGAAGCAGAATCAGCTCAATATCCCGGTCCTCGGCAATGTTTTTATCCCAAACCTCAAGGTGGTTGAGCTCATGTATGAAGGGAAACTGCCAGGCTGCCTGATCCCAGATTCCCTCTATGAACAAATCCAATGGGAGGGGCGCACTGCTGATAAAGGTAAAAAGGCCCGGCTTGTACGGGCAGCTAAACTACTGGCAGTTTTAAAAGGGCTTGGCTATGACGGTGCCCATATTGGAGGACCGGCCCTGAACTTTGAGGATATCGATTTTGTTCTCTCCCAGGCCGACCAGATGGTTTCCGACTGGCAGAGCCTTATTCCTGATCTCTCATTTAGCCCACCGGACGCATTTTATTATTATGAAAAAGATCATGAAACATGGCTCAATACTTCACGGGAAACGACAAGGAAGCGGAAAAAACCTTCCTGGTTTTCAGCCTATTCTTTTTCCCATTGGGTCCACGAAGTGGCTTTTGAGCCTGAAGGACAGCTCTATGACTTCTGTAAAAAAACGTGCCTTGGTTTAGATGAAACCCGTCTGCAGGGTCCCCTTTCCACTTTTGAGTACATAAATAAAGTGGCCCTCTTCGGATGCCTTAACTGCGGGGACTGCACATTAGAAAAATTGGCTTTTCTCTGTCCTCAATCCCGCTGTGCAAAATATCTTCTTAATGGTCCATGTGGTGGCAGCCACAATGGCTGGTGCGAGGTTTATCCCGGCAAAAAACGATGTATGTATGTGTTAGCCTATGACAGGCTCAAACCCTATGGTCTGGAAGAAAAATTTAAAAGCGGGTTCATCCCTCCCAGAAACTGGTCTCTGAATAATACTTCTTCATGGGTTAATTTTTACCGCGGCATGGATAATTTTTCCTTATCAGGTGACCAGTTTTCCCCTTGCAAAAAGACCTGAATCCATGATTGTGCACAGATTTTAAAAAAAACAAACTGACACATTGAACATTCCTAAAAAACAGGTATATTGACGCCTTTCAGAAATGAACCAACTCATCCAACAGCACATAGGAATATGGATCAGATAGAAAGAAATCGCCCAAAAGATGAATGTGGAGTCTGTGGTATTTTTGGACACCCTGATGCTGCCAGACTCACCTATTTCGGACTCTATGCCCTGCAGCATCGCGGACAGGAAAGCACCGGCATTGTAACCTCTGACGGCATCCAGACATCTGAGCATAAAGCCATGGGGCTGGTACCGGAAGTATTCACCGAAGATATCCTCAATAGCCTTAAAGGTCACCTTTCTGTAGGACATGTCCGGTATTCCACCACAGGGGCTTCCCATGTCCTGAATGCCCAGCCTTTCACTGTGCACCATAAGGGCGGCACTTTAGCGGTAGCTCATAACGGCAACCTGGTAAATACCAGGGTGCTTCGTGATGAGTTGGAAGAAAAGGGTTCAATATTCCAAACCACCATGGATACCGAGGTTATTGTTCACCTTTTGGCTCGGAACTCTCCAAAAGGACTGGAAACAGCCATCACTGAAACCTTTTCCAAAGTAAAAGGGGCTTACTCCCTGCTCCTGATGACCCAGGATCAACTGGTGGCAATCAGAGATCCGGGAGGCT
>Ga0224507_10001259_pt1 | contig 10170 bp, 10 predicted proteins | sample SF_Jan12_sed_USG_3_FD_170159 | JGI IMG/M metagenome (GOLD analysis project Ga0224507, IMG submission 170159) | Sediment microbial communities from San Francisco Bay, California, United States - SF_Jan12_sed_USGS_13 | ecosystem: Environmental > Aquatic > Marine > Sediment | place: USA...
TGCTGCAGGTTCAAAACGACTATCCTGTAGATAGTTCGCTGGGGCAACGACTAGACTATCCTCATCATCACCGTTATCGGGTGAGCCATCGAAGCCGATATCTTTACCACTGAGACGCGATTCCATCTCTAGAACCTCTTTGGTACTTACTCCAAGGGTCTCAGCGACGGTATTGACCTCTTCGTGGCTAAACCAACCGAGACGCTTCTTGGAACCACGTAGGTTGAAGAAGAGTTTACGCTGTGCCTTGGTGGTCGCCACCTTGACGATGCGCCAATTTTTGAGGACAAATTCGTGAATCTCGGCCTTGATCCAGTGTACGGCAAAGGAGACGAGGCGGACGTTATAGCTGGTATCGAAGCGTTTGACCGCCTTCATGAGTCCAACATTACCTTCCTGAACCAGGTCGGCATGAGCGAGACCATAACCGCTGTAACCACGGGCAATATGGACGACAAAGCGTAGGTGTGACATGATCAGCTTCTGTGCCGCCTCAATATCATCATCTTCACGAAGACGACGACCGAGTTCACGCTCCTCTTCAGCGGTGAGCATAGGAATGCGGTTTACCGCAGAGGTGTACGTCTCAATGCTGCCGATTGAACTATTCATATAGAGCGCAATGGCTTGCGACTCAAAATTTCCTGCTACTTGTTCCATGATCTTCTCCTGAAACCTCAATATAAATCCATACTAATATACTCAGGATTTATTTGCAAGCCCTATTATACGCCTTTAATTTGCCGAAGTGGAATTTGCGGTGCGTCAATGATTAGCGGTGCAGCCTCTTCAATGGGGATAATATGCTCGTCATCCAGAGCGATATAGATGCGATTCCGGCCATTCTCTTTGGCACCATAAAGCGCCAGATCAGCAAGTTTTATCAGCTCATTGAGGCTTTTTTGAGGATGGTTGGAGGCATCAATGGCTCCTATACTAATCGTTATGGGTATTTTGAATGGGTTGAGGCCTTCAACCATCGCGCGTAATCGTTCTAGTCGGGCAAGGGCCTCTTTTGGCTCATACTTTGGAAATAGTAAGACAAACTCCTCACCACCAAAGCGGATGGGCGTAGCCTCTGGAAACAGGTTTTTAAATAATTTACCCAATCCAACGAGGACGTGATCACCAATAAGGTGGCCTTGTGTATCGTTAATCTGTTTGAAGTGGTCGATATCGATAATAGTGACCCACATCGGTTGATTCTGGGCATCTTGACGTAACTCCTCACCGTTATCCATTAAGAAGCGGCGATTAAACACTCCGGTTAATGTGTCGGTGACCGATATCTTCTCCATATCCTTCGCTTGAGTCTGTAGCGTGTCGTACTGATGTTTGATGAGCAGTAGTGAACGGATACGTGCCATCATGATCTCGTCAACAATGGGTTTGGCGATAAAATCGTTGGCACCGGCATGAAATAGTTCAACCTGGGTATCTGTGTCATCGCTACCGGTAATCATGAGAACCGGTAGCTCTTGTCTTGAGTAGTGCATCCGCGCGCGGATAGCATGCAGTAGATCGCCGCCGGTCATATCAAACTCAAGGTAGAAGTCGCTGACGACAAGGTCAAAATTATTGTCACTCCCCTGACGCATACCATTCAGTAGGTTATAGGCCTCTTCGGCGCTGGTGACGTGGGTCACCTGTAGCCCATTTTTCTCTAGAACAGGAATCGTGAGAGCGGCAGCTGTTTTACTATCTTCGACGTAGAGTAAGTGACCGACTAACCATTGATTGCGTTGGTCAAACTCTGAAATAAATTTGGAAAACGCCGGATACCCCTGAGATTTATCAAAGTAGTCAGTGACCCCAGCAGCATAGCCCTCTTTGAGAAGACGGGTATCTGCATCGCCAGAGATGACGACCACGGGGGTATAGCGATGGGATTTGAATTGACGAATCTGTTGGCAAAGATCAAGGCCATCCATGTCGGGTAGCATGAGTGCGGTGGCGATGAGATCAAAGTGGCTTTCATGAATCAGAGCCAGTGCTTCGGCGCCCGTTTTACAGGTCAAAACCTCAGCATTTTTAATGCCTGTACGCATCATACGGGCAAGCAGTTCACGAGAGACGGCTGAACGATCGACCATAAGAATGCGGTTGGTGATGGAATGGCTCTCTTTATGATTCATCTAACAGGGCTCTATCTCGCGCAGGTGACGACCAACGGCAATCCATGAGCCAAAATAGCCAAGAAAGGAGCCCAATCCAAGGAGGATAACAAGGGTTTGTAGATCGACCCCTTGCAGTTGAAATGAGCTGTGATAGAGGGCGGCTACATCACGTACAGGTTCTGCAAGAAGAGTGAGCGAAAGTTCGAGTAACAACAGGGCTATTAGTCCTCCCAAGAGGCCATACCAAAAGCCGGTATAGAGAAACGGGCGGCGAATAAAGCTATCGGTTGCGCCAATCAGTTTGGTAATCACGATCTCGTCCCGTCGATTTTGTATGGCCAGACGAATGGTATTACCGACCACCAGTAGTACGGCGATAGCGAGTAGACCCGATAGGATTAATACCCCGCGTTCACCGATCGCCATTAGGGCGAATAGCCGTTCTACCCACTCCATATCGAGTTGAGCGATGTCGACCTCACTGCGTTTGCCAAGTCTCTCTACCAGTGCGGCAATCTTTCCGGGCTGTTCTTGATTGTTCTTAGGGGTAATTAATAGTACAGCGGGTAGGGGGTTATGTTCGAGTGCATCGAGTGCCTCACCAAAACCGGAGTGCTGGCTAAACTCAGCAAGCGCACTCTCTTTTGATATGTATTCAACAGAAGCAATTTCCGGCATTTTCCTCAGTTTGGATGCCAGTCCCTGAGCCTCTTTGGAGTTGATTTTCTGGGTCAGAAACAGTGAAATTTGTGTTGCACTATTCCATCCTTGCAGCACCTCCTGACCATTTTTTAGCAGTAGGTTGAGGCCAGCGGGAAGTGATAAGGCGATACCAATCACTGCTGTGGTCATAAAGGTGGAGAACGGACGTGATGAGAGCTGTCCTAGCGTGTAGAAGAAGGTTTGGACATGACGCAGTAAATAGTTGTTGAGCCACCCTTTAATAGAGATGCCTCGACGTGTAGAACGCCTACCCCCTCGCTCGGATGGATTGATCATCATATCCTTGTCGAGATCTCTAACCATTGACTCTATCCACTGCATCAATGGCTCCATGGTGAGCTAGATAGCCCTGTTCCAGCTTGATAATAGGCTTCTCAAGTTCACGGATCAGATCAAGATCATGGCTGGCGATAAGTACGGTTACACCGACGCGATTAAACTCTTCGAACAGATGCATAATCTCTCTGGAGAGATCTGGGTCAAGATTTCCTGTCGGCTCATCGGCAAGTAGTAGAGAGGGTTTGTGAATCACTGCACGTGCGATACCGACCCGCTGCTGTTCTCCTCCGGAGAGGGTAATGGGGTAGACCTTCTCCTTTGAGAGTAACCCTACTTTGTCTAAAGCGGCGCGAACCAGGCGGCCAATCTCCTTACGGCCATGGCCTGCGATAATCAGTGGCAGGGCAACATTGTCGAAGACGGTACGGTCAAAGAGTAGACGATGATCCTGAAATATAATGCCCATATTACGACGAAAATGGGGGATTCCTCCTCGTTTGACCTTACTTAAATTTTGGCCATTGATGACAACTTGTCCGTTGGTAGGACGCTCAATGAGGGCGACCAATTTCATCAGTGTACTTTTTCCTGCACCGGAGTGACCGGTCAAGAAGGCCATATCGCCCACAGGCAGGTGAAGAGATATGCGGCTGAGAGCCTCATGTCCATTGGAGTAACGTTTACTAACTTCGGTAAATCTAATCATTCATTATATGGACTGTTGTAAGCCCTTTTTTAGTTATCATTACTATTGTCAAAGAGTGCTGCTATAAACTCTTTGGCATTGAAATCACGCAGATCATCTATCCCCTCGCCGATCCCAATGAAGCGGATCGGTAGACCCAGGCGCTTGGCAATGGCAAAGATAATACCACCTTTGGCGGTACCGTCGAGTTTGGTGAGTGCGACTCCAGAGACTCCAACGGCTTGATGGAACTGCTCGGCCTGATTGACCGCATTCTGTCCAGTGCCGGAGTCAAGTACCAGTAGCACTTCATGGGGGGCGCTCTCATCGACCTTACCGATCACACGGCGCACCTTTTTGAGCTCTTCCATTAGATTGGACTGGGTATGCAGCCGTCCTGCTGTATCGGCGATAAGAATATCCACATTGCGAGCCTTGGCGGCCGAGACTGCATCGAAGATCACCGAGGCCGAGTCGGCACCACTATGCTGAGCAATTACCGGGATCTGATTGCGCTCACCCCAGACCTGAAGCTGTTCCACAGCGGCCGCACGGAAAGTATCGCCGGCAGCAAGCATCACTTTTTTACCTTCGTTTTGGAATCGTTTGGCGAGCTTCCCGATGGTGGTGGTCTTGCCGGCTCCGTTGATTCCAACAACCAAAATGACGAAGGGAGAACAATTACTATCAATCTGTAATGGTTTATTGACGGGTTCAAGCAGTTGATACATATCCTCATGGAGGGCATCAAGCAGGGCATCGCCATTATTGAGTTGTTTGCGCGATACGCGTTGGGTCAGATCGTTGATGATGTGTTGGGTCGCCTCGACACCAAGATCAGCGACCAGGAGTTGCTCTTCGATCTCTTCGAGCAGGTCATCATCGATCTCTCGCTTGAGTTTAACCAGATCACGTATATCGCTACCGAGGATTGTCTGGGTTCGTGAGAGACCGCGTTTGAGCGAGGCAAATAGACCTTGCTTCGTCGGTTTTTGTACTAAATCTGTCTGCTCGTTACTTTCGAGATGATCTTCTGACGGCTCTGGGGATGAGGGGGGCTCAGAGGACTTATTTTTACCAAAACCAAACATGTCTATGGGAACTTTATGCTCTTAATGAGGTTATTAAGGGGTTGGGTTGTTTATCGGAGTATCCTATCATCTCCGACCCTTGAGGCATATCTGAGGAGATACCGTTTATCATGCAATTTAGGCCGTTTATCGCACTGTTTGTGGTTGTATCTGTTGTTGTTAGTGGGGGCTGTGCTTCGCAAATAGGGCTCTCTGGGAACACGCAGTCATCCAATGTAGAGAAGAGAGATGTTGTTGAGACAACCCTGGCTAATGGCCTGAAGGTGATCGTTAAACCTGATCATCGTGCCCCAGTGGTGGTCTCGCAGATCTGGTACAAGGTGGGCTCCAGTTACGAACATGCAGGAATAACGGGTGCCTCCCATGTCCTTGAGCACATGATGTTTAAAGGAACCCAAAAGCATGGATCGGGTGAATTCTCGCGAATTATTGCGGAGCATGGAGGTAGAGAGAACGCCTTTACCGGACGTGATTACACAGCCTATTTCCAACAGCTTGAGGTGAGTCGTCTACCGATCAGTTTTGAGCTTGAGGCGGATCGCATGCGTAATCTCACCTTGCCGAAAGCGGAGTTTTTGAAGGAGGTTCAGGTGGTGATGGAGGAGCGGCGTATGCGCACCGAAGATAGTCCATCGGCGCTCACTTATGAACAGTTTATGGCGACCGCATTTCAGGCGAGTGCCTATCACAATCCTGTTATTGGTTGGATGAATGACCTGGAGAATCTGACGGTTGATGATCTCGCCAAGTGGTATCGTCTCTGGTATGCCCCTAACAATGCAACGCTGGTCGTCGTTGGCGATGTCGATCCACAAGCGGTCATTGCGATGGCTAAACAATATTTTGGTGCGATTAAGCCGAGTGAGATGCGTATACAAAAGCCACGCGTTGAACCGCCACAGAGGGGAGAGCGCCGTATCAAAGTTGCTGTTCCCGCTAAACTACCTGTTGTCATCATGGGTTATAAAACACCGGTTCTGCATACAGTCGATAAACCATGGAAGGCCTACGCTCTGGAGATGCTTGCGCATGTCCTTGACGGCGGTGACTCCTCACGTTTAAGTCGCGATCTGATTCGTGGTAAAGAGATTGCGGCGTCTGTGGGGGCAGGTTATGACTTGATTGCGAAAAACAGTAGCCTATTTACCCTGGAAGGGGTTCCAACCAATGGTGATGGACTGGATAAAATTGAAAAGGCATTACGCCAACAGATCACTACAGTAAAGAGTACGTTGGTCAGTAGCGATGAGCTGAAACGGGTCAAGGCTCAGGTGACGGCTGCCAAGGTTTATGAGCGTGACTCGATCTTCTATCAGGCCATGCAAATTGGACAGTTAGAGACAGTGGGAATCGATTGGCATGAAGGTGAAAAATATGTTGAAGAGATCTCCAAGGTAACACCTGAACAGATTCGTTCGGTGGCACGCGAATTTCTTACCGATGATCGGTTGACGGTGGCTCGACTAACACCACAGAAAAAACAGAGGGGAGTTCAAAATGAGACTAACTAAACTCTTTTTTATGTTCGTTGTTTTACTGACTCCAATGTTAGTGAGCGCGACCCCCAATATTGAGCAGTGGCAAACCCAACAAGGAACGCAGGTTTACTTTGTTAACGCACCAGAGCTGCCTATGGTTGATATCCAGATTGCTTTTGATGCTGGAAGTGCTCGCGATGGAAGTCGTTCGGGAATTGCATTATTTGCCAACAGTATGTTGGAAGAGGGGGCGGGTGAACTCAATGTGGAACAGATTACCTCTGGATTTGATGATTTGGGAGCACGTTTTTCAAGTTCATCGGCGACGGATATGGCGACCCTTTCGCTCAGAAGCTTGACGCAGAAGGACCTACTTAAACCTGCTCTGGAACTCTTCTCCACTGTTGTTGGCAAGGCAACTTTTCCTAAGGCTGCGGTTGAACGAGTACGAGAACAGATGCAGGTCTCTTTGGAGAGCCAGAAACAGAAGCCGGGGAGTATCGGTAGTAAGGTGTTCTATGCATCACTTTATGGAAAACATCCCTATGCGGGCCCCAGTGGGGGCACCAAAGAGAGTATTAAAGGGATAACCCGCGAAGCGCTGCGTCATTTCTACCGACAGTATTATGTCAGTAGTAATGCAATGGTGGTAATTGTTGGTGCGATTGATCGTCAGCAGGCTGAACGGATTGCTGAAGAGGTCACTCGTCATCTGCCGAAGGGATCTAAGCCTCCAAAATTGCCTGTTCCCGTAGAGTCGGCTGCAAAAGAGCAGCGCATTGAACACGACTCATCGCAGACTCATATCCTGCTGGGACAGTTGGGATATCGTCGCGGTGATCGTGATAAGTTTGCACTCTATCTTGGAAATTATATTCTTGGTGGCGGCGGATTTGTTTCACGGTTGACCGAAGAGATTCGTGAGAAGCGAGGTCTCTCCTATAGTGTCTATAGCTATTTTAATCCGATGCGAGAATTGGGCACCTTTGTGTTAGGTCTTCAGACCAAAAATGCCAAAGCGGACGAATCACTCAAAGTGATGCGCGAAACATTGAGCCATTTTCTTAAAGAGGGTCCTACGGAGAAGGAATTGATAGCTGCCAAGAAAAATATCACTGGAGGATTTCCACTCAAAATTGATTCCAATAGTGACTTGATGGGATATGTATTAGTGATCGGTTTTTATAACTTCCCTCTCGACTATTTGAAGACCTTTAACGATAAAATTAATGCTATCACGTTAGCGGATATTCGTGATGCCTTTAAACGACGTGTTGACCCGGCAAAGATGCACTTGGTGATGGTGGGCGGAAAGGCTTCGTGAAGCGGGCAGCCGTTAAACTTAAAGGCTCATCGGGAAATAACCAGTTTCGAATTATCGGTGGAGAGTGGCGTGGTCGTAAGTTTAAGTTCCCAGATATAGAGGCGATTCGTCCGACTCCAGATCGTGTACGGGAGACGCTCTTTAACTGGTTGCAGCCCCATATTCTTGGGGCTAAATGTCTGGATCTGTTTTCTGGAAGTGGAGCCGTGGGATTAGAGGCGCTCTCACGGGGGGCGGCCAGAGTTACCTTTGTCGAGCAGGATCGTAATGCAGTAACAGCGATTAAATCACATCTGCAACTTTTAAAGGGGAACGGGGAGGTTTGTCAGCGAGAGGCTTTGAGCTATCTTGAAGGGGGAGCTGAATCGACCCCGTTCGATCTTATCTTTTTAGATCCTCCATTTGGTAAAGGGCTTATTGCTAAGGTGAGCCAATTGCTTGAGGAGAGTCGACTAATCCATGAAAAAACAGTGATCTATCTTGAGTCAGAGCAGCCAATAACCGCTGATGTTCTTCCCTCGGGCTTCTATATCGATCGCGAGAAGCAGGCGGGGCAGGTGTGGTATGGTTTGGCTAAATTTATAGAAACTGAGGCACAGAGCTAGTGGTTACTGCAATCTATCCCGGTACTTTTGATCCCATTACCAATGGTCATACAGACCTAATTGAGCGGGCAACGCATCTTTTTGATAAAACGATTGTCGCTATTGCGGCAAGTTCTAGAAAAGCACCGATGTTTGATCTGGATGAGCGGATCGCCATGGCTCAAGAGGTTCTAGCGGACATGAAAGGAATTGAGGTTGTCGGCTTTGACAATCTGCTGGCAGATTTTGCCCGTCAGCATGGCGTTAATGTCATTCTGCGGGGGTTGCGTGCGGTCTCAGATTTTGAATATGAGTTTCAGCTTGCAGGAATGAATCGTCAGCTCGCTTCGGAGATCGAAACAATCTTTCTGACACCTGCCGAGAAATACACCTTCATCTCTTCGAGCTTGGTCCGAGAGGTCTCTAATTTGGGAGGGGATGTCTCTCAATTTGTCCATCCCATTGTAGATGCTGCACTCAAGCAAAGAATCGGCTAAGATAGCCGCCCTATTTGGTTCGTCCGTCTAACACCTATTCGTTGAGGAGAGTTTTTACATGGCACTGATGATTACCGATGAATGCATCAACTGTGATGTTTGTGAGCCTGAGTGCCCTAATGGTGCGATTACCCAGGGAGATGAAATCTATGAGATCGACCCGGATCTCTGTACTGAGTGTGTCGGTCATTATGATACGCAGCAGTGTGTTGATGTCTGCCCAGTAGATTGTATCCCGCTCGATCCTGAGCATAAGGAGAGTGAGGATCAGTTGCAGGCAAAATATGAGCGCCTGCAAGAGGCCTGATTTTAGACCTCCAAACTAAAAAAGGCTCCTATTGGAGCCTTTTTTGATTATCAGGAGATTATTTTCTGGGATCGCCGTGCATTGTCACACCATTTTTCTCTTTTGAGACAGGAAACCTCTTTTCATTGATTGCCATCTTCTCTCTGGCGGCGGAGAGAAGGTCAACATTTAGCTGATCCGATACGCGGACAAGGTAAATGAATATATCAGCCAATTCCATGCCGACATCGTGCAGCTGTTCATCGTTTAATTGATGACTTTGTTCCTCTGTAAGCCATTGAAAGTGCTCAACTAACTCTGCTGCTTCAGCAATCAATGCCATCGATAGGTTTTTAGGAGAGTGAAATTGCTCCCAATCTCGTTTTTGGGCAAATTGACTCAGTTCTTGACGTATATTTTCGATGGAATCGTTCACGATGTCCCTTTTCGGTAGCTATTGGCTTGCAGGGGACAATAACGTCATGGGTTCTCTGGAATCAAGGCTATTTGTCGAGTAGAAGTGGCAAAGATCCTTGCTTCTATAATAATGAGTATTGGTTCCATAAATAATTCTATGCCTCCAGAGGCAAAATGTGGTGGTTGTGCTGTTGCCTGGACACAAGATATAAGAGACAATCGCCTGTTCAACTTGCCGCCCTGTGAAGCAATGAATAGAGCTCATTTACACCGTTGTTGTGTGAGTGGATGGGTGGATAGCAAGAGGTGATTAAGGTTCTCATTTTTTTGTTTGTATCAATACCTTACAGTCACCGAAACCAATTTTAAATTTTAAGTAACTTTCGAGGAGAGACTTATGGCAAGTCGTAGAGATTTAGCAAACGCAGTTCGTGCCCTGAGCATGGATGCCGTGCAAAAGGCCAACTCTGGCCATCCAGGCGCACCGATGGGTATAGCGGATATCGCCGAGGTTCTGTGGAATGACCACATGACCCACAACCCAACCAATCCTAACTGGAGCAATCGTGACCGCTTCATTCTTTCGAATGGTCACGGCTCAATGCTGATCTATTCACTGCTTCACCTGACAGGTTACGACCTTTCTATCGAAGATCTGAAGCAGTTCCGTCAACTCCACTCTAAGACTC
>Ga0224507_10001263_pt1 | contig 10157 bp, 9 predicted proteins | sample SF_Jan12_sed_USG_3_FD_170159 | JGI IMG/M metagenome (GOLD analysis project Ga0224507, IMG submission 170159) | Sediment microbial communities from San Francisco Bay, California, United States - SF_Jan12_sed_USGS_13 | ecosystem: Environmental > Aquatic > Marine > Sediment | place: USA: California...
AAACAGCAAAACAGCAAAACAGCAAAACAGCAAAACAGCAAAACAGCAAAACAGCAAAACAGCAAAACAGTAAAACAGCAAGTGGGTAGCAACTCGTTATACGATTTCCTGTAAAGCAATGTACCTGATGGGATTCACGTCATAGTATGTATTGCGCTTTACGTTCGCAAAGGTAATTGAACCAGGGCAGGCGTGGACCATTTTTCTGGAGTCTTGCCCAATTATATTAAAGAACTCTACGCAGGAAGAACAAACACCATCATTGCCTGTTACGCTGTAAGGAACGGATTCGCCGTCGATTTCAGCGGTATACTTTTTGGCAAGAAAGTTGGCGTGGTTAGAGCGTTGATTCAACCAATGTGATTTTAGGTTATCCCCCCAACCCCAGAAACCCGTCAGAGAGAATAAGATCTTGAACATCACACTGTCTTTCACTCCAGGTGCTTCCCACTCATCAGGGCGTTGATTCCGGTATGCATCTGATTTTATGAGTTTCTCTAATTCATTTGAACTGGGTAGTCGATCAGGCACAAAGTCAGATTCGCTGATAGAGGCATTAAGATATCTGCCATATTGGCCCGAAAGCTTTTCCTCACTAACGACCAGAATCTGCCCAGCCTTATTCGACTCTCGATACCACGATCCTTGTCGGGGGCACAGTCTGTTAAATACCTGGGGTGTTGCATAACGTACTTTTTTGCCTGATGCTTTTAGGGTCTCACAAGGCGTTTTCATCACGCTTGAAAGCTTAAAATCAGTTTTACGAATATCTTCCTTAAATTTGTCGAAGATCTGTTCTGGCATCCAATAAATATTCTTTGCAAATGCTTTTTCAGTTTTCATTATTTTGCTCCTGTTTAATTCTCACTATTTGCGAAACGACTGACAGGTAGATCGCAGCTACCTGTCAGTACACGTATCAAAATGAAAATGTCTGGCGTCCTGTAGATGCTTCCAACATGGCAACTGCACCCATCCAGCTCGCTTCTTCCAGCATGTTTTCATCGGTTAATCCGTGTGTTTTGCCGCAGGGTGGGCATACACCAAGATGGCCACCTGATTCTATAAAGCTCTCAAGCAGATCTTGCACTGGGGCAAAGCTCTTTGGGGTCAATTTTTTTGTCGCTCCTTGTTTGGCCAGTTCAACACCGCCCATGGTTAGCCATAGCACGACATCTGCGCCGCTTGCGAGGGCACTGTTTGCGAGTACCAGAGGTGTTGCCATACGGTCTGAGTCGTCAGTGAACGCAGTTAAGGTGAAGAGGTATGTGTTGCTGTTTGTATTAGACATTTTTATTACTCCGTGGTTTTTGTGAAAAATTATTAAGGTTTAAATGTTGTAGTTAAGCTGGCTTACGAGCCAGGATTGAAACACTCTTGACGCCAAAAGTGCGGGTCGCCCATTCAGCACTTTCAGAAATGAAGTGATATTCAGGATTATCCTGCACATGCTCGATAACCAGGCCGGCTGCCTCTATCGCTGCGATGTAATCATCTTGTTGCAGTGCGCCACCTATGCAAGCCGCCCATAAAGTGGCGTCACAGGTGATGTCACCGGGCAATTGCCGTTCAGTAACAATATCGGCCAGTGCTAAACGCCCGCCGGGTTTTAGTAAGCGAGCAGCTTCTTTGAATACTTTTGACTTGTCTGGCGCAAGATTAACGACACCGTTACTAATGACTGCGTCGAAGCTTTCATCTTTCTCTGGTACTGACTGTATATAAGCTTTTTGATAAGTGACGTTTACGAAACCGGTTCTGTCCCGTAGTTGGCTAGACTTATTCAATTGGGCATCTGTCATATCAATGCCTACGACATTGCCGTCCTGGCCAACTTGTAGTGCAGCAAAAAACGTATCCATGCCTGATCCACTTCCAAGATCAATCACACGTTCACCAGGCTTGAGTTTGGCAAGATCAAAGTAATAACCTACGCCCGCAAAAGAGGCGATAGCCTCGGCCGGAATGTCATCCAGTTCTGTAGCTGGGTAGCCTAGGCGCTCTGCCATAACGCGACCCATTTCAAAATGGAAATCTCCATTTGGGTCTTCTGCCACATCGCGGTACATTTCTTTAACCTTAAGTTCTAGGTCTACGGCATTAACTTCTGTATTGATTGCTGTTGCTTGATTCATTGTTATTCACCTTTCTGATTTGTTTGTTTCAGTGGGATTATGATATCGAAGCTATGAAAGGTAGGCGTGGTACTTTGGGGGGTAAAAAAGGGGACAAATGTCCTCTTTTTGGATTATGCGTTGAAAATAGTGGTTCAAGACTGTGTAGCGTATAAGGGATGGATTAAATGACGAAAGGTTACTGACAATGGGTGTAGGCAAAGAGGGCTGGTAAAACTTTTGACTGATTTTGAAAATGATTACCAGGCCGGGGGCAGAGGCCTTTCGATTATAATTTGTTTTGCGTTTTTGGTAATGTAACCGCCTTTTTTAAGATCCTGCATAATGCGGCTGACCATTTTACTGGAGGCACCAACGCGATTGGCCAGTTCTACATGGGTAAGTTTTTCGTCTATCACCCAGTGTCCATCTTGCTCGTGGGCCATTTCAAGCAAGGTATGTGCAACTCGACCATACACATCCATTAGCGCTAGGCTACGAACATTTTCGCTTAGGGCGCGTAATCGTCCAGTCAGGCCTTGGATTATGGATATGGCTAATGTTGGGTTTTGGCCTATGCAATTTAGAAATTCTTGTTTTTCTAATATGGCAAATTGACAGTTCTCTAAGGTGATGACCGATGCGGAACGTTTACCATCATCGAACAGGGAAACTTCACCAAAATATTCTCCCGGCCCCTCGACATTTAAGGTCACTTCTTTGCCATTTTCATCGTTCAGAAACACCTTCACTCGCCCGCTGAGAATAATGTATAAGGAATTAGTGCTATCCCCTTCATTGATGATGATGCTGTTTTTGGGGTGGTGCCGCTGAACAAAGTGTTTGGCCAAGGCTTGTAGGTCATTTTCGTCGAGTGCCGCGAACAATCGTATATGCTGTAATAATTTAATGTCCATATTTACTTCACTATAATCTGCGTGGTTTGGCGAATTAGAATACCCTTAATTTATGCTAGACTCCACCCGTGTTAACTATTATTCGGGGAGGATATGGTGAAGGAATTGTTCCGTTTATATGCCTATGCAGGTTGTTTGAATACCGACACCCCGCAAGAGCGCCTGCAAAAGGCCGTTATGGTAATTGTTCCAACTAGCATTAGTATCGCCTGTTTATTCTGGTCGTCCGGTTATTACTTTTTTGATAAAACAATTTCTGCTGCTATCCCTGGTGGCTATGCGATCATCTCGATTCTGAGTATTCTGCTTTTTTTCAAAACCAAGCAATATAACTTTTTTAGATTCAGCCAGATATTCCTGATCTTGTGGCTACCCTTTTTATTGCAGGCTAGTCTGGGGGGATTTCGTGCGGGTAGTGGCGTTCAGATCTGGGCGATGTTGGCTCCCATCGGCGCATTAATGTTTCATGGGCAACGCCCGGCCAATTACTGGTTACTTGCTTATATTGGACTGACTGTCATCTCAGGTTTGTTGGACGATTATCTGGCGAGAACGATTGCCCCGCTGGCAGATTCTGTCATTGTGATCTTTTTTGTGTCTAATCTCAGTGTAGCCTTTTTTCTGGTTTACATCAGCGTCCACTACTATGTGAGCGAGAATAAACGCATCTTACGCGTGATTAATGAGCAGACTCAAAAACTGATGCAAATGGACAAGATCAAAAACCGTTTCTTTGCCAATGTTTCGCATGAATTCCGCACCCCTTTGGCCTTGACCATCGGCCCTTTGGAGGATGCGCTTAACAATGAGTATGGCGATGTTAGTGACAAGCTGCGCAAACCATTGCAAGTCATGTTGCGCAACAGTCGGCGTTTGTTAAGGCTGATAAATCAATTGTTGGACATCAGCAAACTCGAAGCAGGTGAAATGAAGTTGCAGCTGCAGAGTTGCAGCATGAGCGAATATTTTAGGGCGATGAGTCAGTCATTTGTGCCATATGCAGAGCGCAAGCAAATCAATTTTATAACTGACACAACCCAAAGTGAAATACAGCTGGCCATTGATAAAGAAAAAATAGAAAAAATTATTAACAACCTGCTCTCAAATGCATTTAAATTTACTCCAGAGGGCGGTCGTATTAAATTAAGCCTGCAAATAATCACTGAAGATAAAATGCAGAGTATTCGAATTTGCGTAAAAGATTCTGGCCCCGGAATGGATAAAGCGGAACTTGATAAGATTTTTGATCGCTTCTATCAGGTAGATGGTTCCTCAACACGTGAGCATGAAGGAACAGGCATCGGTCTGTCTCTGGTTAAGGAATTGGTTGACCTGCATAACGGTGAAATTGGGGTGACGAGTGACTTGGGATTTGGTAGTGAATTTACAGTGACTCTGCCTATTCAGGGTAATACTCAGCACAGTAAGAGTGAAGTGAATTTCCTTGATGATCGAACCGGACAAGCTACCTCGACCGATATCGAAATGGCCAGCATTGACAGTCAGTCTGAGAATTCGATTTCGGCGGCAGCGAAACTAGCTATGGTGCCAGCCGGACAGGCAACTATTTTAGTCGTGGATGACAACACTGATATTCGGGATTATGTCGCAAGCTGTCTGGCACCATTTTATAACATTGTCCAAGCTATAAATGGTCAAAAAGGACTTGAGCAGGCAGTGACTCACATGCCCGATCTTATTATCAGTGACATTATGATGCCGGTGATGGACGGTTATGAATTTTGCCGTCGGATTAAGGCAGATCCTGAGCTAAACCACATTCCATTGATGTTTCTGACGGCCAAGGCATCTGATGAAATGGTTATCGAAGGCTTGGAAAAGGGTGCCGATGAATACCTGGCCAAACCGTTTAACGCCAAAGAACTCCTCGCTAGGACACGCAACTTGATTATGCTTCGCACACAAGAAAAGCAACTCAAGCAACTCAATGCCAATCTTGAGCAAAAAATACAGGATCAGCTTGAGGAGTTAATTCGTAGCCGTCGCCTGAGCAGTTATTTCTCCAGTCGGTTATTAAAACGCATACTGTCTGAAGGGGACACGGAAGAATTGATAACCGAGCGCCGCAATATCACCATACTATTTTGTGATTTATGTAATTTTACCGAAATGACCGACCGCCTCGAGGTAGAACAAGCCACTCAGTTTTTAAACAAGTATCTAAGTGAAATGACTACCCTTATCGAACAGCAGGGTGCGACGATCATTCAGATTATCGGTGACGCGATTATGATATTTTTTGGCGCACCTGAAGAGATGGAAAGCCGTGAGCAAGCCATTAAAGCGGTGCAATTAAGTGTGGCGATGCAGGAAAAGATATCTTCCCTGTCAGTCGACTGGCAAAAATCAGGTACTGATTTCGCATTGCTTTCTCGCATCGGCATTCATCAGGACTACGTTACTGTCGGTAACTTTGGCTCAAACAACTTGATGGAATATACCGCTGTCGGTCGCGGGGTTAATCTGGCCAGCCGTCTTGAAGGCTCCTGCACACCTGGCCACATAAAAGTCAGTCATTCTGTGTACTTGCTGAGTGCAGACATGTTCCCTTATGAACCACTGCAGGAAGAAAGCTTTAAAGGGTTCTCAAGACAAGTGAAAGTTTGTGAGTTGAACCCGGCTAAAGTAGCCCGAGATTCGAGTGTTTAGATCTCACGCATAACATACAGTAGTACGGTTTTAGCAGTGGTTCGGTTTTAGCAGTGTTCGGTTTCAGGTATAAGCCAGCTAATCCATGCGACATTAAATAAGGTTGCTTGAGTCCAGAGTAGGACTGCGCAATAATGAACGATGGATTTTGAATGGGTTGCTATCGCATTTGGAGATTTTTCTTGGATCTTCCTTGCGTTTATTCTTGGCTTGGCAGCAAAACTAATTGGTTTGCCGCCATTAGTTGGTTTTTTGGCAACCGGCTTTTTACTTAATTATCTGGGAGTAGTAAGCGGGGACATATTGCCGAAACTGGCTGACCTGGGTATTACTCTTCTACTTTTTACTGTTGGTTTAAAACTGAATTTAAAGGTATTGATTAGGCCGCAGGTCTGGTCGGTAACTGCATTGCATATCTCAATAATTATTGGGCTTTTTGGCGTTGTTATCTTCGGCTTGGCTTTGCTAAAAGTCTCTTTATTTTCTGCTCTGGATTTTAAACTATCATTGATGCTCGCTTTTGCGTTGAGCTTTTCTAGTACTGTTTTTGTCGTTAAGTCACTAGAAGATAAAGGTGAAATGAAGTCTTTGCATGGACGAATTGCCATAGGCATTTTGGTTATGCAGGATTTGGTTGCAGTTGTTTTTTTAGCTGTATCCGCCGGTACGCTCCCTTCAGTTTGGGCGGCATTGTTATTTTTTCTTATCCCTCTACGGCCGCTGTTTCATTATTTTCTTCAAAAAACAGGTCACGGCGAACTGTTGGTATTATATGGTCTAGTACTTGCTCTAGGCGGAGCAGAGCTTTTTGAGTTAGTCGGTGTGAAAGACGACTTAGGTGCACTCATTATGGCTTTGCTAATTTCCACTCACCCTAAGGCAACGGAAATGGCCAAATCAATGCTTGGCTTCAAAGATCTGTTCTTGGTGGGCTTTTTCCTTTCTATTGGTATGACAGGACAACTCACACAGGAGGCAATGATAATTGGATTGCTCCTTGTGCCTTTTATCTTCATCAAGTCAGCATTTTTTTTCGCACTAATGACCAGTTTTAAGCTGCGAGCAAGAACCTCTTTATTGGCATCTTTAAGTTTAACCAATTACAGTGAATTTGGTTTGATCATAGTTGCGATCGGTGTTGCGAATGGCTGGATGGATAGCGAATGGTTAGTTGCTCTTGCGATTGCCCTGTCTGTTTCTTTTGTTATTGCGGCACCGCTGAATAATTACGATGATAAAATTTATAACCAGTTCAGAATGTTCTGGATGAGATTTCAGCGCCATGAAAGACTGCCTGAAGACAGGCTATTGGATACACTCGGCGCAACTATCGCTATTTTTGGAATGGGTAGAGTCGGAAGCGGTGCCTACGATAGAATGCGCGAATTACATGGTGATAACGTGGTTGGAATTGATTTTGATCTAGAATTAATTAAGAGGCAGAAAGGGCTCGGGCGTACAGTTTTACACGGTGATCCGAGTGATGCAGACTTCTGGGAAAAAATTGAGGAAAATCACGGCATCGAACTAGTCTTACTGGCTTTGCCAAACTTTGAGGCCAACCTTAATGCCCTGAATCAGTTAAGAGAAATATCTTTTCCTGGGCGTATTGCCGCAACTGCGAGATATCCAGATGAAGTGAAATTGTTACAGCAGTCAGGTGCAACCCAAGTATTTAATATTTACACTGAAGCAGGCACCGGCTTTGCCGATCATGCTAATAGTGATAACTTGGTTTGAGCTAATTTAGCCAGGTAAATCAATTTTCTACTATTAGCAAAGTGACAGTGCTTAACTTGCCAGCGCTAAATCTATTGCTGCAATAGCACTGAGTATCGTGAGTGTTATAAACAAATATTTCTTATTCATTTCGCCCCTCTTATTTGGTCGTTAAATGAGTAGCAGGAATAATGTTATTTTTTATAGATGTTTTTAGCAGTAAAGAATATGTTGAAAAAAAACACCCAAAAGCCTATTCCCATACCAGTAGAAACTGTCGCAATAATCGGCGTATAGTAGCTATGAGCTTCCTCCACGCCGGTAATGTCGTTTTGTAATAATAAAGTACCCTCAAGAATGCCAAATACCATCAGTGTGCTATAAAAACCGCATATGCCAAGTGCTGTCCACCAAAAAGTATGGTTGACTAGTTTCTGAGAGAATATTGCATGGCCTGAAATCCTAGGGAGTAAATAATATGTTACAGCCATACCCAATAGTACAACGCCGCCAATTAAATTAATGTGAGCATGGGCGAGGGGATCAATCATATGTCCTGGGCCGCCGTATGGGCTACCGATTGAATCTAACCATGCGCGAATGGGCGGTTGGATTTGTAATACGCCATGTATGGTTCCAATGAATAAAAAGGAGACGGATGCGAGCAGAAATTTAACCAGATTACGATCTTCCGGTGTTGGTTCATTTTTGCTTTGCTGTTGTTGCATTCATTTCTCCGACTTAACTTGATTTATCTAATTCGTTAGCGAGCTTAGCTTGCTTTGTTTTTTCTAATGCTTCTGCCACTTCTGGTGGCATGTATTCTTCATCGTGTTTAGCGAGGACTTCGTTTGCGACAAATACACCGTCCGTACCCATGCGACCTTGTGTTACAACACCTTGTCCTTCCCGAAACAAATCAGGCAACATCCCGGAATATATTACCGGCACTGTTTTGGCATTATCTGTTACTAGGAAATGAACCGTCAGGCCATCATCCTCACGGGTAAAGCTATTTTCCTCAACTAGTCCGCCCAAACGAAAAACATGATTTTGTCCTGCTTCACCTGCATGAACCTGGGTAGGGCTGTAAAAAAACACCATCGAGCTATTAACCGCCTGCAATATCAAGATTGTCACGACAATCAGTCCTGACATACCCATGAAAACAAGCCCTAATCTTCTGTGTCTGGCTTTCATTTCGTGTTTTATACCTCTTGTTAGGTGGTTTTGAGCGCGACAACCTACATCATTAATATGTAGAAGCTGACCGAGTAACAAGATAGTATTCTTTTATAGTTAGAAAAAGTCGATTAATGCATCTATAATGATCGCATTTATCGAGGTGTTGTCGAAATAAAAAGCTAAACCAAAAGCAAAAGGAATAAGCAAAGAGGAAGAATGATTAACTACAAACATCTTCATTATTTTTGGGTAGTGGCGAAAGAGGGCGGAATCGCCCGAGCCAGTGAACGCCTGCACTTGACGCCACAGACCATCAGTGGGCAACTTAGCGTTCTCGAAGAAAACTTAGGTGTAGCCCTCTTTGCCCGCGTGGGCCGTAACCTAGAAATAACCGAAACCGGACGACAGGTTATGAGTTATGCCAATGAGATTTTTTCATTAGGTGGTGAGATGGAAGAAATGATACGCAATCTTCCATCAGAAAGAACAATGCCATTTACTGTTGGTGTTTCAGATGTTGTACCAAAATCTATTGCATGTCGTTTGCTAGCGCCAGCACTTCAGTTACCAGAGCCAATACGTATTATTTGCCGAGAAGGTGCCATCTCATCATTGTTAGGTGAGTTGGCGGTGCATAAAGTGGATCTGGTGATTGCCGATGGCCCTATTCCATCAAGTGTAAATGTGCGAGGTTTTAATCACCTGTTGGGTGATTGCGGTACAACTTTTTTTGCAACTCGCAAACTCGCAAATTCGCTTGGTAAAACGTTTCCAGAAAACCTCAATGGTGCGCCATTTCTTTTACCTGGAGAAATGACATTAGTGCGCAGTCATCTTACCCAGTGGTTTGGTGAGCAGCGCATTCACCCCCGAATTGTGGGTGAGTTTGATGACAGCGCTTTAATGAAAGCCTTTGGTCAGACTGGTTCTGGGGTCTTTATTGCACCTACCGCTATTTCGGAAGAGGTTCAAAAGCAATATGGGGTGGTTGCGATAGGTCAGACGTATGAAGTTCGCGCGCAGTTTTATGCTATTTCTGTGGAACGCAAGATTTCTCATCCTGCCGTTGTCGCGATTACAGAGATAGCGAAAGAATGGCTGCTTCAAGATGCTTGTTAGTCGAAGATGTTTTAGAAATAATTGTGACACCAAATTTAATCGTACAGCTTAAAAGTAAGTAGAGATATTAATGAAAAATAATTTTGATAAAGAATATAACGCACCTTGGGAAAAAGCCTTTGATCGGGTATTAACCCCCCTGGATGAATTCATACATCGGCAGACCACTAGTGGTGTTCTGCTTATGGTGTGTGCTGTGGTTGCACTTTATATTGCCAATAGTCATTGGAACACTGCTTACCATCACTTGCTTGAAGCGAAACTTACAATTGGCTTTGAAGGATTTCAATTATCTAAGACGTTACATCACTGGATCAATGATGGATTGATGGCGATATTCTTTTTCGTGATCGGGTTAGAGCTTAAGCGTGAAATAGTCGCAGGCGAACTGGCCAATCCAAAACAGGCACTGTTTCCTATAATTGCAGCAGTA
>Ga0224507_10001264_pt1 | contig 10154 bp, 8 predicted proteins | sample SF_Jan12_sed_USG_3_FD_170159 | JGI IMG/M metagenome (GOLD analysis project Ga0224507, IMG submission 170159) | Sediment microbial communities from San Francisco Bay, California, United States - SF_Jan12_sed_USGS_13 | ecosystem: Environmental > Aquatic > Marine > Sediment | place: USA: California...
TGATAAACAACCGCTCATTTTTCGCATGTACGGCAAGGGAAGCGTCATTAATCAATATCACGACGACTGGCCAAACTGGCAAAAGAATTTTAAAAAATACCCAGGTACACGTCAGATTATCACGCTAAAAATCAATAAAGTACAAACTTCCTGCGGCTACGCAATACCACTCGCAGAAAATATGACAGATCGAGATACATTGTTAAAATGGGCAGAAAAGAAAGGGGATGAAGGCATTCAACAATACTGGGAAGAAAAAAATATGAGTAGCCTGGATGGCCTGCCCACTCATATTTTAAAGAAATAAGTCACTCTAACAACACAATCGCATGAGCTGCTATGCCCTCTCCACGACCCTCAAACCCCAACTTCTCTGTTGTTGTAGCTTTAATATTTAGTTGAGAGAGAGCAATCTCAAGATCTGCGCTTAATTTTTCTCTCATAATATCTATATGGGGCAGCAACTTTGGCCGCTGGGCAACGATGGTCGCATCAATATTACCAATATTGTAGCCAGCTTTACTGATCAAGCCAGACACATGTCGTAATAAAATACGGCTATCTATATTTTTAAAGTCCTCATCGGTATCAGGAAAGTGTTGACCAATATCCCCCATCGCTGCGGCACCAAGCAAGGCATCACAAATTGCGTGAATGAGTACATCAGCATCAGAGTGCCCGGCCAGACCTTTTTCAAATGGGATTTCTACACCACCTAAAATAAGTTTTCTATTTTCTGCAAATGCATGAACATCATAACCCTGACCTATTCGCATATATTTTCCTTTTATAACGTCTTACATCACTTACTTTACGCAAAAAAAATAAGTCTTATTATTTACCTTGCTGGCCATGGAGAATGCGGATTGCCTGATCAAGATCCTGAGGGTGCGTGATTTTTATATTATCCCATCGACCTTCAATCATTACCGGCTCATAACCTGCTGCTTCAATGGCCGATGCTTCATCGGTAATTTGATTTGGTTCATTGATCACTGATTTAAGTGAGTTAACAAGTTTGCCGTAGCGAAACATTTGTGGTGTTAACGCCCGCCATAAACCATCTCGACTCACTGTTCGTTTAACCCGACCATTATTCCCACAAAATTTTAGGGTATCAGCTACCGGTAAACCCAATAAACCACCAGTGCCGTGCAGCCACAACTCGTCAATTAACTTTTGAATATCATCTTCATGTAAACAGGGGCGAGCTGCATCGTGCACCATTACCCAATCATCAACAGATGCTTTATTAGCAAGAAACTCCAGTCCGCTTAAAACCGAATGGCAGCGCTCTTCACCGCCGACGGCTACAAACAAAGACACATCTGACTCGATATCCAGCTCGGGCCAATATTCATCGTCGGGAGAAGTGGCAACAACAATCCCTTTTACCCGTTTGTTGCTGGAAAAACAGGATATTGTGTGCTCGAGAACCGTTTTATGATTGATTTTTAAATATTGCTTCGGATGATTAACACGCATCCGTTTACCAACACCTGCCGCGGGAATAACCACCCACAAATTAACATCTTTACTCATCATGTTTTTCAACCACATCATTTAGCGGCATGCTTTCGATTACCTGAAAATAGGTTTCGCCTTGTTTAATCAGGCCCAGTTCGTTACGTGCTTTTTCTTCAACGACCTCCAAACCATTTTTTAAGTCTTCAACTTCGGCCTGAAGCAATCTATTACGCTCTGTGAATTTTTGATTTTCTGCCAGCTGCACGTCTATTTTAGATGTTAAACGCCAGGCATCAGGTAGGCTACTATCACTAAACCACAATGGGTATTGCAACAATATAAGAAGAATAGAAAGAAAAATAGTTAACCAACGCATGCTCGCATTTTAACGGTTTTTAGAGATATGTAACATTGCTAATTCAATATTACACTGCATATTCTTCAGAATACTTAAATCAGGCGTACCTACTTCAGGTTAATCAACCGACATAGCCAGTCTAAACCCATGAACAACATCATGGGAATTGGCATCCACACCATTTCGTGCAGCTATACGTAAATCTTTCGCGTTATAACTGAAAGCACCTCCTCGAATCACCCGCCGCGAGCAATCACCATTTTGCCACGTACTGCCATCTTGTGGTGCGCCGTTATACGCTGGATTCCAGCAATCATTTGTCCATTCATGCACATTACCCAACATATCAAACAGCCCAAACTCATTACCCTGAAATGAACCGACGTTAGCAGTCTGTAGATTGTCCCACTCACTTTGACAGCCGTTACAATTAGCCTTATTTTTACCTATATGATTCCCCCACTGATAAATAAAAGAAGAACCCGCGCGTGCAGCGTATTCCCACTCGGACTCACTGGGCAGCCGATATTGTTGCCCGGTTTGATTCCCCAACCATTGCGCATACGCATTCGCATCATCCCAACTTACGTTTATTACCGGTCTATTTTCTCTGCCCCAGCCATTACTATCAGGTAATTTTCGATTCGTTGCCTGAGCAAATTTATCATACTGTGAAAATGTAACTTCATATCGACTTAACGCAAATTTATAATTAATTTCTACCTGATGTAACGGAGTTTCATTTTCACGACCTCTACCACCTATATCACCCATAGTGAATCCGCCCTGTGGCATCATAATCATTTCAGGTCCTTTTTCTCCACCTACTAGAATATCGTTAAAGACGGGTAATTTGCCGGATTGAATCTGACGCACCGTATTATGACTGAGCTTATGAACCGCCGGTGTACTCGTCCCAATACCATCTAAAACATCTGCAGCTAAATGCACCGTGGAAATCACAGGGTTATCTATTGTTGCCACAAAAACAAACTCACCACCCTCATGACCTGCTTTTCGAATATCGGAAAACTCTGGCGTCTGATCCGAGTTTAATACAACCAAACGACGTAACTTATAAAACAGTTGCGTGGCATCGATATAACTATTATTACTTTTGAGTATAGAAATAAGAGAATTGGCAAAAATAGAATGGGCACCAGTTCCGTCTTCAACAGGCTCTAATCCACCAGACGTAATAACGGATCTTGACCGAGTGTTTGTTAACCTGTCGAATTCGGCATTGTTGACTCCCATAGAGATACCGCGAGTGAGCTTACCGGAAAAACAGCTATCAGACAGTAGCAAAACATGACGCGCAGGAATTGCTTTTATCAAACTAGTAATAGTAGAGTTAGAAATAAGTTGTGAATAATTTCTTTTTTGTGCATCCACCGGCAGCCAATAACCTTCATCAGCTTGTTTATCCAAAATTCCATGCCCAGCATAATAAATCAAAAATCGATCATTTTCTTTCAAGCTAGCACGATATTCAGCTAAAGTATTAATCAAACTTTCTCGACTTGCATTAAGCAAGAGCTTAACTTCAAATTGATACTTATCATTCAGTAAAGCTGCTATAGATTTCGCATCACTAATTGCAGTCTTTAATTTCGGAAATTCGATGTAATCATTAATTCCAATAACTAGCGCATAAAATTTCGGAGACGAGTTATTTGATTGGAATGCTTGAATATCGTGTTTCGTAATACCTCTTTCACTCTTAGGTTTCACCTCCCGATAAATCCTAGAATCGTAATTTTCCGACTGAAAAAGTGCAACATCCTCTAGACCATAATCAACTGCATATAATGAATTAGACACTAAAATAAAAAATGAAAAAACAATACATTTGCATATTATTTGGAACGTTATTAATAGTCTCATATCAGCACCTTTAATTAAGCCAATAACAATATGTCACAACACGTATAAGTAGCATCTAATACATAGCACTTAATAAATAGCACTTAATAAACAAACCAACCCGACACTTTATCGTCAACTATATTGAACGCTAGCCCATAATCATCATAGCTGAGATATAAACCTTGCTGAGTCGCCGTTTGTCGTTGAGGAACACCTAATAACTTTAATGGCCTGTCAGATGAGTCACCTTGAAAGACGCCTATAATTTCGGCACGCTTTTCAGCCGTCTCCTGCCACACATGCTGCACGATTAATCTTGAGTCAGTAACTACATGTTTACCATCTTGCATCTCAAAAACGTTAAACAACTCTCCGCTCATCCACAATTCATACGATGACAGAGAATTTTTCGTTTCTTGAAAAGTATCGCCAATGGTTAAGTTATCAACCATACTTTTTAACCTGCCATTAGCACGCCTTAATTTTTGATTGGGCTTTAACTGACGAAGAGCCAACCGAAATAACGTACTATCATTGACTTCCTGCGACCGTTTTATGAGATTTCGCCACACATTTTTTTCTAATACAAAATTTTTCTGAAACCTGTAAATATAAGCCAGATTATAACTGGCTGCGTAAAGCACATTAGCTCCCCTAAGAGTTCGTCGACTCAGTAGCTTTTTAAATACACCAACCGCTCTCTCTTTTTTATTCTCAACTGCGAATACCAGCCCCGAAAGGAAAAGATACATATCATCTTCACCAAACTTTATTTTATAGTTATCTTCCAACTGAGCTTTAGCTGACATCATTTTATTTTGAAGAATGAATAAAATAGTGAGATGCTGATAAGCTGGTTTGTAATCCGGATTAATTGTAATCGCTGTTATAAAATACGAGGCCGCTTGGTTTAACATGCGTTCCACCATAAGGTTAAACTCGGTTAAATCTGACAGCTCCACCTCTGACTTATCCACCCCACGGGTTAGACCACCGGCGTTATCAGAATTAAATGCAGTTTGAGTATTCAAGTAAACAGGAAATAAGTAATGTGACGCATTATCACGATCAATCTTTCTCAGCCTGCTCATATAATTTAACGATTCCATTATGTACGTCAAACCAATATTATCGTGAACAATATGGCCGGGGAAACTTTTTTCATACTCAACATACAGATTTCGGGCCTTCTGATAATCACCAGCAACATAGGCTTGGGTTGCGAGATCAAATATCGTTGCCTTGCGTGCAATATCCTCAAGTTTTTTTATAGTGACTGATGTTCGCATTTTCGCCTGCTGACAAACTGAGCTGATTTTACCCGTTTGCCCACATTGCATACGCCAACTTTTTTCAGCCCATGAGACAAAAAAACTTTTACCCCTAATCACATCAAATGGATCAAACCCAACCATTGACATTAATACAACAGCCTGTTCATCCGCACGAATTTCTCGAGAATCAAGGCCTATTATTTTTTCGTTATTGTATTTTGATATCTCTAGAGAGAGATCCGTAGGCATATTGCTTTCATCTCGCAATTTAACGCCTGTTAACCTCAAATATTTTATGTCCCATACGTCATTATCTTTCTGATGAGCTAATTCATGAGCAAGAATAAATGCAAGTTGATTTTTATTTCCTGACATCAATGATATTTCTAATGCTTTTTCGCTTAACAGTATATTCCCATCTTCCAATGAGGCAGCCCATGGACCGTCGTCAGAACGAACAATCGCTAACGCTGGTGGAATACGACTACTACTTGAATTCCAAATACGAGCCAGTTTTTCAAAAACACCCTGCGCAATAGCAACATTTAAATTATCAGTACTTTGAACCTGATGTGGGCGCCAATATCGAATTGATTGCGATGGGTCCTCTAACACCACACTTGAAAAACAAGGGAGCGAAAAATACACTAAAAATAGCAACAATAACGCTTTCATTAATAGAGATATTTTCATTTTTACTAATTTCAGTTCATTGTATACATACGTGGCATTGTTTTAATCGTGGTTTTTGCTTCGCCAAAAGCAAGTTTATTTATTTTCACATATTTTGAATACCTTTTAATTATCTCTTTGGTATAACCACGATCAAGATAAAAAAGACCATTAGATTTAAACTCACCAGTTAATTGTGGAAAAGGATCCTCTGATGAATATACATAAATAGTTTCCTCACCAAATGGCGCTGTCACACTAAATTGATAATTGGATTCCGTAGGCGGAACCTCAAAATATTCTTGCGCTTTATGAAAGTTACTTCCGGAATTGATATTTGGAATGATCTGAATTAAATCCCCCTTTGCATCCTCATATATCATTAACATAAATGCATCTCGACTCAGGCTCACAAAATACGAAATTATATCACCTTCAATATATGTCTGTTTATCACCGTATTTTGAAGTAATAGAAATATCAATTTTATTATTTTCTTCAGAATCCGACTGACGAGTATTAAGTAACTCTTCGTGAATGGAAGTGTTTTTTATACCACGCTCTTGATACGCAATAGTCTCAAGTATTCTTTTCGGTAGCCAACCTGAAACTGACTTTACTAGTTGCTGCTCAACATCCCCCTTAATCGATAAATTCATACTTATTTCTACGTCATTATTAGAAACCCCGTTAGTTTCACCAATATGTATATTCAATACTTTTACGCTGTCGGTCGTTAAACCAATACTTTCAGAGGATACACCCCTCTCTCTAAGCACTACAATTCCCCCCATGCCTGATAGTAAATATTCGACATGAGCCATCACAGAGTTATCAAACACAGAATCCCCTTCAATGTCATTTAGTTGAATCACAGTGGTTTTTTTAGTGTTATACATAGGTTCATAAAAAAGTTGATTAACTAAGCCGGATATTTTTCCACGTAAATTATCTTCTGCTACTTTCACCCTACTGATAATAGATATTTTTGAGAGTATGCCCTTTAATTTGTCATCAAATTTATGAGAAACTCCATCGGATGTATTCACTCCAATTTTAAGCTCCCCTGTTGAAACTTGATTTAACTCAAATTTAGCTTCCCCGTCCTTATTAGTATACGCGGTTGCTACAACGGCATTTTCATCATTAATAATAGTTAAGGGGAAGTTAGATATCGGCAGGTATTTACCATCTAATTTCATCCACACCCATGCCGGAATCGTTTGTGTTTCATTCACTAATATATGGTTAGTTGGACGACCTGAGTCCAGAACAATACTATCCCGAATGCGGGCAATTGCATTTAACGCTTCCGCTTGAGCCTGACTTAAATCAATCTTCACTTTAGATAAGTTACTTAATTCTTTATATTGTTCTGATTCAATATTTTCCAATTTCGAATACAAATTAACCCAATCACTATTTGCTAAAATAAGCGCTTTTAACGGATCAATATCATTAATCGATATTTCCACACGCCGCATCTTTTTATTGTGTGAATCTAATGCTGATTTCAGAAAACCATTTAGTGCTAATTCTTTTTTTATTTTATTTTCATCGGCTACTTTGTTTTGTTTCTCCTTCCATTCTTGAACTCGTACATATTCATCATGGGGAACCTCAACTAACACCCAATATTTGTAAGAGTAAGCGCTACCTGCACCTTTTTTACTCACTTCTTTTTGCCAATACCATTGCTTTGCTTTAACTCGATGAATATTTACATTCAATGACTCTGTATTTTCCGACAAAGAGACAACACTGGGGTCAAAGATATTTGACGATTTAGAATAAAGAGATGCAAACATATTACTTACTTCTTTAACATTAACCCCTGTGTAGCGGGCATAATTTACCCTCGCATCCCTTAACGCATCTTTTCTTGCATCTTTTTCGGTAAAATACGGATTAGATAGCCCAACCAAATAATGGAAGCTATCATCGTCTTTCGGGGGAGAATCCAACCATACTGGCCTAATTGGATGCGATTGAGTAATGGTTTGCAACTTAGTCTTTTCTAGCTGAGTCACTTTTACAGGAGAAAATTTTGTTGCGGCACAGCCATTAAGAAAAATTACAGCTGAAAATATAAAAACCGTCATCGCTCTATTAGTGCTCTGGGATATTTTCAAAACTAATACGCCTCCTGGTTTCTGCTCGATCTTACTAATAGACGGCGTTTTGTCTGCCATTTGAAAATATTTTACCCAGTTTTAAATAAAAAACTCTTACAGGTTAAAAAAACAAACTGAAGGTAAAGAAGTTCTGATTTACGTACATTAAAATGGTAATACAAATTAAATAAGAAGAAACTTCCGGTAAAATAAACAAGCGTTTTTTATCATGAAAACACTATAAATAATTCAACGTTTTACCTAATTAGCTAACAAAATAAGCAAGTTGACTTAACAGTTGTTATGCTAATTCCGCAAACATTAAAATTTGAAAAGCATCTTCAAAACTAGTTTATTGTTAATGAAATTTAAATTCACCTCGAATTACCGTTTTTAGCGTCTATACTTAGGCCCACGTCTTCTGACCCGAGTATAATTTATGGATGATGTTACACTTGCCAAACACGCTAGCCTTCTTAACAAGAGCAGCCGTATAAAGGTAAACGAAATTGTTTATCCAATAATCAATTCAAAAACAACAACATTCTGTAAAAAATATTGCCAAGAAAACAAAAAAAAATATACGTGCACATTACCAGAGATGCCCTACCCTCCTCTTGCTAACGATTCACCACTTTGCGAATGGGGGAATGCGAGTTATGCGTGGATGCTAGATGACCTAACAAACTCCGTTCGCCTTGAAAAATTTAGGGGGGATAATGGTGCCAGTTTAAAGGCCTATTTCCAGGTAATATCCAACTCTATTCCTTTTCGTGAGCGCTGGAAAGACTGGCGTTTCAAAAATCGTGTATATGCTCCCTCTTGCGTTAAAAGCATACACCAAAAGGCTCCCGCTATTTTTTATGGGCTGCATAATCAGAAATCAACACATGAAATTGCACAAAATCTCAAATTAAATCATCAATTTGTTGATGACCTTTCCGATCAAATTATGATTGCACTCACTAAAACTAACAAACTTCATCTTCTATTGCCAAAAAGGGAGGTTTCTCTAACTGGTTTTGGCCTTAAAAATAGTGAATCTCCCGAATTTAACGAACACCAAGGGCACATTCCCTACAACGATTGCGATCAAGCAGAAGAAGACCAAAAAAATCGTATTAAATGGGCATGGAAAAAACTTAACTGCGTAGAACAGTTTGTTCTTGAGGAAATGTTAATTGAGAACGAAGATGCTTTTGTTGTATTAGAAAGTCTTAATGCAATGAATATTTCAATTAAAAAAAATGTCGCACCTGAAGACACCAATCGTCAACAGCTATTTTATTTCAGAAGAAAGGCACTACGGAAACTGGCAGTGATTGCCGGCCTTTATACTAATGATTAAACCTAAATTTCATAGCTGGGTAAACGGCTAGGTAAATAATTATTCAAATATTCTTTTTTTCGCAGTCTTAAGTATAGATAACTTAACAACTGAATAAAAAATTTTGAAACTCACTAAATCACCAATAGTTCACTTATCAGCGATTGAAATTATTCAATATCTGGAACAACCTGAGTCTTCCACGTTTAGACAAATACGAGGACACATTCGTAATTGTACAGATTGCCTACAGAGGACACATGATCTTGCGCAAATACAACACACATTACTGGACAAGAGTTTTTCAGATAATATAGTGAACGCACAAACTGATAATATTTATCAATTCATTAAGAATAATGAGCCTGAACCAATTGACGATTGTTTTTCGAACGATGCAGACACAGACATAAAGCAGAGCATTAGAACAAATTCAATTTACAGCAAGTTATCGATCTCACATTTAATGAGAACCAGTCATAAAACCCCAATATTCCTTTCTATTTCGATAGTACTTATTACTCTAATAAGTACTATGATATTGATACCGCATCAAAAACCTTTAAAAATTTCGGTCTACCAGGACTTCCCATTTATGGAATATACGCGAATAAATAAATTTCCTGGTATTGGTTTTTTCACAGCCGACAATAAAAACCAGGTTCCGTACAACCCAGTAAATATACAGTTACAAAATGAAGCATTATTAATAGCATGGGATAATATTGAAAATGTTAATTTTTATGACTTTAAGTTAATTTCTAAAAAAGATACAGACCACACAGTCGTTGCCAACATAAGTACAGCAAAAGAGAATATATCAATTAAAAACATACACCTTTCACCCGACACACGATATGAATACCAAATATCAGGGAACACAAACACAGGACTAAAATTTTCCACGGCCGGTGGATTTATTACTTCAATCAGAAATTAAATGATATTCCCTATTATTAGCACCCTCATCATTAACAAGTTACTCATTCAAATTATTTTCTAAAACTATTTCAAATATAATAATTTTTCACGTCTATCTATAGGAACACCACAAACGTATTTAGGAAATTCTA
>Ga0224507_10001265_pt1 | contig 10153 bp, 20 predicted proteins | sample SF_Jan12_sed_USG_3_FD_170159 | JGI IMG/M metagenome (GOLD analysis project Ga0224507, IMG submission 170159) | Sediment microbial communities from San Francisco Bay, California, United States - SF_Jan12_sed_USGS_13 | ecosystem: Environmental > Aquatic > Marine > Sediment | place: USA...
AGAGAAAAAGTCAAAACAATAATTTCGTAGTCAAAAAGAAATTTGATGGGATGTTTGTATTTAATTTGGTAAATAACGGGCGTAAGATTGACTTGTTATATGTTCTCGATACTAATTAATAGTTAACTCGTCTAATATAGGTCGACCTACTAATGATAAGTCAAATTGAGCATAATTTTAAAATTTCTGATCGAGAAAGAGTTGTTCTTGAGAAAATTAAAAATAATCCTGATTTACACCATAATGCATTACTGAAACAAATTGTTCCAGAATTTATGGCAAAAACAACCTTTGAAAAAACTCGAGATTCTTTATTGGAAAGAGAAATCATTTTTGTCAAAACTAGTGGAAATATGAAGTTTTACGTTTCTACTGAAAACTATGAGGAAAAACTACAATATCGTATTGAACATAATACAAATAATTCTTATCATGATTTAAAATTAAAAATAAAAAAATTGAATGCTAATTATACTCATAATGATATTGATGGAAAGATAATTTTGGCCAATTTCCTTTTAGTAAATTTGATACGTGTAGATAATGGGTTTACCCTATTGGATTCTGTAAAAAATCCAAAAAAGACATTGTATCGTGATGAACACTTGACAATTCAACAATTAATTCATCAAGTTTTTACGATAATCAGAGACGACAAAGATTTTGGAATTGTTTTTTCTATTATTGTAAGTAATATGGGATTTTTCATGCCTCGAGATTCATTGGATGAATAATATTTCATCTAGTTATTTATTCAGGTGTATTTTATGATGATTAAATGGGATTACTATATACTAAATTCTATATGGATTTTGATGATGCAGAATGGGAGCAGGTATCCAATAATCCAATCATTTTTCAGACTGTGAAAAAAGATGTGAGTTTAGAAATAGAGGATACCTCTCACAAATCTTTCAGACTAAATTTCAAAAAAGGCGGGAAACTCAATATGTTCAGGGTCACTGGTAAGTTTCGTCTTACTTGGGATGATGATGATGTTTCTAACTCTATAACATAATAATGGGAGGTCTATGAAATATTCTCATGTCATTAGAAAAACAAATCAAAGACGTTTTGAATGATTTTGAACACACTTCATCTGAAAAAATCCTTGAAATTTTAAATCAAATAAAACCTCAATTTAAAAATAAATTAATCCGTGAATATCTTCAAGGAAAAATCCAAAAAATTCTAGATTCTACTGATGATGTAGAAAAAAAGAAACAATGTAAGGCATTAATTCCCTATCTTGATTGGTATTTGCAAGGTTTATGATCATCGTGAATAAATCTCAATTTATTTTAATCCCTGTATTTCTAATTGTTCTAATTGTCGGTGCTTTGGTTTTTTTTGGATCTTGATGTCCGTACACATATACTCTATCACATTCAATGTATCCTGATAATACGTCTTGATATGTGAATAGTTTGATGAAGGATTATAATGTAAAATCCATTAAGCATTATCTGATAACTATTAGCGTTATACCTTATGCATATTCAAAATTGATCCTCTGGCATTAGTTCAATATCTGTTGATGATTCACAGGTCTGTGAATTTCTAAAGCCACAGTAATATTTACTTAACATTGCTGATTTATGTTGTTTTATTCTAATGCTAATGAGTTTTTTATTCAAATTGATTTATTTTCTTTAATGCAATTTTAATGGTTTCTAGATCTTTTCTTGCCTGTATCATGTCCCCAACTAATCTTACAAAATATTCATACCCTGTATCATCTGCTTTATGAATATCTGATTCATAGCACGTTAGTGCTTTTTCTAAAAATGGAATGTCCTCCTGTAGATTATTTACTGATTCTACGTTATTGAGACTATCTTGAATTTTTTTAATCATTTCATTTATCAATGGAATTGTTTTCATTGCTTGTTGATTTAAAACAGGGGCAAACATTGCAGCAGCTTCTTTTAATTCTGGACTATTGCTGAGAGTCTTTAATCTATTTTTATAATGATTTAATGATTTTAGAACTATTTCATATCCTCCCTCATCTTTAAAATAAATTCTGCCTAACCAGATTTTTTCAACCATCTCTGATTGTATTTTTAGTATATTATTATAACTTAATTGTTGATGTTGTCTATGAAGTAATTTTTGCTTTTAATCTATTTAAAAATAATAAAAAAAGCATTGTAATTGAAAAATAATTTTGTGATGCCAAAACTTGTAGCAAATTGTTAAAATCCTAAATAGAATTCACTGGATTGTGAAATGATTCAAAAATCGATCAAAACTTTAGTATGTGATGAAAGTATTATTTTGTAAGCATTACAAGTTTGTTATTGTTGCAAATAAATACAAAGAATTGTTGCTCTGACTTCAAATATCATAAGTTTCTGCCACTGGCAATTCATTTCTATTAATTAGATATAGTAAAATCCCTGCTAAGGTAACACCCATTCCACTAAGACCGATAAACGTGCCTGTATTTTTGATTGATCTCAATAATGGATCTATTTGACCCAATTCTATTGAATAAAACATGATTAGTCCGGCAATAAACATGATGAGTCCTATGACTATTATCATGATTCCCATTTTCATGTTTAAAGTAATTTTTTATAATTAATAAATCCCGATAGTGAAATGGATGGGATATTTTTGAATAAATTCAATCTAATTTAATAAATTCATTTTTTGAATCATTTCATAGCTTATATTTGCCAAATTATTTTTTGAATTCAGGTATGGCAATAAAAAAAATTGATTTACTTGACATAGTTCAGAAAATCCTCAAATTAGACTCTAAAATGAGATTTGCAGCTATAATTGAACCAAAAGGCAAAATTCGAGAAGCAATAATGAAAGTGGGAAAAACCAATCTCAAAACCCAAAAAGAAGAAGAGCATTTCTGTTATCAGGTAGCGCAAAGAAGATCCATGCGAAAAGAATTTGACAGGTCTCTTGGCAAGGTAAGATACGTTCATGTCGAACGAGAAAAAGTTTCCCAGATGGTGATTTACACAAAAAGAAATATCGTATACTTTACTATGGAGCCAGAAATGCCAATAAATACAAAAATCCGATTGATAACAAAAGTAAAGAAAATTACTGCCGACCTCTAAGACTACATATCTGATTTAATCTTTCATACTATGACATTTCACAAATATCTTGGCGATTCTAAGATGTTTGAGTATGATAGACATTATCGTGAGTGCCAACAACAAAACAAACCGTTTATCAAAGCAAAGACTAGTCCTGTTCATGGAAATTACTTTGTTCAGATTGATTTGATGACTTGCGATTATGAATTATCAAAACAAGAACAAGAACAAATCAAAAAATTAATCCAAGATGAAATAGAGCATGTGAAGTCAAACTCTAAACATGATTTCGGGGGGTTTAACATTACTTCAGATCTTGCCTGGTTTGATGGCGTCTCTTCTGAACACGTGGATAATTTCTGCAACGGTCTTTATGATTTAATCTATACATATCACAACTAAAATCGTATCAGATTTTTTAAAATCTTGTCTATTGCTTGAATTTCTCTCTTTCTTTCTTTTATTGTGGATTGATTCCATTCTTTTGCAAATTCTGATTGCCTATCTAGTTTTTCTAATTCTTCTACATATTTTATCAGATGAATTTTGTAGTCATGAAGTAAATCTAGGTGATAGTTGTGATTTTTCTCAGTAGGTGTTGCCATCCCATTCCTCTTCTTTAATGTCTGGAAACATTTTTCTTATTCTTTCTCTGTCTTTTTCCATTGCATCTATTCTATTGTCCAAATGACTTTTGACAGCAGGTTCTCCCTCTTGGTTTTTTTCATTTTGAATGTCTGAGATTACTTTAGTGAGTGATTTGTAATATAAGATGTGATTTTTTTTTGATTCTTCTGATGTGTCTTCATCTTTAACATCCATTATGTTACATGGTTTATTTGAAAATAAGAACTTGATCATCTGGTGATTATTCACTTCAACATGCTCAATCTAATGAGATGTGGGTCTGCAATGTCTCTTTTTTAATATTTTATTGTGTATTGTACTTCTTTTCAAAATCGACGATTACCTCTTGAAATAAATAGGAATCATATCTTCTGTTTTTTATGAGTACTGAGAGAATTATGGTTTGTTTGGATGGCTCAAAGCATTCCCTGCGAGGATTGGATGCGGCAATCTTGTTTGCAAAGCAGTCTTCTGATGCCATAATCATCGGTGTTCACAGTGATACGAGCTTTAGCGCATTTTCTGCTGTTCGTGCCCCTATACTCCCAGAGAAAAAATGGACAAATGAGGTGCAAGGAATAATGCACGTTGCGCAGAGAAAAGCAGAGAAAAGTAAAATCAAATTTGAAAGAGTTGTTATCGGAGGGCATAGTTCAGGTATTGACTTGACCACATTTGCTAACAATCCCAAAAACAAAATCGATCAAATTGTAATAGGATCAAGGGGAATGGGATTTCCAAAGGAGATATTCTTTGGAGGTACGTCAAACTTTGTCCTACACAAGGCAAAGGCTCCCGTAACAATAGTAAAATAATTGGCATTAACCGAGTCTATTTGTCCTATTCCTTTGTATAATGTATTCAGGAACCAAACTTCAACTCTTCATCTTTTTCATCTTGATGGTGTTTTTCCAGTCTCAACAGGGTACTGGTATACTACCTCATTTTGCAAATTCTAATAAAATCTCAAAAAGTGAATTGGCAAACTTTGGTGAAATGATTTCCAGAAAAAGAATCAGTTGTTGATAATTAACCTAACTTCTGTCTTGCCATCGCTGAATTGACTTTGAATTCCTTTAATCTTGCTTTTGTACAGGAATAATCTTTTTCCTTCACTAGTGATCATACCTGATGTTGCAACCAACTTGTTATCGTGAAGGCTCTGAATTCTTCTATACGTGGTACTCATAGGAATTTTAGTTTCAGCCATGATTTCGATTACGGATTTTGGCATATTCATAATGGATTCTAGTATTGCTCTGCAGTACTTGTCTGATACAATCTCAAGCATTCTGTCTTTTCTTTCTTCTTCTTCAATTTTGATGACTTGTTGTTGTTGTTGTAATGTTTGCATAAGTAAAGTTGTTCATCATTGGATATAATGACTGAGTATGCACTGTCTTACAAAGTGCTATGTTTACAAATTTAGAAAAATAATGATACAATTAGTCTAATTTGGAACCTTGACTGCGTCCCATTTTGCGTCCCAAAAATGCAAGAATCCATCCAATTGCCACAAGTGCACTACCAAAAAGTGTAAGCCATTCATAATATTTTGTATATTCTTCTTCAAATCTGGGGTCTTCTAGAAATTGCTCTTGTGGAATGTCAGTTAGATACAGAGCCCACAATGAAAATCCAACTAATAACACACCTAATGCAAAAAAGGCAATCATTATGAATTTTGGAGCTCCTTGGATCATACCCACATCCGCAGCCTACCTAATATAGAACAAGCAGACAAAATTATTTTTTGACAATCATCTTTGAAAATCATATTTGTTGATTATATTGCAAAATTTTGTTATGAAATCAATGGTTAATCAGTATATTCGGATTATAATTATAATTAGTAGAGGGTATGGCATTAATTAGGTGATGTAAATGTCTTCAGAAAATAAAACAGATCAACAAAAATGCCAATCTATCTTAGAATTACCTGAAATAAGATTTGTAGGCTTTTTAGACTATATGGGGAATTTGATTGTTGGGGACTTCAAACCTGGATTATCTCCACTAAAAGATGAATCTGAAAGAAAAAAAATGTTTGTTGAGGCAGTCTTGAGAATTAGAACTAGGCAAGACTTTGATGACAATCTGGGCCCAGTTGAATATGCTGCTGCTAGAAGAAAAAATGTTGTAACTATAACTATCCCTTTTGAAGACAAGGTTCTCTTTCTATCTGCAGAATCTAATGTTGATATTGATAAAATTTCAAGAAAAATTTTAGATTTGTTATAATGCAAAAATAATTTTTATAAAACAAAATTAAATTATCCATAATGGGAACATTCAAACTGGTTATATTTCATGGTGGGAGATTTGAAACAGTTTACAAAACCTGCTGCTGTTTGGTGAATGAATGTGTTAGATGATTTAGATTTACTAAAAAAACAGTTGGAGGTAAATGCTGAAAGACTCAAAAAACTTGAAGCGCATAAAAAATCAATAGAGCCAGAGTTGAAAAATCCTAAATCCAAAAAAGATCACGAGAGGCTTTTAGAAACCATGAAACGATTAGATCATAATTTACAAATTGAGTATAAACAACGTGATGGAATAATTAAAGCAATGGATTCTAAGGTCAAATTCTAAATTCATTATTTTATTAAATAAAGAAATGGGTAAATACTCTCATTAACACAAAAAATTTATGAGTTTTCAAGCAAACGTATTTTCAAGAAAAGAATTAGTAATAATTATCGGAATTTCTGTTGCAGTTTCAGCAATCTTATTCATTTCTTACATGACTGGAAGATAAATTCTGAACTCTTTTTTTGTACTGAATATCGTATTCTCAGTACTCATAACATCATACTTTTTAAATTATTTTTCACTTGTCTGATGAAAAAACTCAAATTTGTGAGAAAATCCTTTTGAAAATTCAATAGAATTCAAAAATTAGATCTATGAATTTTCTTAAAAATCTAATAGTAAATTAATTTTGTAAATCCTGCTACAAATTGGAATCGTTCTTTCATACATAAATGGGGTTTTTGATTTTGAATTGGTATTGAGTTCTATACTGGAATGACTCCTGCTTTAACTAGAAATTCTATTCCTTGAATAAACGCATCATCACCAATTGCGCCCTCTGCCCACCACTTTGCATTGTTTTTAATCCACTCTGGAATTTCTTTAGAATCATTCTCACTTTGTGATGTTGATTCAACTGATATGGTTCCCTCTTTAATCAAAAATCCGATTCCTTGAATAAACGCATCATCACCAATTGCGCCCTCTGCCCACCACTTTGCATTGTTTTTAATCCATTCTGGAATTGGTGCGCTGGTTTCATTGATAGTTTCTTTGAGTAATAGATTGTCTTCAACTGGTACTTCGATTATGGCATATCCGCTCAATCCACCATCTACTTGCTCTTCAGGTCCTAAACCGTGCACAAATATTGCATATCTTACCAGTCCTGATTGCTCTACTGACAGTAAATGCTCTACTTGACCAAACGCGTTGAATAATTTCTCTTTGCCGATGGATTCTGCATAAGAGTACAACTTGTTATCATTTTCATCTACTATCCAAATATCATAATTGACTTGATCAAGTATTTCCGTGTCGTTGTATTTACTGTAAAAATTAATCTTCCAATCCATATCACATCCTTTCACTGGGGATTCTGGAGAATAGTTGTATTGAATCATCATAGAGTATGTGTTTGTAGATATTCTACCACTGGTATAATCAAAAAATTCCTTGTTGCATTGTAATAATTCTGATTTCTGGATTGTCTCTACAATGTTTTCAAATGGATCATTTGTAATACCTTCTTTGTATTGCGTCAGATTAAACTCAAACATTACAGGTACACTTTCCGAATTAATTCCTGCAAAAGTTAATGCCTTTACTGGAAATGGAAAATCATCCACTATCCATATTTCATTATTATTGTCATTGTACCATCCAAGAACTATGGAATCAGTCGTCCTATCGGGGATGATAATTGATTCAACTCTACTTGGAATTAGATGTGACTCTAATCCCCCGCCGACTGGACCTAATGCTCCCCATGATGCACTCCTGAACTCTTGTGGTCCGTGAATTCTATCTTTTTCATTTGATGTGGCATAAGATGAGAGCCATGCAATTGATGACTTGAATGCAACTGCATAGTCTGATAAATCATCATCAAAAAGTATTGGAGTTGGAACTGTTTTTCCCAATCCCCATGAACCTTTGATGGTTTTGTCCCCATCAATTACTAGAATTTGTGCATTCCACAATGTTTCACTAATATTTTGTATATCGCCTTTAATCCAAATCTTCAACTCTATTGGTGAGCATGCATTAAGATCAATCTCACACAGTGTGTACTCAAAATAGTCTCCATCTTTGAGACCTTCGCCCAAATACCAGGTACCCTCCATATCGACTCCTCCTGAATTTTGAGCGTATGTTGTGCCTACAAATCCTAAAGTTATGATTAGTGTGGGTAGTATTATGATACTTTTCATGATTTATTTTTCGGAGTTGATGGATATTAAACGTAGGTTGCATTTTCCTACTTGATATTAAAATAATATGTGATGCTAAAAAATTAGATAATAATTTAACTACCGTAAAATCCAAAAAATTATGGAAGAATCTTCAATTCAAACACTCTATGATAATAAAGACACAAAATGTCAAAATCCTGAATGTGGTCACGTAATGGATTCGCATTTGAATTTTAAAAAAATAGGAGAAGCTCGAATTCCTTTACTGTATTGTTCTGAATGTAGAGCACAAGGACAAGAATGTAAATTAACCAAATTTTGAGTTAACACGTTATTCCATTAAATCAAACTTTACGACTATAATTCATATTGGAATTAAATTATTTAGATACATGAAAATCTTAATTGATGAAATGGATGACGGCTGGGATGAAAAACTCAAGGAGTTGGGTTACGATGCTTACAGCGTAAAGAAATTACGAGCAGATGGTCACAAGATAAGAACCGATTATTCTGTAATAAATTATGCTAAGGAAAACAACATGATGCTGGTTACTCGTGATACTGAAAGTGGTCAGGCTTGTGAGGAAAATAACTTGCCATATATCTTACTTGACAATAACGAAATTTTTAAAATTGTTGTAAGCAAACTGAAAAATTTCTAGTTTAGATTCTTTGAATCTGTATGTGGGATTCTCAAATTTGCAAGAATTTCATTTAGGAAATTCTCTTCTGACTGATGCGTAATATCACTCATGATTAATTCCCAACAATCATTTATTTTTCTAGTGATATGTGAATACATTTTATCCTTTTTGAACGCCGGGTAATATGATAATAATTTCATGATTCCATCAGTTGATTGCACCAAGTGTATTTGATGGATAGTTGATCTTAGTCTCTCCTGAAATGTAAATTTTTCTTCCTTTATTGCAATTTCAAAATTCATAATTTCCTCATATATCATTTCAATTTCACTATGCACATTTTTGAGTTGATTGTTTACTGATTCAGATAAATTGATCAGATCATATTCGATATGTGCCCTACTGTGAACCTTTTTTTCTATTTCACCTGCTTCAACTAATGCGCTGATTTCTCTGTATACCATTTTTTCATTGCCTACTTTGGAGATTACTCTCTTGGCAAGTTCAGTTCCGCGAGTTTTCCCATTTTCATTAAGCACTCTTATGATTTCTGTTTTGATAATTTCTGAATTCTTGTCCATTGTTTCTCTCAGACCTTTTTTTGGTATTTTTCTAATACTGATTTCTCTCCAATCCTGTTAATCTCCGATATCAATTGCTCTAAAATTTCTATTCCTTTATTGATTGGCTCTTTTTTTAAATTTTTGTACTCTAGTTTTCCTTTGAGCGCCATTCTTTCATTGTTTACAAAACTCAATAGGCTGACATTTTCCCCCATGTTAAGATTAATGAAAAAATCTACATATTCTGTGGTTGATTTAATTGCCATGTTTTGTAATTTTCCATCCCTGTATTTGTTTGAAGGCCCACAATCTAGGTATATTTAGAATTTTGATGAAATTAGAGCATGGATAGTTGTGATAGAAGGGTACGTGCTTACAAAAATGGTAAAACTTTTGATCAATGTAGAGATGTCGCTGAATCCATGAATCCTGATTTTAAAAAATACATTGAAGAGAAAGGAAAAGTTTTGTGGAGTGAAATTTTAGAAAAAGTGGGCCACGATGAGATAATTTACAAATTGACTCTAAAGTTTTTGAGACGTGATGGTTACGATATTGGAAATCATAAAATTCCTGAAGTTAAAAAATTCACTTAGATGGATTAATTTTACAACTACCATCTGAATTCCGTAGTTTTTTTGCCATAATGTGTGGTGTAACTAGTAACACCGGAATTGAAATGGCAATGAACAATGTCTGCATTTGTGCTAATGCAATTGATAATGCAATACCACTTGCTGTGCCGATAAATATTGACAAGAATGATCCTGCACAAGTTGGACAGGCAACGAATAATC
>Ga0224507_10001267_pt1 | contig 10135 bp, 10 predicted proteins | sample SF_Jan12_sed_USG_3_FD_170159 | JGI IMG/M metagenome (GOLD analysis project Ga0224507, IMG submission 170159) | Sediment microbial communities from San Francisco Bay, California, United States - SF_Jan12_sed_USGS_13 | ecosystem: Environmental > Aquatic > Marine > Sediment | place: USA...
TTTGCCTATTAGATGCCCATCCTTACGACTTGATCATGGCAGGTGGAGTGCCTACCCAGTTGAGTGAAATATTGTGCAAACCAAGCGTTCTTGTCAACCCAAACCCAATTCTTGGAAGTCAAAGGGAAGTATTTCTCGGATCGCCTGGCGTACTCGTTGAGGATAATAATGGGAAAGTATTTGAAATTATGACAAAATGTCCTATCTCATATGAGCATCAAAATGGTGAATTGCTTGGCCCTGATCCTGGAGATTATCGTCCAATGTTGTGCTTGCCCCATGAAAGTCCACTAGTTTTCCGAACAATCGAATTGCTTAGGCTGGAGAAGTTACTTGCAACCGAAGATTCGGTAGAAGGATATCAGCAGGGGCAAAATGAAGAGAAGGCGGACTTGGCCAAAGTCCTCGACAAAAATCACCCTTGGTACTCCGAACCGCTGGCGTATGCTGTTCAGGCATGGATGAATTTGTATTCTGAAAGGAAAGGAAATAAGGACGATAACCAATACAGACCGAAAGATGGAAATTCAAAGTATATTAATGTTTGGCTTGACGAGAATGTTAATGAGAAAATAGGCGAAACAACACGAGGGCATTACCGTTTTGTCATTAATCCGAGCAAGCAAGGAGGGCCTAAAAAACAACCTGAATAAATTCCAGAAATCACCCCGCCCCATTATTCCCTTATGTTGTGTGGGCTCCAGAATTGAGCCCTCCCCATTTCTTGCAGATTTCCCAAGTCTGACCGCACTATATTTTATCCCCCCGATTTCCGAATATGTCCTCATCGTTCGTTGATACCCTGCGGACGAAAATAAAAATAAGTCGCTTTTGAGTCCGATATCGGTGGCTCGAAACTGGCTTAATCTATGAGGACTCTCTTGCGCATGAAATTACAAAAACAAGGTTTTCTGAGGTTAAAGCAGATCGTCGGCGATCCTAAAACAGGAATCGAGGCGCTCATTCCGGTGTCTTCTTCCACGTGGTGGGAGGGCGTGAAATCTGGCAGATATCCGAAGTCAATAAAATTATCTGCAAGGTGTACTGCGTGGAAAACCTCTGATATCCAAGCACTTTTGGATCGCTTGGAAAAGGAGGAGAGGTATGTAGACTGAGAAAGGGGAGAGCCGCTAAGCATTTGGTCAGAGAGTATGCCCCAGCGAAGGGCAGTTTGTGTTCGGTTAGGGATCTGTTAACAACTTAAATATACAGGAAGAAAAAATATGTCTGAACAACCATTGGAAATCGAAACTAATCACAATTTTGACAAAATTCATTCAACGCTCAAAAATGTTTTGATTATGGAGGAATTTCCTGATGACAAAAAAGTAGAAATATTAGTTGAATTCATGGTCGTCCCTAGAGCCTTGAATATTACAATTTCAAAAAAATAACAACTAAGCCCTGGTCCCCAGTATGGGGACCAGGGCCATACGAGGTATCATCATGGAATTAAAAAATTTTATATGTGATGCTTTAAAGAAGGACACAACCACTGAGATTTCAATCAATTTGACCACCATCCCGAATAAAAGCATCGGTTCTGTGGTCCCCCTTCAAAAGCCTGAAAAATGGAAAGAGGAAGTCGCCTCAGTGGCCAGGCAACAGTTGGAAACCGTAGAAGATTATAAATCTAGCAAATCGACCGAACAACCGGAGGGTTCTATCTTAACGAATGCAAAAACTACACCAGAAGTTCAAACACCAAACTCATTTGTACAACAGCAAATGGATCTGTCGTTTGAGATGAAAGCTGCGACCAGTAGACTCAATACTGAAAATAATTATCTTGCTGCGGTTGAAAAAAACCAAGAAAACACCCTGAAGCATCAAGATAATTTACAGGTTCAGAATATTCAAAGTTATTTGTATTCTAGGCAACCAATTCCCATCACTGAAAACATTGGTGTTAAATCTGAATTTCCACTGGATGTGTTGCCACCAGAATGGATGGCTCTCTTATCTAGTTTCTCAGACTATCTCAACGTCCCATTAATAGCTTTAGTTTCAAGCCTTTTGGCTTCAATATGCATTGCAACTCGTGGGCAATATAAAATAGAGGTCGAGAAGGATCGTTACACTGAGGCATTTACATTTTATTTCATCGTTGTGATGCTTTCAGGAGCAAAGAAGTCCGCTATTGTTCAATTATTTAAGAGCGTATTTGATAAGCGTCTCATAGAACTACAAGCTGAGCACGATGCAAAGGTCCTTGATCCTAAAATGACAAAGGAGCTATACGAGAAAAGTAGGAAAAAACTTATAGGCGAGCTATGTGCTGAAGTGCCTCCTGATGAAATTTCTGAGATCAACCGTCAATTTAAAAAGATTAAACGAATTCTAGTGCCGTTAGAAGAAAAAATGGAAAACAGTTCTGCAAGACCAAACTTTTTCAATGATTCATGCACGATGAAAAAGCTTGGGGAGAACATGGCACAACAAAATGAGTTCATTGCAATATTTGATGCCGAACCGGACATATGGAAACACCGTGTCAGGGCCAATGATAATGTTATTTTGCTCAAAGGATATACAATGGAGTATTTCGGAAGCGAGACTGCTACCAACGGGTCCGTTATAATGCAGTCTCCATGCCTTACAATTTGTTCTTACGTTCAACCGGGCGTCGCGTTCAAGCTTTACTCGAAAGAAGACTTGAAGGACGATGGGTTATTGCCCCGGATATTACCCGTATTCTGCCTGTCTAAGCAGGGTATTCAGAATATGATTGCTCAGGAAATTGACCCAGAGTTAATGGCAATGTATGAGGCAAAAATTACAAGCATTCTAGAATATTGATTTAGGAGAGGAAATATGAACAGGGAAATTAAAAAATTAAAAATGACGGATAGTGCCTATCAGGAATATATTATGTATCGTCAAAGGGTTGATATTCAACGAGATGACGGAAAATATCATAATTGCGAAGCGCTTGCATCAAAACTCCACGGGCATGCGATTCGCTTGGCTGCTGGAATCCACTTTCTGAAGAATGATACACCATGGGATGCGTTGATAGATTCGGCTTCTATGAGGGGTGGGATTAAATTAGCCAACTTTTACGCGGAACACGCGATTTTTGCATTCGACAAAAAGCAGAATGATTCTTCCGTATACGCGAGGAAGATCCTAAAGTGGGCAAAAAGACACAGGCGCGCTATCTTTGAACAAAGGGATGCGCAAAGAGGCGTAGGGCATTGTAAAATTGATCAAATTGAGGCTGGCATAGATCTCTTGCTGAGAAACAATTATCTGGCTCCGCACCTTAATTACAAGGGGAAGATGCTCTATATCGTGAACCCGAATATATTCAGAGCGGAAGGTTAATGTTTGATATCGAACTTGATTAAATAAAAGAATGGCGTAGTACGGCTTCTGGGACGACGAATACTTCTTCCTCAAAACTAGAGCCGCTTTTTCCGGAATTATCACATGAACACATAAGTAAACCCTATGTTGACAACGTTGACAGTCGACGTTGTCAACACACTCTGTGTGATTAAAATCGAAATCTTGCGGGCCTGTAAAGAATTTTGTTAACCTTGACGAACTCGGCTATGAATCGACCCTAGAAAGCTTGACACTCCCCATCTTCATAAAATATCTCCTTTCAGGCTCAATCGGTGATCGGTCGTCATTGTTACCATGACGTCGAACCGGATTGTAAAACATTTCGAAGTAATTAGAAGATGTCTTGCTGGGTCTGTCGGCCAAGTCCAACGATTACTCCCCCCTCCACCACATGTTTTCACATGTAATATCCAGGCGTTCGCAATTGGAACTCATCCTGTAACATTTCCGACAGCTATAATATGACAGCAGGATCGTAAATAAATGAGTTCTTCATTTGGAAGACCAACCATTACGGGGAGGACGCAATCCGGTATATAGTAATATGTATACTGCATCTAACAGCACAATATAATTATTAAAATAATAAACTTACTAGGCACATATTGGAGCATTATTATGAGAGATATAACGCACAATCCTACACACAACGGACATCCTCTTAGTTACTCAAGCAAGAATGACCAGGGGTTTTATACAGAGATTCTTCGCAGAATTGAATCTCTACTGGAAGACATGACTCAACGGCATGGAAGCGTATTTTTTATCATGCTTGGCCTGAAGTACCCCAGTGCCACCTATTCACAATACCCGAATGATAATGCCCTACTGTCAAGGTTCCTGGAGGCACTTACGTGTCATTGCAAACGCCGGAATTATGATCCACGGTATTTATGGGCAAGGGAGCGCTCGACAACCGGGCAGGTTCATTACCATCTTATGATTTTGCTCAACGCGGATTATACCCAGAATGCTCATGGGCTTCTCGATAAGGCAACCAAATTGTGGCAACGATGTCTAGATATTGAGGACGGTAGTGGACTTGTCCAGTTGTGTGAACCAAATAAGGTTGATGGTAGGTTCGGTGGGGTCAAAATCAGGCGAAACGACCCACATGTGCAGGAGGTTTGGGACGGCTGCTTTCAGTGGGCAAGCTATTTGGCCAAATGCTACAGCAAGGGCAATTCGCCTCGTGGTGCTAATGAATTTGGGTGCTCAAGGCTAGCTTGATCACACGACGTTTAGCAGATGCTCACTCGTGACGCTCAGATTATGGATTCTCTTTCCCGCAGACTCCGCACGGTATGCTGTCGTCATTGTACCGGTCGATCAGCTTCCATGTGCCGGTCAGGATGAGTTCGTTGTTGGCCTTTTTGCAGGCTTCACACGTCCATATTTCCTGGTCGGGTTTGTCAGATACCACGTGGTACTTGAATCTTTTCATATTTGTTGCAAGCTTCCTTAGCGTAGAGTCATTATCTCAGTTTACCGGGGTCATAAATACTTGAGATGCCGTAAAACATTTAGGGGGATATATTGACTTCCAGATCTCCCTTTGCTCAAGATGTCCCATTGGATGCAGTCCCTTAAATCTACCAGACCCTCCACTTTATCAGCTATATTCTCATTGCAAAATCAGCACGACTCAGAACACGAACAAGCTTAGTCCGGCCACCAGCGCTGTGACCACCGCTCCCAATCCAACCGAGACCAGAGTTAAAGACTTGCAACGACCCTCTAGCCTATTTATATTCTGCTGTAGACCTTCGACGACTTCGTTAATCACGGCGATGGCGGCGTCGCGTGCCTTACCTTGCTGCTCTTTCCGCTGTAAGTCTTTAAACAGTTCAATGAGCCTCTGTGAGTTCTGGCCACCAATGGCCTTTTGGTCTTCGAGTAATCGCCGCACCTCCTCTAACTGCCTAGACTGCTCATTATCTAGGTTGCCTTTCTCATCGAGCGTTTTGGCTAGCCGACCAATCTGCTGGCTTTGCTGTTCGTCCACTGCATCTTTTTCATGCAGCGTGCTTCTTAGCGTTACGATGCTCTGGGACTGCTCATAATCCAAGCGGCCTTTCTCCTCGAGCGTTTTGGCTAGCCGACCAATCTGCTGGCTTTGCTGTTCGTCCACTGCATCTTTTTCATGCAGCGTGTTTCTTAGCGTTACGATGCTCTGAGACTGTTGCTCATCCAGCGCATCTTTCTGCTTCAAGGACGTCCTCAGCTCTTCAATGCGTGTGCCATTGAGCTCAATCTTCTGCTGAGTGGCCTTGGAACCATCAAGAATCTTCTTGAAAATATTGCTAGTTGTGTTGGCGAAAGTCTCACCGTTCTGTGACAGCTTCTGGAGGCAGCCTTCGTTATCCTTCCATCCGTGCTTGAACATCTTCTCGAACTCCAGCATCACTCCAGCGAGATAACTGTAGCTCATGACGTTCAGGGTGATGATCTCTTGAATCACGCCTAGCATCAGTTCGTTGACCTTATTCTGCGACTGACTGATGGTCACCAAGTCCTGGTTACTACTAGAAAAGACCTTTTTAAAAAAACCACGACCCTTGACCTCTTCAATAGCATTACCGGAGGTTTCGATTGCTTCCTCAATGCTTTTGATCGTTCCAATCAGGTCTGTTGCGACTCTCTTGGGCGTATAGCTCTGCTTTTCGACTAACTCTGTTTTGCTCACTGTATTTCCTTGTCAAGCCATAATAGGTTATCGACGGCAGACGTGTAAGCGCCCACCTTTTCCGCTGTCTTAGATTTAAAGGCCTGGATTTCCACCCAGTCCTTCTGAAACTCCTCACACAGGTGTGAGGCAGAGATTTGTACATAGTTGGTAGCCTGATCCAGCACTAGGACGGTCTTTTTGATCTTCAACATAACAATCGTCTGATCACGATACACATCAGCCAACTGCTTATTCCTAAAAGCCAAGTGCTCCTTAATCCGATCAAAGGTCAGCAGAACAGTCAGACTAGCGATGCCGGTGAGCATACCAGTCAGAGCCTCAGCAATTGGCCCAGCAAACGGAAGCAACAACGGAACGGCCTCAATGCCTTTTTTGATGGTCTCTTCCAGGCCGATGCCGATCGCCGCGACAACTGCGCCAGAGAGTATTTTGAACACCTCGTAGACCACCTCGGATTTGCTCACTCCTGGGGGCGGCGAGACGATCATTTTCAGCGCCCGCACTAAGGACAAACATCCTTCGCGGATAATCCGCACAATGTTCTTGGCGGTTGTCACAAATGAGTTGATGATCAACGTCATGAAACTTGACAGAAATCCGGAAATGCCTGCCGCAGCTCCCTCCTTCAAATACTCTGCCCATTTATCCTTGATCCTTTCCATTGTTGACTTGATCCGCTTTTTGATCAGTATTGCGAGATGCTGTAGGTTCTTGAAACCCTCACGCATCAAAGTTCGAACGTCGTCGATTAGCCCTTCGACCAGATCCTTGATCAGTAATCCCAGCACTTGGCGCAGAGCGAGCTTGCCAGCCTCCCTGCTGCCTTCAGACATAAACTCAACAGACTGTTTCTTGAAAACGGACATGTTTTGCTCTCTGTCGACGGAAACGCGTGCGGCGCGATATGCCTTTTCCATCCGCTCTTTGTCTACTCCGTAGAACTCGGCATTGGTTTTGCTGGAATCTTGGCTGTTCTGACGCGCACTCCACTCTATCAAGTCCTGGTCGTTTTTCGATTGGTTCAGCCTGGAACCGGTCCATACCTTATTTTTGTCGCGATTGGCGGTGGCAACTCGCTCATCGCGTGTCTGCCCAAGGTGGCCTTTTGCCGACTTTTCGATATCATGGGCACTGATCACATGGTCGCGGTGCGCACTGCCATCCTTGGGCAACTCACCACCGGTGTAGGCGTCTTCGATATGCGGCTCAGACTTGAAAAGTTTCCTGCGCTCGCCAGGTAAATCCTTTTCGTAATCGCTGCGGTCAAAGCGTTCGACCTGCGCCTCTTGATAGTGCTGGTGGCGGTCGGCATCCCGAGGGGCATAAATCCCCTTCTCGAAGTTATGCACCGTGGTGATGTTGCCGCCGTTGCGGTCAACTAACATCGCGGAAGTCAGGCCGAATGGGCCCATCAGCGCATCAACGACAACGTCGCAGCAGGCCTTGGAGAAATCCTTCTGCTGTTGCTCACTGGGAGTACTATTGATCTCTTCTATCAGGATCGCGATCTGTTCATCGATTTCGATGACTACGTCACTGCTTTGCCCTAGGCACAAAATTAACACCTCCCTAGTTTTTCTTCTTTACCACTATTCGAACCGATATCAGCATTCGCCCAAGGCGATTTACTGCCCTTGTCGGCATGGGTGGGGTGTCCCCTTCTCATTCGTCATATATCTTCAGTGACATAGGATTCTTGTCTTCAAATACAGGCGATAAGTTTTCCTATAAAAACATAACTGGATGCGACTATCCTGACAACTTAATAACATCATGCTATGTAATTCTTGATATTGCTACTCAATTTTTGGGGCTACAAGGCTATTGAATACCCCTCAACCCAGTCAGAATGAACAGGCCGTAAACAGGCTACTTGGTAGAAAATCTGGAGTAATATTGAAAGTAAATATGATGTAGCCGACAATGGCCATGATCGCCGAGTGGGTCAAACACTTACGCGGCAGCTTCTTTAGGATGACATGGGAAGTATGGCGGCGGTGGCTACGAACTGTGAGGCTGGTCAAGATCTCGGGGATGCCTCTCTTGCCTGCTGCCAAGTAACAAACATCAGATCTCGTCGCAAATTCCATAGAGCAGGAAGAGTGTTTTATTTGAGTAAAAAACCTCGGCGATAGTCAGATCAAAGAAAATGTCGAAAACATAAGAAATATCCCGTCTCCGTGTAGGGTATCTGGCAAGCCTTAAAAGCCCCTGCTATAGTCGCAATTGAGCGGCTATAGCAGGGGCTTTTATCATCATGTTTTTGTATTCCTTCCAACGCACTCTAAAAATCTTTCAAATATATATCATCATAATGACATGTCATCAATTGATGCCATTAATTCAAGTATTTAGGGAGAGTCATTATGGCAACCAAAAATCAAAAGATTCACACAGTTATTCATACAGCATCCGTGACCGCAGGAGGCATTGGGGCAGGACTCGCGCAACTCCCAGGGGCTGACATGCCAGCTCTAATGGCTTTGCAAACAGCCATGATAGTTGCGATAGCTCATGAGCATGGCTGTGAGATTACAAAAGCTAATGCCAAGAGCATTTTGCTGACATTTCCTGCTGGTTATGGCGGTCGATCGCTTTCGCAACTCTTGGTCGGCTGGATTCCGGGATATGGAAACGCCATTAATGCAAGTACCGCCATGACAATTACTGAAACAATTGGCTGGGCCGCAGATGCCTATTTTGAAAAAGACAACGGCAAGGAAGCCGAAAAAGAAAATACGCAAACGAATCCAAAGGCCGTCTAGGAATGCCATCACTCCGCGTAACAGGCGATGCATATCGAATTAGTAAAAAAGCACAGCATCCCATCTCATTCCATCCATCCATAACCACTCAAGTCAGACAACTCCAGCCTTACAGATCGGGCAGCGTTCATTACTAAGTGTGATAAGAGCGGCCTTTTTTTTCGTTCAATCATCGCCACAGAGGGGGGGCATCATGAACAGGAAATTACTCGATAGCACATTTTCACCAGGCCAGATCAAGCAACGAAATGGAAACCTTGGCAAGACCCTGGATTATATTGAGGTCCATTCCGTGCCCCAGAGACTTTAGCCGCAAGAAAGCATTAACCGGAACTCCCAGAGCCTTTCCCGCCACCGTGGCAGGAGAGGCTTTTTGGTTTCACAAACACGATATTCAGGAGGCATCCCATGTCCCAATCAACTTTGATAGGTAAGAACAAAGCTACAGAAGCAGAGGTTTTTCAGGTTCCGTCAGTTCCCTTCACTAAATCTTTTCACCCAATCCATCACCGAGACATTCTTGAGGCTATAAAGTCAGGAGTGGCGGCAACAGGGTTGGAGATCGTCAACAGGGAGTACGTCTTAGCCAATGATGGCAAGAAGATGTTCGGGGTCTGGGACTTAAGCAGCGGTAGCGATGAACTCTGCTGGTCAATTGGTATCAGAAATTCCATGGACAAATCTATGGCCGTTGGAATCACCGCTGGGACCAGGGTCTTTGTCTGTGAAAATCTTGCTTTCAGTGGGGAGTTTGTAGCTTTCCGGAAACATACTTCTGGTCTCGATTATTCCGAGCTGGATTATATGGCGTATAGGGCTATGAAGCAGATGGTGTCTAACCTTACCCGGTTCCAGGCATGGCACGAAGGCCTTAAGGGCTTCTCACTGACTGAGCAAGACGCCAAATTACTGTTGATTGAAATCATGACTAACAACGTCATACCTCCCAGCAAGTTTGGCCGGTTTAATGAACTCTACGGTAAAGTTTACGATCAGACTCTTTGGGGATTTCACGAGGTCGTAACAGACGTACTGAGAGACAGCAATCGACTGAACTTGCCCAAAAAGAACAAGACGTTAAATGGGCTGTTGGACAGCTACATGGATGCCAGTTGTATTGAGCCACCTTCATCGTTGGGAGAGTTTTATGAGAGGCGGCACCAGCTGTCTCACTGATAATCATGGTCCATGCCATAAACTAAGCCCGCCACCACCTTCAATTAAGCCCGTAAGCCCGCCAGGATCGCCTTGGCGGGCTTTTCCTTATGGAGGAAACCCAATGAATAGAGAACAGAAACGTCAGTATCAAGAACCAAAGGTGCTGAAAGAG
>Ga0224507_10001268_pt1 | contig 10133 bp, 7 predicted proteins | sample SF_Jan12_sed_USG_3_FD_170159 | JGI IMG/M metagenome (GOLD analysis project Ga0224507, IMG submission 170159) | Sediment microbial communities from San Francisco Bay, California, United States - SF_Jan12_sed_USGS_13 | ecosystem: Environmental > Aquatic > Marine > Sediment | place: USA: California...
TGAATAAAATGAACCTAAAACTATCCATATTATCAATTTTATTTGTATTAAATGCAGTTTACACAAATGCACAAAATACTGATAACGAAAGTATTAAAGCATTAAGAGTTGCTTTTATAACAGAACAAGTTGCTTTAACAACGAGTGAAGCTGAAAAATTTTGGCCAGTCTATAATTACTATTCCGGAAAAGAATATAATCTTAAAATTGTTGAAACAAGAAAGTTGCGTCATCAAATAAAAACTAAAGGAGGAATTGATGCTATTTCAGATAATGAAGCAGATCTTATACTTAAGAGATTATTAGAAATTGAAAATGGAATTGCTTCTATCAAAAATGAAATGAATCAAAAATTAAAACCAATCTTAAGTTCTAAAAAATTAATAAAACTGCAAATTGCTGAATTTGAATTTAACAAAAAAGTATTAGAAGAGCTTCGCAAAAAACGGATGGAACGATTTAGAAACAATCAATAAAAAAGGTGGCAATTGCCACCTTTTTTATTGATTATACATTTCTTGTCTTAATTCTTTTATCTTTTTATCATCTAAATATTCATCAAAAGACATATATCGATCTATAATTCCTTTAGGAGTAATTTCAATTATCCTATTGGCTACTGTTTGAGCAAATTCGTGGTCATGAGTTGTGAAAATTACGGTTCCTTTAAAGTTAGCAAGCGAGTTATTAAACGCCTGAATCGATTCTAAATCTAGATGATTTGTAGGCTCATCTAACATTAACACATTGGCTCTGGTCATCATCATTCTAGAAATCATACAACGCACTTTTTCTCCTCCTGATAATACATTGCTTTGTTTTAAGGCTTCTTCACCGCTAAACAACATTTTTCCTAAAAATCCACGTAAGTATACTTCTTCCCTTTCTTCCTCAGTAGTTGCATATTGACGTAACCAATCTACTAAAGATAAATTATTATTGAAAAATGGTGCATTTTCTAATGGCAAATATGATTGAGATGTGGTAATTCCCCACTGAAAATTTCCAGAATCTGCTTTTTGATGACCATTTAATATTTCATAAAAAGTTGTAACAGCTCTAGAATTTTTTGAAATAAGTGCTACTTTATCATCTTTTTTAAGATTGAAACTAACATTAGAAAACATTACTTCTCCATCAATCGATTTAGAGAGATTTTCAACATTTAGAATTTGATCTCCAGCTTCACGTTCACGGTCAAAAATTAAAGCTGGATATCTTCTGCTGGACGGTTTAATTTCATCAATATTTAATTTTTCTAACATTTTCTTTCTACTTGTTGCTTGTTTAGATTTCGCAACATTCGCAGAAAATCGTCTTATAAACTCTTCTAATTCTTTTCTTTTTTCATCTGCCTTTTTATTTTGCTGAGCTCTCTGTCTTGCAGCTAGTTGACTTGATTCATACCAAAAAGTATAGTTACCAGAATAATGATTTATTTTACCAAAATCAATATCTGAGATATGTGTACAAACTGAATCTAAAAAGTGACGGTCATGCGATACAACAATTACAGTATTATCATAATTTGCAATAAAATTTTCTAACCAACCAATTGTTTCAAAATCTAAATCATTGGTAGGCTCATCCATTATTAATACATCCGGATTTCCAAAAAGTGCTTGTGCTAATAACACACGAACCTTAGATTTTCCATCTAAATCTCCCATAAGTGTATAATGCATATCATCTTTAATGCCTAAAGAGGATAACAAAGAGGCTGCATTACTTTCAGCATTCCATCCTCCCATTTCTTCAAATAACAATCCAAGATCCGCCGCTTTTATTCCATCTTCTTCATTAAAATCTGGTTTTGCATAGATGGCATCTAATTCATTTTTAAGATCATACAATTTTTTATTTCCAATAATTACTGTTTCTAATACTTGAAAAGAATCAAAAGCAGAATGCTCTTGTTTAAGTACAGACATCCTTTTACCCGATTCTAAATGTACATGACCAGTTGTAGGGGTTTTGTCACCCGCAATAATTTTAAGAAAAGTAGATTTTCCAGAACCATTTGCCCCAATAATTCCATAACAATTGCCTTTAGTAAATTTTACATTTACATCATCAAACAAAATCCTTTTACCAAACTGGAGCGATAAATTTGAAACACTTAACATGATTTATTTTTAAATTTTTTGCAAAGGTACAAATTTAAATTTCTATTCATATTAGAATTATATTCTAACCCAGCATCTTTATTTATATTGAATCATAAGAGCTTAATGGTTTTTCTTTTTTAACAACACCTTAACAACTAAAGAACTTGATAATTGTATATTTGTTTGTTGAATCTTACCCAATATTTATGTTTAGAATGAGAAATTTTTTGGTCGTTTTTATATTGATAACTATTTATAGTTGCAACCAAACACCTCAACAAAGTTCTTTAACCTATTTTGGTGGTCAAATCATCAATCCAAAAGGAGATTATGTCTTTTTAGTAAAAGATGGAAACATAGTTGATTCTACTTTATTAGATGAGGAACATAAATTTTTATTAAAATTTAATTTGGATAAAGAAAGTTTGTTTCATTTTAAACATGGCAATGAATTTCAATATTTATATTTACAACCAAATGATAGTGTTTTAGTTAGACTAAACACATGGGATTTTGATGAATCTATGGTGTTTTCTGGTAAAGGAGCTGAAAAAAACAATTTTCTTATTAATTTATTTGTTATGAACGAGATAGAAGATATTAAGTTTTATCCTTTTTATCAATCAGACTCTAAATCATTTAGTAAGAAAATTGATTCTTCTATAACTTCAAAAGAAAAACTATTCTTAAAATTTAAAAGTTCAAATCAGAATGTTTCTGAAGGATTTTTAAAAATAGTTAATGCCGGCATTTATTTGCCTACTTATAGAAAGAAAGAGAATTATGCCTATGGTCACAAAAAATTATTGAACTTAAATAAATATCCAACACTTGACAAACAGTTTTACAATTACAGAAAGAAAATAAATTTAAATGATTCTTCGTTAATCCAATATCATTCATACCAAAATTATCTCAATAGTTTAGTCTATAATAAGGCCTCACAAATTATAGAAAAGGATACTCTTAATCAAAATATCTCATTAATTGCTCTTAAAGTAATTGTTGAACAATCAAATAATAAAACAATTAAAGATTTATTATTAAAACAAACAATTATGGAGAGTTTTCTTAAAGATTCTCCTTGTAAATTTCATGATGATGAATTAGAATTTTACTACAATAATTCTAGTAACAAAGAGGATAAATTAAGGATAACAAAATTAAATAACGACTCTAATTCTCTTATTAACAATGATTTATTTAAAGATTTTGTAATAATTGATTCTCAAAACAGTTTAAAATACATCAATTCACTTATATTAAACAGAAATACAGTCATTTATTTTTGGTCTCTAGATTCCATGTCTGAAGAATATCTAATTTCAAGAATTAATTTTTTAGAAACGCACTTTCCTTCTATTCTTTTTATAGGTATTAACACCAATTCTAGCAAAGCTTCTATTGATAAAACTATGAGCTTACCTTTAAATAATCAATATTTCCTTCCCGACAATAGCTATGGTAAAAAACATATTAGCAGTAATTTTCCAAGAGCCATACTTATCAATAAAAATGGAATTATTGAAAATAGTTTTACTTTTTTAGCTTCAAAACATTTTAATCATCTAATAGCAGATTTAGAAAAAAAGTAATATCATCTTACTGTTCAGAAAATAAGTCGTAAATTTGCAAACTTTATAATGATAAAGTTACTTTTTTATAAGTATTTGTTAATCTATTAATTATACATGATCAATTTTACAGAGTTTTCACTCAAACCAGAAATTTTAAAGGCTTTAGCTGAATTAGGATATGTTAGTCCAACACCAATTCAGGAGAAAGCAATTCCGCAACTTTTAGAATCTAATCAAGATTTAAAAGCATTTGCACAAACGGGCACAGGAAAGACTGCCGCATTTAGTATACCAATATTGCAAAATATTGATTTACAAAACACTAAAACACAAGCTATTATTTTAGCTCCAACACGAGAATTAGCTATTCAAATAACTAAAAATATTGAAGAATATGCTAAATTCTTACCAAATTTTAGAGCATTAACTATTTATGGCGGAGCGAGTATAGATACCCAAATACGTGGTCTTAAAAGAGGTGCTCAAATATTAGTTGGAACACCAGGAAGAACCGTTGATTTAATCAAAAGAAGACAAATTGATTTATCTCAAATAAAATGGTTAGTACTTGATGAAGCAGATGAAATGTTAAATATGGGCTTTAAAGATGAACTAGACCGTATTTTAGAAGAAACACCAAAAGAAAAACAAACCTTACTATTCTCAGCAACATTCCCACAAGAAGTACACAATATTGCTAAGAATTATATGAATAAACCACTAGAGGTAAGTGCAGGAAAAGTAAATGTTGGAACTGCTAATGTTAACCACGAATATTACGTAGTTGCCGAAAAAAATAGATATGCTGCCCTTAAAAGAATTGCAGATGTTAATCCAGATATTTATGGAATAATCTTCTGTAGAACTAGAATGGAAACGCAAAATATAGCAGATTTATTAATTGCTGATGGGTATAGTGCAGATTCTTTACACGGAGATTTATCACAAAACCAACGTGATTTAGTGATGCAAAAATTCAGAAATAAAACTATTCAACTTTTAGTAGCTACTGATGTTGCCGCTAGAGGTTTGGATGTTAATGAATTAACACATGTTATCAATTATAAACTTCCTGATCAAAGTGAGGTTTATACACATAGAAGTGGTAGAACCGGTAGAGCTGGCAATATTGGTTGTTCAGTTTCAATTATCAATGTAAAAGAAGGAAGAAAAGTACAAGAGATTCAAAGAGTAATTGGCAAAAAATTTGAGCAAAAACAAATTCCACATGGTAAAGAAATTTGTGAAAAACAATTGTTTAAACTAATTGATAAAGTAAAAGCTGTAGAAGTAAATGATGAACAAATAGCTGAATATTTAGATATTATTTATGAAAAATTAGCGTCATTAGATAGAGAAGAATTAATCAAAAAATTTGTATCTATTGAGTTTAATTCATTCTTAAGTTATTATGAAGATGCCGAAGATTTAAACAAAACAACATCATCTCGTGATAGAGATTCCAACAGAAATGAAAAATTTTCAGATGAAAATTTTACACGTTATTTCATCAACTTAGGAAAAAAAGACAATATCAATCCAGCAAAATTAATTGGTTTAATTAATGATCAAAATATTGCCAAAAATTTAGAAATTGGCCAAATTGATATTTTAGATTCTTTTTCATTTTTTGAAGCTGATAAAGAATATACTGACGATACTTTAAGCAAATTAAATAACACTACCTATAACGGAAGAAGAATCAATGTTGAAATAACAACTACTCCTAAGAAAAGCAGAAGTGACAGAGGAAGATCATCAGGCGGAAGAGATAGAGGGAGAAGAGACGGGAAAATACTTCGAGATAAAACCAATTTTTCTGGTGATAGAAGTAGTGGAAGTGACAGAGGAGATCGTGGAGGATACAAACCCAAATTCTCTAGTGACAGAAAAAGCAGTGAAGAAAAACCTAGCTATTCTCGACAAAGGAGAAGTGGTGGAGATAGAAATCAAGAAGGTAGTGAAAAACCAAAGTTTTCAAGAGACAGGAATCAAGGTGACAGCAACAAAGAAAGTAATCGCGCTGGATTTAGAAGCAGAAAACCTAAGAGTTAATATAACAAAAAAGCGACCAACTGGTCGCTTTTTTTATTTATCAAATTCTAAAATGGTTTTACTAATAATAGAAATACAATCCATTAATTGCTCTTCATTCATTACCAAAGGTGGAGCAAATCGGATAATATTTCCATGAGTTGTTTTGGCTAACAAACCGTTATCTCTTAATTTGATACATATTTCCCAAGCAGTATTACTCTCGTCTGTATCGTTTATCACGATTGCATTTAGCAATCCTTTACCTCTAACTTGAGTTATTAAATCAGTTTTCTCAATGAGCTTATTCATTTCATTACGGAATAATTTACCCAGTAATTCGGCATTTTCAGCAAGTTTTTCATCTTTAACAACTTCTAAAGCTGCAATTGCAACTGCTGCAGCAATTGGATTTCCCCCAAAAGTGGAGCCATGTTGTCCCGGTTTTATGACATCCATAATATCATTATTGGCTAAAACAGCCGAAACAGGATAGACGCCACCCGAAAGTGCTTTACCTAAAATAAGCACATCAGGTTTAACATTTTCATGGTCTACAGCTAATAATTTTCCAGTACGAGCAATTCCGGTTTGCACTTCATCAGCAATAAATAAAACATTATGTTTTTTACATAAATTTTTTGATTTTTCTAAATACCCTTCAAAAGGAACAAAAACACCTGCTTCTCCCTGAATTGGCTCTACTAAAAATCCGGCTATGTTTTTATTTGTTGATAAAACCTGTTCTAAAGCATCAATATCATTATATGGAATTTTTATAAATCCCGGAGTAAAAGGACCAAAATTATTTTTTGCTAATGAATCTGATGAAAAAGATACAATTGTTGTTGTTCGTCCGTGAAAATTATTTTCACAAACAATTATTTGAGCTTGATTTTCGACTACACCTTTCTTTTCATAAGCCCATTTACGAGTTATTTTAATAGCGGTCTCAACAGCTTCAGCTCCTGTATTCATAGGCAACACCTTATCAAAACCAAAATAATTAGTTACAAATTCCTCATATTTACCTAACATATCATTATAAAAAGCCCTAGAAGTTAGCGTTAACTTTTGTGCTTGATCTATTAAACTATTGATGATTTTAGGATGTCCATGACCTTGATTTATAGCTGAATATGCTGATAGAAAATCATAATATCGCTTACCATCAACATCCCAAACATAAACACCTTCTCCCCTAGTTAACACCACAGGTAAAGGATGATAATTATGTGCGCCATATTGATCTTCTAAATCAATTAATTTTTGTGAAGAAAATTGATCTGTAGTAATCATAAAGTTAAAATTTAAATAAAAATAATTCGCAATTCCTGCTTAGTGGAGAGAAATCATCCTTAATGAATGCAAAGTAACAAAAGTAATTTTAATTGCCATAGAATTAAGTTATGAATTGATAATGAAATATTATTTTTTGTTGATTCAAAACATGCTACTTTTCGTACATTTGAAGTAACAAATCAAAATAAAAATGAAAAGAACAATTTTAATGCTTACAATTATTTCTTTAATCACAATTAGTTGTGGTGACAAAAAGAAAGAGGAACCCAAATCAGAAACAATTACTGAATTAACAGTTGAAGATGGAAAAGAACTATTTACTTCAAAAACTTGTGCTACTTGCCATCAACCAGATGTAAAATTAATTGGCCCATCTATTAAAGATATCAATAAAATATATAACGAAAATAACGCCAGCATTGTATCATTTTTAAATGGTGAATTAAGCCCAATTGTTGACACTGATCCAGGACAAGTTGCAATTATGAAAGCAAATTTAGATAGTTTTGTAAAAGATTTAACAGATGCTGAACTTAAAGCAATTGAAAAATATATGCTTTCTGTAAAATAAATAATGTCATCAAAATTATATCATTAAAGCACTCTTATTTGAGTGCTTTTTTTTATTGAATATCTTATCTTTGCGCCATGTCTAGAAAAAAAACAAATCATAAAATTTTTGAAAATATCACGGTTGTTGATGTTGGTTCACAAGGAAAATCGATTGCTAAGGCTCCAGATGGCAGAGTTATTTTTTTAACAAATACTGTACCCGGAGATATCGTTGATATTCAAACAGGTAGACAACGAAAATCGTATTACGAAGGAAAAGTTATCAAATATCATCACTTTTCTGAACAACGAGATACTCCAATTTGTAAACATTTCGAGGTTTGTGGTGGCTGTAAATGGCAAAATCTTCAATATCCTCATCAATTAAAATATAAACAAAATGAAGTTGTTAATAATTTAATTAGAATCGGACATTTAGAATTACCAGAAATTACACCAATTTTCGGAGCAAAAGATCCATACTATTATCGCAATAAAATGGAATTTTCTTTTTCTAGTAATAGATGGTTAACTTATGAAGAAATTGGGAAGACAGATGAAATTGAAAATCGTCATGCTTGCGGATTTCATATTGCAGGGATGTGGGATAAAATTTTAGATATTGAATTTTGTCACCTTCAAAGAGAACCCTCAAACGCCATTCGTAATTTTACAAAGCAATTTGCCATTGATCATAAAATCACTTTTTTTAATCCAAAAACGATGGATGGATTAATGAGAACTTTATTGATTCGTATTTCTTCTTTGGATGAAATAATGGTAGTGGTACAGTTTTTTCAAAATGATAAAACTCAAATTAATTTGGTAATGGAAGCCTTGAAGAAAAAGTTTCCAGAAATTACTTCATTGCAATACATTGTAAATAGCAAACAGAATGACACTATTTATGATCAAGATGTAATTTTATTTCACGGTCGAGATCATATTTATGAAGCAATGGAAGGTTTAAAATTTAAAATAAATGCCAAATCTTTTTATCAAACCAATTCAAATCAGGCATTTGAATTATACAAAATTACACGTGATTTTGCCAATTTAAAAGGTGATGAGTTAGTTTATGATTTATACACTGGTACTGGAACTATAGCTCAATTTATTGCCAAAAAAGCTAAAAAAGTTGTCGGAATAGAATCTGTACCTGAAGCTATTATTGATGCCAAATTCAATGCTAAAAATAACAATATTAAAAATGTTGAATTTTTTGTTGGAGATATGAAATCAGTTTTTTCAAGCGATTTTATCCGCCAAAATGGGTTGCCAGATATTATTATCACTGATCCACCTAGAGATGGAATGCATAAAGATGTAGTAGAACAAATTCTCTCTGTAAAACCCGCAAAAGTTGTTTATGTTAGCTGTAACTCAGCAACACAAGCTCGTGATTTAGCATTGATGAATGATTTATACAAAATAACAAAAACACAAGCAGTTGATATGTTTCCACAAACACATCATGTAGAAAATGTTGTACTTTTGGAATTGAGATAACAAATTATGAAATAGCCATGTTTGCAAAAACACAAATACGAATGAAAATATTCATCAAGCTGGCGTATTCCATATGACAAATGAAAAAAATAAAATATCTACATATGAAAAAATTGTACGTTTTATTATTAATCGGATTCACAGTAAGTTTCTTAAGTTGTGAAATTGATGATATTTGTATAGAACCCACTACTCCACAACTGATTATTCGGTTTTATGATGTAGCAAATCCTACAGTTAAAAAATCTATAAGCAATTTAAATGTTTGGGTAAATGATAAAGACAGCATCATCAAAAATAAAGCGACAGATTCTATTGCTATTCCTCTAAAAACTGATTCAAATATAACATCTTATAAATTTTCATCCTCCAATTTAATTGATGAAATTACTTTTTCTTATCAAAGAAATGAAGTATTTATTTCAAGATCATGTGGTTATAAATTTATTTATCAGAATTTGAACATATCAAGTTCATCATCTAATTGGATCAAACAAATGATCATTATAAATCCTACAATTGAAAATGAAAAAAACGCACATATTAAAATTATGCATTAGTCTTTTTTTACTATCAATTGGAAACAACGTTTTTGCTCAAAAAACCGATAGTTTAAAAGTTAAAAAACCGTATAGTCTAAGATTAGGTGTCGATATTAGTAAACCCATTATAGGTTTATTTGATAAAGACTTTTCCGGATTTGAATTAACTGGCGATTTAAGATTTAAAAATCGATATTATATTGCTTCTGAAATTGGATACACTAACAAAACAACATCCGAAGAATATATAAATTTAACTACAAAAGGTTCTTACATTAAACTTGGAGCTAATTACAATGCCTACAATAACTGGTTGGACATGAACAATGAAATTTTTGTGGGGATTCGATACGGTTTTAGTACATTTAATCAAACTGTTAATAATTATACTATCAATCAAAATGGAACTTATTTTGATGAATATTTTATTCAAAATCCGGTAAAATATGATGGTTTAACAGCACATTGGGCTGAATTTATATTAGGAATTAAAGTAGAAACCTTTAAAA
>Ga0224507_10001270_pt1 | contig 10129 bp, 10 predicted proteins | sample SF_Jan12_sed_USG_3_FD_170159 | JGI IMG/M metagenome (GOLD analysis project Ga0224507, IMG submission 170159) | Sediment microbial communities from San Francisco Bay, California, United States - SF_Jan12_sed_USGS_13 | ecosystem: Environmental > Aquatic > Marine > Sediment | place: USA...
ACTTTTTTGTGACCCCATCCGATTCGCTAGCAATTATCGCCGCCAATGCTCAACTGATTCCAGGCTACTCAAAGGGTATCAGCGGGATCGCCCGCTCGATGCCAACCAGTAGTGCCGCTGATCGTGTGGCAGAGAAGCTGGGAATCGAGATGCATGAGACCCCGACCGGCTGGAAATTCTTCGGAAACCTGCTCGATGCCGGACGCATCACCTTCTGTGGTGAGGAGAGCTTCGGCACCAGCTCAGACCATGTGCGCGAAAAGGATGGCATATGGGCCGTACTCTGCTGGCTTAATATCCTCGCTGCTAGAAACGAATCGGTGACCCAAATCGTGGAGAACCACTGGCAAGCCTATGGTCGCACCTACTACACCCGCCACGACTATGAAGAGATTGATCTAGAATCGGCTAAAGAATTGATGGCTCACCTTGAATCACAATTTAATGCACTATCGGGGCAGAGTCATTGCGGCTCCATCATTAAAACTGCCGATAACTTCTCCTATACTGATCCTGTCGATAATAGTGTGAGCCACAATCAGGGACTTCGTATCATCTTTGAGAACGGCTCACGCGTCATCTTTAGACTCTCGGGTACAGGCACCGTTGGCGCGACCCTGAGAATCTATATCGAAAAATATGAAGATGCTCTTGATAAGCTTGGAGAGGAGACCCAACTGGCCCTTGATGAACTCATCAACTTTGCCAACAATATTGCAGAGATAAAAGAACAAACCGGCAGGGATGAACCAAGCGTCATTACCTGATCAAGCCTACCTCAAATTGCGAGAGACCCAATAGTGGATCCAGACCTGATTAATCCAAAGCTCACCGACGAGGAGCTTTTTCAAAAGCTCAATGGTGAAACAGCCCAGCTTTCGTGGAAGGAGTTGGAACCCCACTTTGCGCGTGGAGTCGTTATTCGTGTCGCCCCGGAACTTGATCTCATAGAAGTGGCGATGAGTTTTATTCGTGATGAGAGTACAAGATCGAGGCATTAATGAGTGCAGGAAGTGTCGCTGCAGTTAACGATGACGAAGCTATACGTTGGAGTGAAAATAAATCCTCATTTTGGTCCGTGGTCATCGCACCATGGATACTTATTCAAGAGAATAATACAAATTCACTTTAGTTATTGAGGTAGACCACACAGTTCCTACCGCGTGTTTTGGCCTGATAAAGCGCCTTATCCGCTCTAGCGACCAGCTCATCTGGATAGAGATCTTTTGATGGGTTGTCAGTTGAAATACCAACACTGATGGTCAACCCCTTGCTAACCAAGGAGCCTAAATTTTCAATCCCTGAATTCTCAACAATCGCCTGCATCTCGTTTCCAATCAACTGAGCACCTTCACTATCGGTAGAGAGAATCGCAACAAATTCTTCGCCCCCATAACGCGCCAAAATATCACCCGGGCGCTTGAGCACACTGTGAATAAGGGCAGCAACATCGGCCAGACACTGATCACCCATCTGGTGACCATGAGTGTCGTTGTAGTTCTTAAAGTAGTCGATATCAATCATAATAATCGATAACGGCTCTTTTCTGCGCTTGGCTCTGTTCCACTCTATCTTGAATTGCCGTTCAAAGCTGCGACGATTATTGATCCCAGTAAGTGCATCAATATAGGCTAGCTCAGCCTCCCCCTTGCTCCGATTGTAGCGCTCAAAGTAGAGTAAAAAGGTCATGCCAATCACAAAGAGAATTAGATGCATCGCAATCAGAGGATGGAGGCGATTAAGTTCAAGCTCCAGAAATACCTCCGCAGGCACAGTGATACTCAGGCCACCTAAAATATCTCCCTCCATGTACCCCTGTTCCCTGTGGCAGGCCATGCACTCACTACGCACTCGTAACGGTGCCATATAGCGGAAATAGCTTCCTTTACTGTCGGTCACCATTTCTGCAACCGGTTCGCTACTATCTTTCTCAAACCGAGTGAGCACCTTCATCTCCCACTCATCAGCCATGTTCTTAGGACGAATCAGATTTAGACTGGTCAGATGAAATTTTAAATTGGTCTCTGACAAAGCGAGCTCCGCAAGCTGTCGAGTCATATAAGCGGGATTAATCATGGTTAGCTGCTGACCATCCACCGTCTCAATATCCCGGCGAGGAATCTTCAAGTATGGATTAGGTGGTGAGGCTTCGGTAATAGGCACATAGACCCTGCCATGTAGCGCATTCCATTTACGAACCAACTTAATCAGAGAAAATATGGACTCTGCTCGATCAGTAGCAAGCTCCAGCGTCTGCTCTTTGGCAATAAGCATATTAAAAAAAAGTGAGGCTGATATAAGCAGCAACCAAACAAGGAGCAACTTTTTAACTGCGATCAAGTCCGCTTTGATATCTCGCCACACCATTTTATTTAAAAGCCCAATTCCTTTGCTATTCAAAGAGATACAAGGATATTACTGGCTATAGTGCCTCGACACCAGACAAATTATAAAATTATGAAGATATCTAATTCTCTAAATTGTTTGCAGGAAAGAGTGTGCGAGCCATAATAATAGCATCTTCATGCCCATCATCCGTCGGATAGTAGCCATTCCTAATCCCAATCTGATTGAACCCTTCATCCAGATAGAGTGCAATTGCGCCTCTATTAGAGTCGCGAGCTTCAAGAAACATCATCTCAGCACCCTCTTTTTCAGCCACATCAACCAGAAAATGGAGAACTCGTCTTCCAAGACCCCGACGCTGGAATTCAGGTGCTATTGTTAGATTAAGTAGATGTGACTCACCCGCTGCAATCGAGATAATCCCGTAACCGATGATCTGTTTATCTATCCGTACCGTCCGGCAGCGATAGCTTGTTTTCAGACAGTCTCGTAGTATTCCTTCAGTCCAACCGTGCTCATAGGCTCGTTCTTCAATCTCAAAAATAGCCGGAATATCTGTTTCTAACATTGACGAGAGCACCATCTCATCTCGTATTTTAGGGCGACTGTTCAAGGCTACTCAATGCAAGCTTAAGGTCATACCATGATTTTGCCTTCTCCTGTGGAGCACGTATCAGATAGGCCGGGTGGTAAGTCACCACAAGAGGGATCTCTACGCCAGAACCATATTCAAACTGATGGATTTTCTCTCTGAGTTCTCCAACAGCTTCACTCGTGTTAAGTAGAGCCTGTGCGGCAACTTCGCTAACGACCAGTATCATCTTGGGTTGAATTAGCTCAATTTGGCGCTTCAAATAGCTACTACACGCAGTGATCTCGGACGGTTGAGAATCTCGATTATTGGGAGGAGTGCATTTGAGGATATTGGCAATATAGACCTGTGAACGCTTAAGACCTATTGCCAGCAGCATTGCATTAAGTAGTTGCCCAGCCTGTCCAACGAAGGGCTCTCCCTGGCGATCTTCTTCGGTACCGGGTGCATCGCCAACAATCAACCAATCGGCTTGAGGATTTCCAACCCCAAAGATCGTCTGACTACGCTGAGCTGCCCGTTCAGGACAGAGCTGACACTGGCTCACAACTCTCTGCAAACCATCCCAGTCGAGAGCGACCTCTTTGTTATCCGCAACTTCGAGAACTTGAGGGGATTCATCTATCGTATGTGCCGCAATGGGTGGCTGCCGCTCCTCTACAGAAGGGGGAATACTTTGTGCTTCACCTAACTGAGAAGCTACCTCGCTCTGAATCTCATGAAGTTCAGCACTATCATGCCCTTCACGCGAGACCCAAAGCGGGATATCCATCTCCTGCAAATAGTTGAACTGTCTCTCATCCATTAAAGCCGACCCAATAATTAAACGTCACTACCTTGCGGTTTGAAACGGTCTTCCGGCAGCAGCATCTTATTCACCGCATTAATAAAGGCTTTTGCTGAAGCGATCACAATATCGGTATCAGCACCCTGCCCATTCACAATACGCCCAGCCTTTTCCAGACGCACCGTCACTTCACCCTGAGAGTCGGTGCCACTAGTAATGTTATTAACCGAGTAGAGCAGCAGCTCCGTCTCACTCTTAATGATCGAATCAATCGCCCTAAGTGCCGCATCGACTGGGCCACCACCCTCAGCCTCACCCGTACACTCCTTACCATCACAGGTCATCGTAACCACCGCATGGGGAGTCTCACCCGTCTCGGAGCAAACCTTAAGCGAGACCAGCTTGATCTGTTCGTCTACCGCCATCTCATTATTCGCATTGGTCATGAGCGCCTGCAAGTCTTCATCAAAGATCTCGTGTTTCTTATCGGCAAGCTCTTTAAAACGTGTGAACGCCTCATTGAGAGCTTCCTCGGACTCAAACTCAATATCGAGTTCACTCATACGGCTGCGGAATGCATTACGACCCGAGTGCTTACCCATCACCATGCGATTGGCTGACCAACCCACATCTTCGGCTGACATAATCTCATAGGTCTCACGCGCCTTGAGCACACCATCCTGGTGAATGCCTGACTCATGGGCGAAGGCATTAGCCCCAACAATCGCCTTATTGGGCTGCACAGGGAATCCCGTAATGCTAGCAACCAGCCGTGATGCGGGGACAATCTGAGTGGTATCGATATCGGTATAGCAACTAAAGAGATCTTTGCGCGTTTTGACTGCCATCACCACCTCTTCGAGCGCAGCGTTACCGGCACGTTCACCAAGACCATTAATGGTGCACTCAACCTGCCGCGCACCATTGGCAACCGCTGCCAACGAGTTAGCAACCGCCAGACCAAGGTCGTTATGACAGTGCACCGAGAAGATCGCCTTGTCTGAATTGGGCATTTTTTCGCGCAACAGCCTCACGGTCTCACCAAACTGTTCAGGAAGGTTGTAACCAACGGTATCAGGGACATTGAGGGTAGTCGCCCCCGCCTCAATTGCTGCCTCAAAGATACGACAAAGAAAATCGATATCAGAACGCCCTGCATCCTCAGCCGAAAACTCCACATTATCGGTATATTGACGAGCACGTTTGACCGCATAGATTGCCTGCTCCACCACCTGATCGGGAGACATACGCAGCTTCTGCTCCATATGGATTGGAGAGGTAGCGATAAAGGTGTGAATTCTCGAAGAGTTGGCACCCTTGAGTGCCTCACCTGCTCGGTCAATATCTTTATCAAGGGCACGAGCCAGGCCACAGATGGTCGAATCCTTGATGGTATCGGCTACCGCCTTAACCGCTTCAAAATCACCCACCGAAGCGATAGGGAAGCCTGCCTCGATCACATCGACGTGCATCTTCTCTAGCATTTTGGCGATACGCACCTTTTCATCTTTGGTCATCGATGCGCCAGGACTCTGCTCCCCGTCACGCAAGGTGGTATCAAAAACAAATAATTTATCACTCATCATACTGCTCCAGAAATAGCTTATTCCGCTGAATAGCCACTGAAAAAAAATTGTTATATCTGTTCAGAATATTTAGATTTTGTTCTAGTACAAGACATTTTTGAACGGAGAATGTGAGCATATGCTTAATATGTGACCATTCGAGTACGAAAATAACGCAGTAATAGAGCAAAAGATGAATGTGCTGAATAGGTATAAATTGGGTTGGCCGTATGGCCATCAAAGTGTCGAGATGCCCCTTAGGGCAGTCGTAGCAGCAGAGCAGTCGCAAAGGTTTGCGCGCATAGGATAGCGATGTGTGCTGCTTGAGTATTCATGCCCAAACTATACCGTTTTCATTAGCCATTGCCAATATGCTCAACTACTCTTCTCGACGCTTCTCATCACGCCGTCTACGATGGCGTATTAACAGAACAATCGTCAGTACCGGTCCCGAAAGGGCGTAAAGAAGAAAAATTCCCCACAACACTTGCGGGGGATCAATCGAAATTAATACAAAGATCAGCACCATAATCAGCATAGCCACAAAGGGAACTTTGCCCTTCAGATCGAGCGTCTTAAAACTGTAGTAGCGGATATTACTCACCATCAATACACCCGCAAAAACCGTCAGCACTGCCGCACCCCAGCCAAGTATAACTCCGGAGAGTTGATAACTATCACCCACCCAAACTGCGCCCGCAATAATGGCTGCTGCTGCCGGGCTTGCCAGTCCCTGAAAGTAGCGTTTATCGGCCACGGCGACTTGAGTATTAAAACGAGCCAGTCGCAGAGCCGCAGCCGCCACATAGATGAAGGCGGCCAACCAACCGATCTTCCCCATTCCCTGTAGTGTCCATTGAAACATCACCAGAGCCGGTGCCATTCCGAATGAGACCATATCGGCGAGACTATCGTACTCAGCGCCAAACTCACTCTGGGTATTGGTCATTCGGGCTACGCGACCATCAAGACCATCCAATACCATTGCGATAAAGATGGCTATTGCCGCCGCCTCAAAACGATTATCCATCGCAGCAACAATCGCGTAGAAACCGGCAAACAGTCCCGCTGTGGTAAATAGGTTGGGCAGCAGATAGATACCGCGACGACGTTTTATGTTTTTATCCATGGGGATATTTTAGCTTATTATTTGTAGAACTTCTTTCATGAACTACTCCTGCACATCAGACCACAGTAAATGTAACGATGACGCGGTTCATACAACGCCGCTCCAGCGCATCCCTGCGCCCACGGCGTACCTACATCCTGTAGGCAAAAAAAACCGACCACCTTGCGGTGATCGGTCTTTTTCAATAACTAAGAGAGCGACTTAGTTTTTATCTTTATCGACCAGCGCATTTTCAGTGATCCATGGCATCATCTCACGCAGCTTGCCACCGACAACTTCAATCGGATGGGCAGCATTGTTACGACGCCATGCTGTCATCTCTGGGTAGTTAGACATTCCCTCAAGGATAAACTTCTTGGCATACTCACCGTTTTGAATATTGTTCAGCGCCTCTTTCATTGCCCAGCGAGACTCATCATTAATAACCTGAGGACCGGTTACATACTCACCATACTCTGCGTTATTCGAGATAGAGTAGTTCATGTTGGCGATGCCACCTTCATACATCAGATCGACGATCAGCTTAAGCTCGTGCAGACATTCGAAGTAAGCCATCTCTGGGGCATAACCCGCTTCGGTAAGGGTCTCAAAACCAGCCTTAACCAGCTCAACCGCGCCACCACAAAGAACAGCCTGCTCACCAAAGAGGTCGGTCTCGGTCTCGTCTTTAAAGGTAGTTTCGATGATACCTGTACGACCGCCACCAACACCTGATGCATAAGAAAGGGCTACATCTTTCGCCTTTCCAGAAGCATCCTGATGGATAGCGATCAGGTCAGGAATACCACCGCCCTTTACAAACTCGGAACGTACGGTGTGTCCAGGAGCCTTAGGGGCGATCATGATAACGTCGAGGTCTGCACGAGGAACAACCTGGTTATAGTGAATTGCGAAACCGTGAGCAAATGCCAGAGTTGCACCCTGCTTGATGTTAGGCTCGATTTCGTTCTTATAGAGCTGCGACTGAAACTCGTCAGGGGTAAGAATCATCACCAAATCAGCTTCACTAACCGCATCCGCTGTATTTTTAACAGTCAGGCCAGAAGCTTCTGCTTTTGCTGCAGAGGTAGAGCCTTCACGCAGTGCAACGGTGACATCAACACCTGAATCTTTCAGGTTGTTGGCGTGGGCATTCCCCTGTGAACCGTAACCAACGATGGTTACCTTCATCCCTTTGATGATCGAGAGGTCACAATCTTTGTCGTAATAGATGTTCATATTTCCAGTTACCTTAAAGTTAGATTATTTAATCGTTTAAAGAGTTATAGATGAAGACTTTTGGGGCCACGAGAGATGCCACTCACACCCGAACGAACCGTCTCCAGAATTGTGGCGCTACCCAGCGCCTGAATAAATGCATCAAGCTTGTGGCCAGCACCAGTCAGCTCACAGGTATAGGTGGTATCAGTGACATCAATAATGCGTGCCCTGAAGATATCGGCAAGCCGCTTCAATTCATCACGATTGTCCGCACCCTTAGCCTCAATCTTGACCAGTAACATCTCACGCTCAACGTGAGGGGTATCCCCCAGATCGAGCACCTTGACCACATCGATCAACTTGTTGAGCTGTTTGAGGATCTGCTCAACGATCTGATCTGAACCGCGAGTGACCAACGTCATCCGTGAGAGTGATAGGTCTTCGGTAGGTGCCACGGTCAGTGACTCAATATTATAGCCACGAGCCGAGAAGAGACCAGCTACACGCGAAAGTGCCCCTGCCTCATTTTCCATCAGGATAGAGATAATATGTCTCATAACAGCAACATCTCCTCTAGGCCTGCGCCCGCTGGAACCATCGGATAGACGTTCTCCTCTGGGTCGGTAATAAAATTGAGAAAAACAAATCGGTCTTTCTGTTTAAATGCCTCGATCAACGCACTCTCCACATCGGCAGAATTAGTAACTTGAATACCAACATGACCATAAGACTCGGCCAGCTTCACAAAGTCGGGCTGCGCCTCAACATGAACCTGCGAGTAACGCCCCTCATAGAAGAACTCCTGCCACTGACGCACCATGCCGAGATAGCCATTATTAAGGCAGATCAGCTTAATCGGTAGCTGATACTGTAGGCAGGTTGAGAGCTCCTGAATATTCATCTGCACCCCACCATCTCCGGCAATACAGGCGACCTGTGCCTTAGGATGAGCCAACTGCACCCCCATCGCTGCGGGCAGGCCAAAGCCCATCGTGCCAAGACCACCGGAGTTGATCCAACGGCGCGGCTTATCGAATTTATAGAACTGCGCTGCCCACATCTGGTGTTGCCCTACATCGGAGGTCACAAAGGCATTACCTTTAGTCACCTTATAGAGGGTATCAAGAACAAATTGTGGCTTGATCGCACCCGTCTTGGTCTGTTTATATTTGAGGCAATCTTTACTACGCCATTTCTCGATCTGCTCCCACCATTTACCAATCGCTTCACCATCTTGCTCACGTTCGTCGGCCTTAAACAATTTCAGCAATGCCGTTAACACCTGATTAACACCACCTACAATGGGAATATCAACTGAAACATTCTTGGAGATAGAGGCGGGATCAATGTCGATGTGAATAATCTTCGCCTTAGGCGCAAATTTTTCGATATTGCCGGTTACGCGATCATCAAAACGGGCACCGACCGCAATCATCACATCACAGTGAGAGATCGCCATATTGGCCTCATAGGTACCATGCATACCGAGCATACCCAGGCACTGTCGATCCGTCGCAGGGTATCCACCCAACCCCATAGAGGTATTGGTAACGGGAATATTGAGCTGCTTTGCCAAGGCAATCAGCGATTTTGAGGCGTTATCTAGAACAACGCCACCACCGGTATAGAGAATTGGGCGTTTCGCTTTGAGCATCATTGTCGCTGCGCGCTTCATCTGTCCTGTATGCCCTTTACTAACAGGGTTATAGGAACGCATCGAAATCTGTTTCGGATAGACATAATTGCATTTCATCGCAGTAATATCCTTAGGGATATCGACCACAACGGGACCGGGACGACCGGTAGTTGCAATATAAAATGCCTTTTTCAGAGTCTCTGCCAACTCAGCAATATCACGCACCAGAAAATTGTGCTTTGAACAAGGACGAGTAATACCAACAGTATCAACCTCTTGAAACGCATCGTTACCGATCATTGGACTGGGAACCTGTCCGGTAATCACCACCATCGGAATCGAATCCATATAAGCGGTAGCAATACCTGTAACCGCATTGGTCGCTCCCGGACCGGAAGTTACCAGCACCACACCAGGCCTGCCTGTTGAGCGCGCATATCCATCGGCCGCATGGGTTGCCGCCTGCTCATGACGCGTCAAAATGTGTTTAACCTTATCTTGCTGATAGAGGGCATCATAAATATGCAGTACTGCCCCTCCGGGATAACCGAAGAGATACTCTACGTCCTCGTCTGCGAGGAATCGTGCAACAATCTCTGCGCCCGTCAATTCCACAAAAAAGCTCCTAAAAATAGTTTGTTAGACCCGCTCGGTTCGATTGAAATTACAAACCTGAGGTGAACGTGCAAAATTACTAATATTCGACGGATAGGTCAAGATGATTTCTGGCAAATCCACCATTAATTGCTGTTTAGGCTTGAGCTATCGGCTAATATCACCGTAATATCGCCCACACCGTTTAATTCAGGAAGAGTCATGGTCAAACCGTCGTTAATATTTTTACTTCTCTTCACCTTCATGGTGTCCGCTCAGG
>Ga0224507_10001271_pt1 | contig 10128 bp, 11 predicted proteins | sample SF_Jan12_sed_USG_3_FD_170159 | JGI IMG/M metagenome (GOLD analysis project Ga0224507, IMG submission 170159) | Sediment microbial communities from San Francisco Bay, California, United States - SF_Jan12_sed_USGS_13 | ecosystem: Environmental > Aquatic > Marine > Sediment | place: USA...
ACAATATCGACATATTTACGCCCAAAGGCTTTGTCGATATTGTTCAGAAATTGGAAAAGCTGGTCGATATAGCTGGTGTACAGTAGTTGGCTGGTTAAGTTTATCGGTGAACACGTATCATGCTGAAAAACAAAGTTAAAACACTGCAGGGAAGTTACGTTGTAGATTAGATTTTTTATGGAGCAGCGCTTTATCACTGATTTAAGTATAAAACCAATTGTCGTATTTGTCGTTGATGATCAGATGATGGTTATTGAGGCGGTGCGGCGCATGCTCAGTTCAGAGAGCGATATTGAGTTTCATTATTCTACTGATCCTACCAAAGCGGTAGAAATGGCTATTCATGTTAAGCCAACAGTTATATTGTTAGATTTGGTTATGCCTGATATTGACGGTATGACGTTAGTCCGCTTTTTTCATCAAAACAAAAAAACACAAGACATCCCAATTATTGTTTTGTCATCTATTGAAACACCAATCGATAAAGGTGCTGCATTTTCAGCTGGTGCTAGTGATTATATCGTTAAGTTACCCGATAAAATCGAATTGATTGCTCGTGTTCGCGCCCATTCCAGAAGTTATTTAAATAAACTGGAGCGTGATGCTGCATTTTCTGAGTTACATAAGCTTAAAGCAGAGCTGGAAGAAAGTAACAATGCATTACAGTTATTGTCTTGCCTAGATGGCTTGACAGGTATTGCAAATCGTCGGCGTTTTGATGAGTTTATGCTTAACGAATGGAAGCGTGCAGTGCGGGAAAATTCCACAATTACATTAATCATGATTGATATTGATTATTTTAAGGCTTACAACGACAATTACGGCCATCAAAAAGGAGATGAAACGTTAAAGGCGGTAGTGTCGGCGCTTAAAGAAGGCATAAATCGCCCGGCTGATTTGCTTGCTCGATATGGTGGTGAAGAGTTTGTTATCGTGCTGCCTGATACAACTATGGATGGCGGGTTGCAATTAGCGAAAGCGTCAATGAGACATGTTGAGTTGTTAGCTTTGCCTCATGCGCATTCGGAGGTATCGAGTCATGTCACCATTAGTGTCGGTATTGCCTGTTGTGAACCTGAGCTTCGTCATAATACGGTAGAATCGCTTATCGAGGCCGCCGACCAGGCATTGTATGAAGCAAAGGCAAAAGGGCGTAATCAAACTGTTGTATCAACGGTATGTAAGGGTCGTTGCCAGCTTAAATAGTATCAATACAGAGGCGCGTTTTATCGTCGAGGTGGTTTACTTTTACCTCTTAATGCCGGTAATAGGCGGGCTATTTTTACCTTGTTTCCCTGGGTTTGTATAATTTCTATCGGGTAATCCGCTATTTTAATGCTTATGTTGGTGGCTGGAATATTTTCCAGGTGTTCGGTGATTAGTCCGCTGAATGTTTTTGGTCCATCTGATGGTAGCTCCCAATGCATGGTTTTATTTAATTCACGGATATTTGCGCTGCCATCAACAAGAAAAGAGCCGTCTTTTTGCGGGTGAACATCCTTCAGTGCTGTGCTCGGATCTGAGGTAAACTCACCAACTATTTCTTCCAGTATGTCCTCCAGGGTAACCAGGCCCTGAATATCACCGTATTCATCAACCACAAGACCAATACGCCGATCATTTTGCTGAAAATTTAGCAGTTGAGTGGTTAATGGCGTAGCTTCAGGGACGAAGTAAGGTTCTTTAGTTGACTCCAATAAACCTTCCATCGTTAGTTCTTTTTGTGCCAGCGTATGCATGATGCTTCTTACGTGTATGACACCTATGATTTGATTGATGTCATCTCGATAAACAGGAATGCGGGTGTGATGACCATGAATTAATAGCTCGATAATATCGTTCCAGTCGTTGTTTAAGTCAATACCCACAACTTCGTTTCTTGGGATCATGATGTCTTCTACGGTGACTGATTCAAGGTTGAGTATGCTGAGTAACATATCCTTATGGCTTTTGGGTATTAGAGTCCCCGCTTCGTGCAGCACGGTTTTCAACTCATCAGGGCTCAGGTGTTCGTCGTTTTGTTTGTCCAGCTTAACGCCGAGTATTTTTATTAAACCGTTAGAAATAACATTGATGATCCAGACTAGCGGGTAAAGGATTTTTAATAGAGGGATATATATTAGTGCGGCTGGAAAGGCTATTTTCTCCGGAAATCGGGCTGCAACGGTTTTTGGGGCAACTTCCGAAAAGATTAAAATAACCAGAGTGAGCAAGCCAGCTCCGATTGCAATTGCGGCTTCACCGCCAATTCTCAGGGCAATAATAGTCGCTATAGATGAAGCTAGAATGTTAACAAAGTTATTACCCAGTAAAATAAGACCAATTAATCTGTCAGGTGTTTCGAGTAATTTATTTGCGCGCATAGCGCCGCGATGTTTGTTTTTGACCAGGTGGCGTAAACGATATCTGTTTAGCGACATTAGGCCGGTTTCCGAGCTGGAAAAAAAAGCTGACAATATCAATAGTAATCCAAGTGCAGAAAAAAGGATGCTTAACGGGATTTCGTCCAAGTGAAAATGAGCTCCGAGGTTGTTTTAGGGATAATGTGCATTATTTATGCAAGCAATAGCACGTTGAATCTGAAAAATAGTTAGATGCTGCTAAGCTTTATTTTAAATCAATTTAAAATCATGATTGTCGGTAATTAGCTTAATAAAATCATAAAGTTTTAGAAATTATAGCCGTTTAAACTAAAAATCAGCTGAGTTATGTTTAGAGCGCAAGCTCTTGATCCACTGAATTTTTAAAAATATAAGCTAATTTTTCAGTTTATCTTTTAGAGTGAGGTTAATATTTTTAAAAGTAACGCAAAAACAACGTATTGGATCATATTTTGCTATATATAATGCAATACGATTTGTGTTTGCCTAGTTTGTATATTTAACGTCCAAGAATGATTTCAAGGACGTATTTGCTGCCAAAGTACGCTAGCAATAGAGTGAAAAATCCACTTATTGTCCAGCGAACTAGTGTTTTCCCTCGCCAGCCGTAGAGTTTACGGCAGGTGAGTAATATTGCAAATACGGCCCAAGCAATAATTGAAAGAATGGTTTTGTGTGCCAGGTTTTGAGCAAACATGTCTTCAAGGTGAACATAACCACTGATTAATGACGTCGTTTGCAGAGCAAAGCCAATGACTATCATTTGAACAAGCAGGCTCTCCATGGTTTCCAGTGGAGGTAACGCAGCAATCAGCCCGCCGGGTCGACGATTGTGTAGGTGTTTCTCTTTAATTGAGAGCAGCACGGCTTGCACGGCAGCAAGCCCCAACAGGCTGTATGCCAATATTGATAAAACAATGTGCGCCCCGAGTCCTTTATGGTCGGCTGTGTTAACAATGTGGTCGACCGGCATGAAGTATTGAAGGGTAAGTGTTAAAGCGGCCAGCGGTAGTATGAAAAGTCCGAGATTTTCTATAGGCTTTTTGAGTGCTGTAATGATAAGCAGGCAGGTGACAAACCACGTAGCCAAAGATGCTACGTGAGTAATGCCCATTTGTAGTCCGCTATCAGTAAAAATGTGACGAGCGAGTATGTCAGCATGAAAAATAGCACCAGTGATACCAAGAATTAACACGGTATGCTTGTTTTTCTCTGACTCGGGCGTAGTAAGTTGTTTGAACAGAACTATAGTGGCGGCAATATACAGGGTGGCGCCGATAATAGTAAAGATGACGTCTATCATTTTAAATAAAATTCCAATTGTTACACATTGCAAATGATGTCACATTGGAACCAGGCATTGAAGTGAAAATTGAAATAATTTAAATTTAACTGGGTAAACCATTAATTAGACGAGTTAATGTGCGCTATTGACCGCTGCAGCGGTTTTTAAACACTATCTACATGATTGGATAGAGAGGAATTGTACTTGTTAAAGTTACGAATACTAGGATGTAGTGGCGGTGTCGGTCGCGGACTAAGGACAACTTCATTGTTGGTTAATGACAGCGTCTTGATTGATGCGGGAAGCGGTGTTGGTGAGTTGACGTTAGAAGAAATGTCTGCCGTTAAACATCTCTTTATTACGCATTCTCATCTGGACCATATTAATTTTCTACCTTTGCTGCTGGATAGTATGTTTGAAAGCTTGATTGAGCCAATTATTGTACATGCTCAGCCGGTTACTATCCGCGCGATTAAGGATCATATTTTTAACTGGACAATCTGGCCGGATTTTACAAAATTACCTACGCCTGAAAAGGCGGTGGTCAAATTTGTTGAAATGTTACCTAATGACAAGGTTGAAATCGATGGGCATGAATATGAAATGATTGAAGTCAGTCATATTGTGCCTGCCGTCGGGTATCGCGTGGAATTTGAAGGTAAAAGTTTTGCTTTTAGTGGAGACACTTCCAGTAATGACAGCTTCTGGAATAACCTGAATGCTCATGATGATCTTGATGTACTTATTGTTGAAACGGCCTTTCCAGAGGCAATGTATGATCTGGCTCTAAAAGCACGTCATTACGCGCCTTCTTTGTTGGTTGAAGATCTTAAAAAACTGCGGCATAAGCCGGATATTTACCTAACCCACCTCAAACCAGGTCTAGAAAACCAAATAATGACCGAAGTTAAAACCGCAGCACCGTCACTTTCTATCAATATATTGCAGAGTGACAGCAATTTCGAGCTATAATAGCCGCCAATTTTCCATGCCATATCATCTTAGCTCCGTAAAGGGGGTTTTAGCGTACCGCTTTGAATAGAAAGTGCAGCGTTAATAGAAATTTTTGGTGATAGGGTGCTGATTTCAAATAGTTAAAATAAATAAAGGTTAATCAATGTTTGATAATCTTAGCGATCGCCTAACCAGTACATTTAAAAGTTTACGTGGTCAGGGTCGAATCAGTGAAGACAATATAAAAGATGTGCTGCGTGACGTGCGTATGGCGCTGCTGGAAGCCGATGTAGCCTTGCCTGTAGTGCGGGAGTTTATCGGTCGCGTGAAAGAAAAAGCGATGGGTGAAGATGTTATTCAGAGCATTTCCCCAGGACAGGCATTTGTTAAAATCGTTAACGATGAACTCATTCATGTCATGGGCGAAGCTAACGAAGAGCTGAATCTTTCTACTCAGCCGCCAGCTGTGATATTGATGGCGGGTCTTCAGGGTGCGGGTAAGACGACTAGTGTCGGTAAACTCTCTAAATATCTGAGAGAAATTAAAAAGAAATCGGTAATGGTCGTTAGTATTGACGTTTATCGACCTGCCGCGATTGATCAGCTTGAAACCCTCGCTAAAGATGTTGGGGTTGAGTTTTTTCCTAGTGATCGTACACAGGACCCGGTTAAGATCGCAAAAAATGCGGTAAAAGCGGCGAAAAAGCAATTCATTGACGTGTTATTGGTAGATACGGCGGGTCGTCTCCATATCGATGAAGATATGATGAGCGAGATTACGAAGGTTCATGCTGCGATAGAGCCGGTAGAAACGTTGTTTGTGGTTGATAGTATGACGGGCCAAGATGCGGCTAATACTGCCAAAGCATTTAATGAGGCTTTGCCATTAACTGGGGTTATTCTTACTAAAACAGACGGTGATGCACGAGGCGGAGCGGCACTTTCTGTTCGTCACATTACCGGTAAACCTATAAAATTTATGGGTGTTGGTGAAAAGCTGGATGCATTGCAGCCATTTCATCCAGAACGTGTAGCTTCTCGAATTCTTGGTATGGGGGATGTGCTATCCCTGGTTGAAGAAGCCGAACAAAAGCTGGATAAAAAAGAAGCTGAAAAACTTGCTAAAAAGTTTAAAAAAGGAAAAGGCTTTGATTTAGAAGACTTTTTATCTCAAATGCAGCAAATGAACAAGATGGGTGGAATGACTGGTCTTATGGATAAGTTGCCAGGTATGGGGCAAATTCCTGACGAAGTAAAAAATAAAATTAATAATAAAGATATGGATCGTTTGCAGGCCATTATTTTGTCTATGACCCGAGAAGAGCGACGTAAGCCTGATATTATTAAAGGCTCTAGAAAACGTAGAATTGCAGCAGGTTGTGGGCAACAGGTTCAGGATGTAAATCGTATGCTGAAGCAATTTACGCAAATGCAGAAGATGATGAAAAAAATGCGCACCAAAGGTGGAATGAAGAGCCTTATGGCGCAAATGAAAGGTGCGATGGGTGGTCAAGGCGGCATGCCTATGTAATTATTCACCTCACCTATGATTAGTTCGATTACGGCGTCAAAAGCGCTCATTTACTATTGTGAGCACCGTGCTTTTTTCCTTGCGCTTGAGCAAATCAAAGGTAATCTGAGTGGTTACGGTTAGTCTTGATATCAGTATTTTTATAAAACAGGTGGAATATTACGTAAAAGCCTTTTACTAGGCTGAGTAATTGTATATAATCCGCCGCTCTTTTTATGCCTGATTTGGGCTGAAAAACAATATTTTTTGAGGAATTAAACACATGGTGACAATTCGTTTGGCACGTGGCGGCGCTAAAAAACGTCCATTTTATCATTTAGTTGTAACAGACAGTCGTAACCGTCGTGATGGTCGTTATATTGAACGCGTTGGTTTCTTTAACCCAACTGCGAAAGGTCAGGAAGTCCGTTTGAATGTTGATCAGGCAAGAATTGATCACTGGATTTCTCAGGGTGCACAACCTTCTGATCGTGTTGCTAAATTAGTTAAAGATAGCAAAGTAGCTGCGTAACAACGTTTGCGTGATTGCTTCTAATGCGTAGTCAGTCTGAATCTGAGACTCCCCTTGATACGATAACGCTTGGCGTTATTAATGGAGTCTTCGGAATAAAAGGATGGGTGAAGGTTTATTCCAGCACCGATCCGATAGAAAATATTTTAGAATATAAAACCTGGCGGCTAAAACAAAAAAATCAGGAAGTGGTAGTGAAGCTTGCTGATGGCCGTAGGCACGGGAAAGGCATCGTAGCTAAGTTCGAGGGGTATGATGACCGTAATGCCGCAGAAACGTTGCTTAAAGCTGAGATCAATGTGTCAGTTGGTGAATTGCCCAAGTTGTCAGAAGGCGAATACTACTGGCGTGATCTGGTTGGCCTTGAAGTGATAAATATGGACGGTAAGTCCTATGGCCTCATTGATTATATGATGCCTACTGTCGCGAACGATGTGATGGTAATTAAAAGTGGCGATGCAGAACGCTTAATTCCTTTTATTCAAGGGGTTTATGTTCTGAATGTCGATCTGGATGCGAAAGCAGTTCAGGTGGATTGGCCGGAAGATTTTTAAGCCAGCTGCTTGTGAGTAAATTGTGCGGATAGATATTATTACGTTGTTTCCGCAAATGTTTGAAGCACTCACTGATTACGGTGTAGTGGGGAAGGCGGTTCAGCGGGATATTTTATCACTGCATTACTGGAATCCGCGGACATACGCCGATAACAAGCATAACCGGATAGATGATCGCCCCTACGGTGGTGGCCCGGGAATGCTGATGCAGTATTCGCCTTTGAAAAAGGCAGTTGATGCTGCGAAGAAGCAAAATCCGGATAGCCCAGTAATTTATTTGTCGCCTCAGGGTAGGCAGCTTGATCAAAATGGATTGAGTGAGTTGGCCGAGTTTGACGGGCTAATATTGATTAACGGTCGCTATGAAGGCGTAGATGAAAGATTTGTAGAGTCTACAGTCGATCAGGAATGGTCAATCGGTGATTATGTGATTAGTGGTGGTGAGCTGGCATCAATGGTTATGATTGATGGGGTTTCACGATTATTGCCCGGTGTATTGGGTCATGAGGGATCTGCAGAGCAGGATTCCCACGCAAATGGTTTGCTGGATTGCCCGCATTACACGCGACCAGAAATTATCGATGGTGTGTCGGTGCCATCAGTGCTTATGAGCGGTGATCATAAGGCAATTGAGAACTGGCGTATGAAGCAAAGTTTGGGGCGAACCTGCGAGCGCAGACCTGATTTGCTACAAAAAATAAATTTGTCAGACGAACAACAGCGGTTGCTGGATGATTATATTCAGGAATCTAAAGATATATAGTATTTTAAATGGAGTGTGTCATGAGTAACATTATTGAGCAGCTTGAAAAAGAGCAATTGCGAGCGGAATTTCCTGAATTCAATCCAGGCGACACAGTTATTGTTCAAGTAAAAGTACGTGAAGGTGAGCGAGAGCGTCTTCAGGCATTTGAAGGTGTTTGTATTGCTAAACGTAATCGTGGTTTAAATTCTGCGTTTACTGTTCGTAAAATTTCTCACGGTGAAGGTGTTGAACGTGTATTTCAAACGCATAGCGCCTTGATTGATAGCGTTACTGTTAAGCGTCGCGGTGCTGTTAGGCGCGCTAAGCTGTATTATTTGCGTGATCTTAAAGGTCGTGCTGCACGTATTAAAGAAAAGCTATAATCGTAACGTTATGTTTCGGTTTGCCTTAAAAAGGGCGCGTTATAATCGCGCCCTTTTTTAGTTTCTCTGCATTAATCACTAAAATGCAAATATATCAGGCAATAATTGATACACCTTTCTCTCAGTTAGGAATAAAAACGCAGAACGAGGCAGTTGTCTCGATTGATTTTCTTCCTGTTAATACTGAAAAGTCATTTACTAGTTCCAGTTTGACTGAGTGTCTTGTTCATCATCTTCAATGCTATTTAAACAGTCCTGATCATCACTTTGAAATACCTCTTTTAGCGACAGGTACTCCATTTCAGCAATCTGTGTGGAAAATAATGCGGACCATTGAGGCTGGAAAAACCCTGACTTATGGTGAGGTGGCTATGAGCTTAAATAGTAGTCCGCGAGCGGTGGGGAATGCGTGTCGTCGAAATCCGATACCTTTGCTAATTCCTTGTCACCGAATTGTGGCAAAAGATGGACTTGGTGGGTTTGCGGGGCAAACAAACGGGGCTGTCTTTAATATAAAGCGCTGGTTACTAATGCATGAGTCACGGTTACGTAATGAAAATACTGGTATTAATGGTTTAAATTTTAAATTATAGCCATTTTTTGTTAAGTGGTCGGATAATAATGTTGAAACTGTTGTCTAATGGATACATTACGGTATAGTCTCAATTCTGACTCAATTACAGGGTTGGTATGTGTTTGAGGTTTATGGATTTTATTTGGGGGTTTGTTTTGTTTAAGCGTATCACTTTGTTAGTTTTAATGGTGTTGGTGTCAGCCGCTCCTATTTTGGCGGATGAAAAATCCGATGTTAAGGCAATTAAAAAAATATTTTCCGAAATCTTACCGGACAATACGGTCGACTCAATTAAGCCTTCTTTACTAGCTGGATTGTATGAGGTTGTTTATGGTGCGCAGGTGCTCTATATGTCGGGTAATGGTCGTTATGTTATTCAAGGTGATTTGATTGACCTTAAAGACCGAACAAATATTACAGAAGCGACAAAATCAGTTCAGCGAGCCAAACTGGTTAGTAATATTAAAGATGAGACGTCCATTATATTCAGCCCTGAAAAAGTGAAGCATACTATTACTGTTTTTACTGATATTGATTGTGGATACTGCCGTAAACTGCATCGTGAAATGGATCAATATCTTGCACAGGGCATTAGAGTTAAGTATCTTGCTTTCCCTCGGTCAGGTGTTGATACAAGTTCTTATTATAAGGCAGTAACCGTTTGGTGTTCGGATGATAAGCAAGCGGCATTAACTGCAGCTAAGTCGGGCGAGAAGCAGGAGAGAAAAACCTGTGATAATCCGGTTAAAGACCATATGAAGCTTGCAGAGCAATTTGGAGTATCTGGTACTCCGACGATTGTATTTGATAATGGTGAGGTTGTTCCCGGGTACGTTCCCGCAGAGCGATTATCACGTATGCTGGATAACGTGAAACAAACATCTTTATAAAGTTTAGTACTGTCCGGTAGGTTTCTTACCGGATATCTATGCGGCAACTCTGGTAATAACTTATTTCGTGTTGACCGCGTTAAATTTCAACTGAAAATGCCCACCTACATGTTTGCCCCCCCGCTTTTTCGTTTAAACTCACTTTACCGCACCATTTTAAGTTAATGTCCTTATCTATTTAATGGTTAATAGCTATAATTGATTGTTCGAGAAATAAATATAGCTGATGAGCTGCGCTCAGAAAATAAGTCGATAATCATATCTCGAATTGCCAACACTCTAAAAATAATAATGTTGGCGAATGTGCTAAATAACCTAGT